>Ga0335069_10007034_pt1 | contig 16282 bp, 21 predicted proteins | sample Lox_Sample_11_FD_206714 | JGI IMG/M metagenome (GOLD analysis project Ga0335069, IMG submission 206714) | Soil microbial communities from Loxahatchee National Wildlife Refuge, Florida, United States - Lox_Sample_1.1 | ecosystem: Environmental > Terrestrial > Soil > Wetlands | place: USA...
ACGAGTTAGCCGCCGTCACCGTGCCGTCTTTCGCAAAGGCGGGCTTGAGGGTCGGGATCTTGGCGGGATCGGCTTTGCGGGGCTGTTCATCGGTCGCGACGTCCGCTGCGCCGCTGCGGCTCTTGACCGTCACAGGAGTGATTTCCTCGGCAAAGAAGCCGTCGGACTGCGCCCGCCTCGCCCGCGTAAGCGACTCGGTTGCATATGCGTCCTGAGCCTCGCGCGTGAGCTGGTATTTCTGCGCCGCGTCCTCGGCGTAGGTGCCCATCAGCCGGTGCTCGTAGGCGTCTTCCAGACCGTCCAGAAACATGTGATCCAGAATCTCGCCATGACCGAGACGGTAACCGCCGCGCGCCTTTGCCAACAGATAAGGTGCATTCGTCATGCTCTCCATGCCGCCCGCGACCGCAAATTCCGCGCGCCCTAGCGCCAATCCGTCCGCCGCGATCATGATCGCCTTCATGCCGGAGCCGCAGACCTTGTTAACCGTCGTCGCCGGCACGCGATCCGGAATTCCTGCGAGTCGCGCAGCCTGTCGCGCGGGCGCCTGGCCCACGCCGGCGGGCAGGACGCAGCCCATGACGGATTCCTGGAGGTCGCCGAAATCGATTCCAGCCCGCCTTGCCGCCGCGGAAATCGCCGCCGCTCCGAGTTCCGGGCCTGTGCATGACGACAGTTCACCTTGAAATCCGCCCATCGGCGTGCGCGCGCCGGCGAGGATGACAATCTCCTGCATTTCGCTGCTCTCCAATGCTTAACGTGCGGCGATTGGCCTGATGGCAAGTGCCCGTGATTGCGCCGCTTTGTGACCGGCGGACTCTACGCTATCATTAATCGAGCGTTCGGGTGTGGGGTATATGGCGAACAAGGGGGTTGTCGCTGCCTTGATAGGAATCGGCGCTGGGCTGCTGCTCGTCGCCACCTATTTCGGCGCACCCTTGGCGGGATTTGCACTTACCCCTGCGTCGCTGACGCTGGTGGCGGCGGTGGCGGCCTTCTGCGCCTCGGTAAGCCTGATAGCGCTCGCCGCACTGCCCAAGCCGAAAAAGAAGAAGATCGCCGAGATCCGCCTCAGCGAGCTTGCCCACGACGCATACGAGCACTTCCCCACCGAGGGACCGCGTCTTCTCCTGAAGCCCGATGTGCTGGCCAAGGACATCGGCGCGGTGCGCGAGGCCAACGGCCCCAAATATGCGGACAAGAGCATCTTCGTCACGATCAAGAAGGGCAAGGACGCCTTCAACCCGAGCGTGCTCAAGGACATCTTCATCGGCCTGCGGGGCTACGCGAACTTCGTCCACATCCTGCTGGTGAACGAGCACGACGAATATGTCGGCTACCTCCCGGCGGCCTATGCGCGCCTGTACATGACCGGCGACAATGCCGAGACGCTGATTGCCCGCTACATCGTCGACGTGCTCAAGAACCCCCAGGCCCTCAACCTGCGCGAGATCAACAGCCCGGCGGTGACCGACGGATTCATGGTCAAGCGGTGTTTGGGCCTCAGCCGCCACGAGTGCATCTCCGACGAACGGCCGGTTTCCGAGGCCATGAAGATGATGACCGAGAACCACGTGCGCGGGCTCGTGGTCTACCGCGGCAATCGCATCCGCAAGCCCATAGGCGTGCTGTGGGACGAAGACCTCGTGCGGCTCGTGCTGAAGCGCGAGGAAAAGAGCTAAGCCGGCCGGTCAGCGGATCAGTTCGATCTCGACGCCGACGTCCAAATTCCGCCAAGCGCGATCAGTCGTGAGCACGGCGGCACCTTCCCTGTGGGCCAGAGCAAGGCACGCGCGGTCACCCAGCGACTGACCGAGGTGTTTTGTGTGCGGCGCGAGTAATCCAGCATCGAGAGCCAGTTCGGCCGTGAAATCGGCGATTGCGAGCTCGAACTCACGGAACATGCGTGTGATAGTTGCCGAATCCATCCCGCCCAAGGCCAGCTTGGTGACCACTTCCGCCACGTTCACACTAGACATCATTGCATTCGAAAGCGCGCTCGCAACCTTGTTCGCCCCGAGCTCGCCATGCGTGTAGGCCAGCAAGGCGGAACTGTCGAGCACGACTCTACTCATCTTCGAGCTCGCGCTTGGCTTCAAGTCGGCGTTCCGCAATCAGTTCGTCCGCAAGGTTCACTCCCTCCGGAATGAACTGACGAACCAGCGCCTGTACCCGGCGCGTCGCAGTCGCTTGCGTGTACATCAGAATATCGCCGTCCTCGAACCGTACTAACAGCGCGTCGCCTTCCTTGGCACCGGCGGCTTCCAGCATGATCTGAGGTATGCGGAGCTCGCCGTTTCTTCCCACTGTGACCCTTTGGGCTGACTCCGGCCCGTGCAGGAAAGCTCGAGTCTCGTCGGCCATTCCCCGAAGCGTCTGTCCCGTTGCCGCCGTGGAGGCCCCACGCGCTCCCGCCCGCCGCTCGTCGTCGACCAGCACGTTGCGAACGTGTTGGTAGCGGATGCCCAGGAGTTCGGCGATTTCGCTGCGGGAATAGCCGGACGCGTGCAGCACTCTGATCTTGTCGGACTTCGTCTTCAGTCCCTGAAGCAAGCTTTCGGAAGAGGGGCGGCCGGCCATTCAAGCCTCCATGGCTGGAGGCAATCTACAATATATCTACCTACCTGTCAATCTATATATCAACCTGTCTCCTCAAACAACTCCCGGCCAATCAGCCAACGGCGGATTTCGCTGGTGCCCGCGCCGATCTCGTAGAGTTTGGCGTCGCGCAGAAGCCGGCCGGTCGGAAAGTCGTTGATGTAGCCGTTGCCGCCCAGGCACTGGATCGCCTGGAGCGCCATCCAGGTCGCTTTCTCGGCCGCATAGAGGATCGCCCCCGCCGCGTCCTTGCGGGTGTGCTTGCCCGTATCGCAGGCCTTCGCCACCGCATAGACGTAGGACCGCGCCGCCGACAGGCCGACGTACATGTCGGCGATCTTGCCCTGCATGAGCTGGAACGAGCCGATCGGCACGCCGAACTGCTTGCGCTCGTGGATGTAGGGAATGACGATGTCCATGCAGGCCTGCATGATGCCGATCGGCCCTGCGGAGAGCACCACGCGTTCGTAATCGAGTCCGCTCATCAGCACGTGCACGCCCCGCCCCACCCCGCCGAGCACGTTTTCATCGGGCACCTCGCAATTGTCGAACACCAGTTCGCCGGTGTCGGAGCCGCGCATGCCGAGCTTGTCGAGCTTGTCGGTGGTGGAAAATCCGGGGAAGCCGCGCTCCACGATGAAGGCGGTGATGCCGGCGGGGCCCGCCGAGGGATCGGTCTTGGCGTAGACCACCATCGTGTCGGCGTGCTTGAAGTTGGTGATCCACATCTTGGTGCCGTTGAGCACGTAGCGGCCGCCGCGCTTGTCGGCCTTGAGCCGCATCGAGATCACATCCGAACCCGCTTCGGGCTCGCTCATGGCGAGCGCGCCGACATGCTCGCCCGAAATCAGTCCCGGCAGGTATCGCCGCTTCTGCTCCTCGGTGCCGTTGCGCCGGATCTGGTTGATGCAGAGATTGGAGTGCGCGCCGTATGAGAGGCCCACCGACGCCGAGCCGCGGCTGACCTCTTCGATCGCCACGACATGCTCGAGATAGCCGAGACCCGAGCCGCCGTATTCCTCTTCCACCGTGATGCCGTGCAGGCCGAGGGCGCCCATCTGCGGCCATAGATGCCGTGGAAATTCGTTGGTGCGGTCGATCTCGTCGGCGACGGGCGCGATCTTGTCCGCAACGAAGCCGCGCACGCTGGCGCGCAGCATGTCGGCCGTGTCCCCGAGATCGTGGTCGAGCGAGGGATAGGAGTTCGCGATCATGCCCGCAGCTTACACGATTGCGCTGCGATGCTTGAGCACGGGTGCGAAGTTGACCCAAGGCGCGGAGGAAATGTCGGAGCCGCGGGCGGTAGCGAAACAATCGCGAAGCCCGGCGCCGGCACCTACCAATAGTGCTTGAGCTTGGGCCAGATTTCGGCGAGCGGCCGCTTCGGTCCGCGCAGCACGAAGATCGGCTGGTTGGTCTCGAAGTCCATAGCGTAGGGGTCCGAGGTGTGCCCCGCAACCGTCACGGAGCAATATTGCGCCTCGAGGTCCCGCCGCTCGCCGCCGAGGGTGATCAACGTTTGCCCGCCGCGGCACGCGCGACGACGGCCGGGCCGGGGCAACCCGGCAGACGTTATCGTCAACGGGGATTTACCATCTTGCCGTCGGCGCCGGCACATCGCGGCCGCTGCGAGCGCCGCGGAGCGTCCTTCCGGGCCTCGCCGGGACGAATTCCGGCGAACGCGAGCCGCGCGAGGGCGTATTGCGAATTTACCGGCCGGAAACGAAGCATTCGGCATCATGGGCGAAACGGGCGCGGAGGATGCGGAAGCGTTCTGCGCAGCACCGAAATCGGGTTGGTGGCGGGAATATTCCGGTGACTCTTCACGCATCGCGGAACGTGCGAGCCTGCGGCGAGTGCAATCTCTGCTGCAAGCTCATGGTCATCCCCGAGCTCGACAAGCCCGACAACACGTGGTGCAAGGACTGCGAGGTCGGAAAGGGCTGCCGGAATTACGAGCAGCGTCCGCGGGTCTGCCGCGACTTCTTCTGCGGATACATCAGCAATCCCGCGCTGGACGAGTGCTGGAATCCCGTGACGGCGCATTTCATCCTGCGCGCCACCGGCAGTCTTCTCGTCGTCCAGGTCGATCCGCAGCGCCCCGATGCCTGGAAACGCGAACCCTATTACTCGGCGCTGCGCGACCATGCGCGCACTCTGTGTCCGCAAGGCGCCCTGATCATCGTGAAGATCGGCAACCGCAACATCCTTATGCTGCCCAACGGCGAGGTCGACCTCGGCACCGGTAACGACAGCAAAGCGACCAGGATCAGGCCGGTGCTCACCGATGCGGGTCCGCAGTGGCAAGCGGTGAAGGCGGGCGGCGAGAGAGTGGGGTTGCCCGCATCCGGTTTGCCCCCGCTCGAAGCCGGGGAAGACGAAACTACCGGCCGGAATTCGTGGAGCCCGCTTACCGCGCACCTGCGATAGCACCGCCGGGCTTCCGTTTCACCATCTGTTCACCCGTTCACCGGGGCACCACTGTTGCGATCCACAGCAAGAAAGTCGGGCGTCGAGTCCGAATGCTCCCAGTAATCGCTGAGCCCTATCCGATCGACGATTCTCTTGAAGCCGGGCAAGCGGCGCATGTTTGCCGTTTCACGACGGAACAGAATCGTGCTGTCGGGCTCACCCGCAAGGGTGAAGGTCCCCATCATGTTCACGCCCGGGCGCCGCGACTGCGGTGAATCCGAGACGAAGATCTCATTTACGACGGCAAGCGCAGCCTCGGGCTGGTCCAGCGCTGAAAGCGCATGCACGGCGACGGCGGCAGGGGCAATCCCGATCTGCGCAAAATCCTGGAAATTCCGTACGGCAGCAGCCATCTCCGGAGCGCCCCGATAGCGCCGGGCCGCCAGGTGCAGACGCCGGCGCGCAATGTTGAGGTCTCCAAGACCAACGACGGATGGTGGCGAGGAAAGCAAGGCTTCGCCCCGGTCGAATTTGTCCGCGACCACATGGAGGCGAACGCATTCCGACCACACCAGCAGGATCGCCGGCCAGCGCGCATAGGCGCGCGAGATCGCGGCAAGCGCCTCTTCGACACGCCCGACATCAAAGAGAGCAGCGGCGATGTCAACGGCGATAGCGGCGCTGAGGGGGTTCCTTTCTTGAAGCGCGACAAGCCGCTCAAGCCCCTCGGTCGTGCGCCCGACCGACAGAAGGAACTGGGCGTAAAGGTAAAGCAGTTTCGAGTTGGCAGGACTGGCGGCGAGACCGTTCTGAAAGAGTCGCTCAACGCGGCTCCAGTTGCCGAACCGGGGCAGGAGATTGGCAAGTGTCCCGTGGCACTCGCCGAGTTCCGGATCGAGCGCGAGCGCCCTTTCGGCGGAGCTGCGGCTCTCGACGCACGCGGCTTGCTGAGACGAGGGTGGAAGATAGAGCATGAGGAGACGCTGCGCCTCGGCGAGCGCCGCCCAGCCCGGTGCGAAGCCTGAAGCTCGCGCAACAACTTCCTTCAAGTATGCCAGAGCTTGTTCGAGTGGCTCGCGCGACGGCTGCTCCAACCCGAACATCGCGCGCCGGTAAAGGTCGCGAACAATAGGTTCCACCGCGCTCAAGTCGGGCTGATCCCGACGTTGTAGGGTCAGCCGATAGCCGATTCGCGACAGGGTTTCGACACGCGCATTTTGATCTTTTCCGTCAATCAAACGGCGGAGCATGCTGATGGCCCGGCTCACCGCATCGGGACTCACGACCACGCCGCCCCAACATCGTGCGATCAACTCCTGGCGGGAAACGGTCTGCCCTCCCGCACGCGCGAGGACGACCAGCACCTGCATCAGCCGCGGCTCAACCCTTTCGACGACGCCTTCATGCTCCACCTCACCGCGCGAGGGCCTGATGCGAAGGGTACCAGCCGTGAAGTCGGGCTCCTCGGCCAAGCGGACTATATCCGATACGACGTCAACCAGCCTTTCCATCAATGTTCCCCGCGGCAAAGCCAGCGATCGAGGCTCGTCGTCAAATCCGGTCGATCGCTCATTGGTTTTTTATCAGCTCATCATCGGCGTTTCATCGGTTTCACGGGCTTTTGGCTTTCGAGCATCACCGATATCGTTCACAAGAGTGGTCAATCGCCAACGGATTGCACGGAATCATCCAACGCTGGGGAAAGATGGCATCCGCGTTCCTGACGCCAGTGGCAGCTTTGGGATTTGCGACCCGGTGAACGACCGGCGCCGGAGCCAAAAGAGGAGATCGATTATGCGGAATCTGACGACGGCATCTCTGTTTCTGCTTGCTGCAATGGCATTGCCGGCGGCCGCTTCCCCTGTTGCCTTCTCTGGCTCGACGGATAACACCAACGCGCCGGGAGCGCCGGGCGGACGTTGCGCGCCCGCTCTTACGGTTTCCATCGGGCCCGGCGGGACCAGCGGAACCTCGAATTTCGGCGACTTCAGCTTCAGCGCAAGTCATTGCATCGCTTCGCCACCGCCTGCGAGCTACTTCGGCGGAGAGTTCGATTTCATGTTCACTAACGGCGATCAGCTGTTGGGAACCTATACCGGCACCCTGACCGCCACAGCGGACCCAACCGTCTTCGACAACGTGCAGTCGTACGTCGTGACCGGAGGAACCGGTCATTTCGCCGACGCCACCGGTACCTTCGCGGGAACTGGCACCGTCACGCGGGCCCCCGGTTTACCGGCGATGTCGGAACAGACATTCAGCGGCACGCTCAATGGCGTGCCCGAACCCGTCACGCTCTTTGTGTTCGGCGCAGGTCTCTTCGGCTTGGCAGCCACTCGGAGACGCAGAAGACTCGCCTGACGGTGCGGATGCGAACGCCTGAATCTGGCGCATCTTCCGCGTAGCACGAACGGCAAATTCAGGGCCGACTCTGGGCCTTTGGAATTCCGGGTCTGTGCCATAATGTCCGTAGGCGGATCATCCCCTTCTGCGGCTCGAAAGCGTCGCACAACCGGGCGACCTGAAGCAGGTGCGAGTCTCACTTTGCCAAGGTGGGACCAGTGAGGGAAATAGCAAAACGGATTCAAGCCACTACAAGAGTAGCTGGTGCGGTCGAGAATTCACGCACAATCCAGACTATTCAATGGCTTAGAAAATGGTGCGGGAGATAACGGGCGCTTTGAAGCGTAACGGCGATTTTGAGCGGCTCCCGCACCTGTGCGGCATTGCAGCCGGCGGGCCGACGGCAAGTGTCGGCTCTAAAGTGAACATTCGCCCAACCGGGAAGACGCGCCACAACACGACATTCAGCGCCAAGCACATCGGGGCTATAATTGACAGCGCTGAGGGCAAAATCAGGTTTGCGCCTGTCCCTCTCGCATCGGCACCCATCGGGCTTCGCCCCCCGCCGCGGGGTAACCTCATGTTCCACCTTCCAGTGCTCAGCGCACCGCTTTATGCCGTTGTCGCGTTTGGTCTCTTCGCCGTTGCCTTGGGAGTCTTCTCTATCGCCCAGCGCGATTATCGGAAGTACCGAATGCTGCCCTGGCGTACGGTGCTGCTCCTGCTGGTACTGTTCGTCGTCGTATGCCCCGTGATGGGTTACCTCGGCGGCCTTGGTCCGTGGCCCAGGCCAAAGGAACCCCTGGTTCTCTATTGGATGGGCACAATTGTCGGTGCGTTTGGCATACTTTCCTTTCTCGTCGCATCTGTGAATCTCGGGCTGGAGCGCACGTTCTGCCATAAGGTCGATACCGTAGTGCAGTCGGGGATGTACCGTTTTTCGCGCAATCCGCAACTTTTGTTCGGCATCCTGGCCTTTTCCGGGATCGCCTTGGCTTCCCTCAGCTGGAACGGCCTGATCTTCGCCCTGCAGTTTGCAGCGGTGGGGCACGCGATGGTGCTGTTCGAAGAAGAACATCTCCGCCATGCCCTCGGCGCAAACTATGTCGCCTATTGCGCGAAGACGCCGCGCTACATTGGGATCAGGTCATTCCGCCGCAAATGAAATCCGACGTGGCGCCTCAGAAACTACAAACGGAAAGACAGCAGCGCAGTGTAAGCAGCGTGCATGATGACGCAGAGCGGCGCGAGAAGCGCATGGAACCAACGCGATCTCAAGATGGCGCCTAGCACCATGACCACAAAGGCGCCCGCAAGATAATAAGTGTTCGCCTGCAAACTGATATGGCCGATGGTGACGAGGTCCTTTAGAAATGTGGCGGCAACGGTTGTGGCCATTAGCCCGAAGAACCACCGGGCGTGCTTAAAATACGCCACCCGCATATCCACGATCCCATCCGTTTGAGGGTCTGGTAGCACGACGCCGGACGCCAGATAGATCAGGGTGACCTGCAGCACGACGGCGGCGTATTTGGCGAAGTTCCACGTGCCGAGATCGCGCATCCCGAACATGGCCCACCATGCCTGGGTCACGGCCAGGATCATGAACAACGCCCAGATCAGCGCGGGCCAATAGAGCTTGACGCGCTCGCGCACCAACATATGCGCGCGCAGACCCTGCAGGATCTGGGTGAGGGCGAGGCCCATGATCACCGAAAACATGACCGAAAGGTAGCTGAACGTATCCACCTGCATCCCCTCACATCGGACCGGTTCAGCGGATAGTCGCACCCCAACGAAAGTCAATGGAGCCGAGACGCGCGCAAGTGTTTGTCACTTTCGAAGAAGATGTCGTGTTGTGGCGCATCCACGCCGTTGTTCGGCGCCGTGGAACGTCTGCTTTTGACCCAGGAACGGTCGTCCGAAGCGGATACCGAAATTCATCCGCATACGAAGATTTCCGCACCCAGGTGCGGGAACGCTTTCTAAAGCACAATCAAGTAGTTATGCGAAGGTGGTGCGGTCGAGAAGATTCGAACTTCCACAGGATTTCTCCCGCTAGCACCTCAAGCTAGTGCGTCTACCATTCCGCCACGACCGCAGCGCAGGGGTCGCGGGGTGTACCAAACCCGCCGAGGCTTGTGAAGAGCCTGAAATTCAGCCGAAAAACGCCGGGGCGGCGCGCCACAGGATGAACGCCGCAACCACCACGACAACGCCCGCGAACAGCCGCGTCAGAACGGCGCGGCGCTCTGAAAGCCGCTTCGCCAGGAACACCCCCGCCAGCCCGCCGCCGATCCCGCCCGCGATGAACAGCCCGGCCACGCGCCAGTCCACCAGCCCGGCCACGGCATAGGATGCCGCGGTGGTCAGCCCGAAGGCGCCCACCGAAACCAGCGAGGAGCCCACCGCGTTGATGGTCGCCATGCCGCTTCCCAGCATGATCGCCGGCACGATCAGGAATCCGCCGCCGATGCCGAAGAAGCCGGAAAGGAATCCGACGAAGAGACCAATGGTGACGAGACGGACGGCGATGTCGCGGTTTAGGCGGACGCCAGGATCGCCTTGCGCCGCGCGCGGACCGAACATGGCGGCGGCGACCGCGAGCATGACAAGGCCGAACAGGAACAGCAGCTTCGCGCCGTCCACCATCTGGCCGAGCCTCGCCCCGATCGCCGCGCCGCCGACGCCGGCAACCGCGAAGGTGACGGCGCACGGCCACTTCACATGTCCGGCGCGCGAATGGGCGATGAGATTGGTGAAGGCGTTCGCCGCCACCGCAAGCGCGCTGGTGCCGATGGCAATGTGCGGCGAGCGCACGCCCACGACGTAGACGAGGAGCGGCACCGCAAGGATCGAACCGCCCCCGCCAAGAAGGCCCAGCGCGAAGCCGACCACGCCCCCGCTCAGGACGGACAAGAGGTCGCTCATCGAACCGAGCTGTTCCACGGCATCGATCCCAGTAGCTTCGTCATGAAACTCCACCCGCACACTCCGGCGAATACCATTTCGCAGGCGGCGGACACGGGCAACACGATGAACCACGGCGACACCGTGCTCGCCAGCAGAATTCCGAGCATAACGGCGGCGCCTTCGGCGATGATCGCCTGACGGCGGATCTCGATCGGCACGGTGCGATCGAGGCTGGTGGTCAGTCCCGCCGCCTTCCAGGCCGCTATGCCTCCGGCCATCACGTAGCATTCGCGCACGGCCGCCGCCGCAAGCCGGCGGAAGTGGATGCAGGCGTCGTTGCCGCTCTCGCACATGTAGATCACGACGGGATGCATGCGGTCAGTATGCAGTTCATACGACTCGATCTCCGCCAGCGGCAGCGAGACCGAACCCTCGACATGCTCGCGCGCGTAGGCATCGGGCTCGCGGATGTCCACCAGGATCGCGAACCCGAGATCGATCCGCTCTTTGGCTTCGAGCGGAGAGACCCGGGGAACGGTCATTTTTCGGGACCGCAATATAGCTCAAACAGGAGCCGGACCACCTGCTGCACTCTGGCGTCGGCAAGTCTGTAGAAGATGGTCTGTGCATCGCGCCGAGTCGAGACGAGACCGTCCTCGCGCAATCGCGCCAGATGCTGGGACAGCGCCGACTGGCTGAGCCCCGACGTTCGGACAAGATCGCCAACCCTTCTTTCCCCTCCGGAGAGTTCGCAAAGCACTTTCAGTCGCGCACCGTGGGCCATCGCGCGCAGAAGTCCGGCCGCCTCTTCCGCCCGGCGCGACATCGCCTTAAGGTTCGCCGCTTCCGCCCTGACCATCGCAAACAAGCCCTTTAGTGCGTTCTAATTTAGATAATGCTAATATATCCGTCAAGCACCGCTGGGGAGACACCGATGGAGCCCGTGATCACCGCCTTTTTCGATCCGGCGACCTATACGATCAGCTACATCGTGGCCGATCCATCCACCCGCCGGGCGGCGATCATCGACCCGGTGCTCGACTTCGATCCCAAGTCCGGCCGCACCTCGACCAGATCCGCCGAAAAGATCCTTGCGGCGGCTGACTCCGAGCACCTGACGGTCAACTGGATCCTCGAGACGCACTGCCATGCCGATCACCTCTCGGCGGCGCAGTTCCTGAAGCAGAGGCTGAGCGCGAACATCGCCATCGGCGAGCATATCACCACCGTGCAGCGCACGTTCCGCCCCATCTTCAACGCGCACGACGTGGCCTGCGACGGCGCACCCTTCGACCGCCTGCTCAAGGACGGTGAAACGGTGTCGGTCGGCCAGATCGAAGTCGAGGTGCTCTATACGCCCGGTCATACGCCGGCCTGCGTCAGTTACAAAGCGGGCGGTAACGTCTTCGTCGGCGACACGCTGTTCATGCCGGACTACGGCACCGCCCGCACCGATTTTCCCGGCGGCGACGCACGCACGCTCTATCGTTCCATCCGGCGCATCCTGGCGCTGCCGCCGGAAACAGTCTTGTGGATGTGCCACGACTACGGCTCGCCCACGCGCACGACCTATACCTGGAAAACCACCGTGGCCGCCCAGCGCGAATCCAACGTGCACATCCGCGACGGCATCGACGAGGAGACCTTCACGGCGATGCGCGCCGGGCGCGACAAGTCGCTTTCGATGCCCCTGCTGATCCTGCCGGCCGTGCAGGTGAACATGCGCGCAGGAACGATGCCGCCGCCCGAAGACGACGGGAACGTCTATCTCAAACTGCCGGTGGACAGGCTGTAAGCGTCTCAGATTCCTTCGCCGTCCAGCCCGTGGATGCCGCATTCGTCCTTGTCCTGGCCAGACCAGCGGCCCTCGCGATAACTTTCGCCCGACCTGACGCGGCGCGTGCACGGCATGCAGCCAATCGAGGGATAGCCGTCTTCCACCAGCGGATGGCGCGGAAGGCCGTGCCCGGCGATGTAGGCGTCGAGATCGGCCTGCGACCAGTCGGCAAGCGGATTGAAGCGGAAGCGGCCTTCGAAATACTCGACGCGGCGCATCGCGGCGCGCTCGCGCGTCTGGAAACGCTTGCGGCCGGTGATCTGCGCGTCGAAGCCCGTCAGCGCGCGGCGCAGCGGCACGACTTTGCGAAACCCGCAGCAGGCATCCGTATCGCGCGACCACAGCGTGCCGTCGGGATCGCGGGTGGCGCGGTCGATCGGATGGGGCGCCAGCGAGCGGACGTCGCCGAGACCCAGATGATCCTGCAGACGGTCGCGGTAGCGCAGCGTCTCGCCGAACAGCTTGCCGGTATTGAGGAAGAGAACGGGCGCGCCGGGATCGATTTCGGACAGCATGTGCAGCAGCACCGCGGACTCCGAACCGAATGAGGACACCACGGCTGCCCGGCCCGGGAATTCGCGCAAGACGAGCGCGAGAATGCCCTTGGCGTCCAGACCTTCCACGGCAGACCGCAACCGCTCCAGGCGGGCCTGCGCAGCCGGATCGGCCGTTGCGGCGTCGCGCCGGTCGAAGGCGCGTGGAGCGCCCTGCAAGACGGTCGCGGCGCTCATGCTAGCCAGCCTTTCTGATCGATGATCCGGCGCGTACGCTCCGCGATCTCGCCCGCTGATACGCCCTGCGAGCGCCAGAGTGTGCGCGCCTGCCTCAGTTCATCGAGGCGGCCGTCCCACGAGGCATCGAAATGCCGTTCGAGCCATTCGCGCAGCCGGCTGGCCAGCCCCGGCGCCCGTCCGCTGGTGGAAACTGTCAGAAGCAACCCGCCGCGGCGGACGATGGCCGGAGCGTGGAAGTCGCAGAGATCCGGGCGGTCTTCGACGTTCACCGGCACGCGCGCCGCCTGCGCATGGCGCGCCAGCTCGGCCGACGACGCAGCCTCGAGCCCAGCGATGTAGAGCAGGCCGAGGCCTTCGAGACGATCGCCGGGTGAGACCGGAACCGGCTCCACGCCGGCGGCCCGCAACATGGCCAGGCGGCGCGCGCGAGCCTCGCCCTCGCCCGCCAGGCCGATTTTTGTCCTCTGCGGATCAATGACGATCGGGACCAAGGGTACCTCCGGACAAAGAGGTACGTGCGCCGCCTCTAAAATGCAAGGATGGTGTGGGGTATAGAACTAAATACTGAATGTAACTGTGAAATCAGTTGTAGCCCCGGAGGAGCTCGGTCACGGACACACCGATCTTGTCGCCGTGGATGACGATTTCGCCTTTGGCCACGGGCCTATCGTTGGCCATGATCAGGACGGCGTCGTCCTGGCAGGAATCCAGCTCGATCACCGCGCCGCGGCCCATGCGCAGAAGCTGGTGCATGGCGATCACGGAGCGGCCAAGCACAACGGAGATTTCCACTTTGACGCTGGACAGATTAGTAGTCATGGAGGCTTCCGGCTGGTCCCGGGCGAACCTTAGAAGTCTATGCTTTCGGACACGTTAATTCCGGTCGAATGGGCCGTCAGGCCGGGGCTGCTGCCCTATCCCGAGGCGGTCGAGTTCATGGAGCACCGCGTCGCGGCCATTGCGGCGGGCACGGCGCGCGAACTCGTCTGGCTGGTCGAGCATCCGCCGATCTATACCGCCGGCACCAGCGCCAAAGACAGCGACCTGATCGAAGCGCGATTTCCCGTGTTCAAGACCGGCCGCGGCGGCCAGTTCACCTATCACGGTCCGGGACAGCGCGTCGGCTACGTCATGCTCGACCTGCACCGCCGTGGCGGCGACGTGCGCCGCTATGTCCACGACCTTGAGGAATGGGTGATCCGCGCGCTGGCGAGCTTCGGCGTCAAGGGCGAGCGGCGCGAAGGCCGCGTCGGCATCTGGGTCGCGCGTGGTGGCGCCCGCGAGGACAAGATCGCCGCCCTCGGCGTGCGCGTGCGTCACTGGGTGACGTTCCACGGCGTGGCGTTGAACGTGAATCCGGACCTGACGCACTTTTCGGGAATCGTCCCTTGCGGCATTCGCGGCCACGGCGTCACCAGCCTTTCCGATCTCGGCGTTGCGGCAACGATGGCCGATGTTGACGTTGCGCTGCACCGATCGTTCCGCGAAGTGTTCGGCTGAGCGCCTGTGCGTGCGGTTCCGACCTGTGTTATGCATATAAGACGCATTACCGGCTGGAGGGCCCAATGCCGCGCGTATCAGCAGCTTTTTTCCTGACCGGCGGGTTGTTCGTGCTCTGCGGCATGCTCTGGGGCATGTACATGGGTGGCGCGGAAGATTTCCGCATGGCTCCGGCGCACGCGCACCTGAACCTGCTGGGGTGGGTGACGATGGCGTTGTACGGCACGTTCTATGCGCTCACCGCCAAGACGATGCGAGCGTTCCTCGCCTGGACGAACTACGCTCTGTCGGCGGCGGGGTTGGTGCTTCTCATCCCCTCTCTCGCCTACATGCTTGTGACGGGCAGCCGGGACTTCGTCGCCGTGATGATCGCGGGCGAGGTGCTTTCGGTGCTTTCGCTTCTGGTGTTCCTGGTTTCGGCGGTGCGCGAACTGACGCGCAGCCGGATGAGCGAAAGCGCGGAGACGGACGCCGCCGATCCGATGCGCATGGCGGCGGAATAGCCGCTAAAATGACGCCAACCGCCGGAAGCCCTTGTCCTTGGGCGGCTCCGCCTTGTGGATCTCGACATTGGTGACGCGCGCGCCCGAAGGTCCGCGCATGCATAGGCCGACGAATTGCTCCACCGCCGTGTCGGGACCGGAGACCATCACCTCGAGAGTGCCGTCGTAGCAGTTGCGCACCCAGCCATCGAGGCCGAGCCGGTGCGCTTCGGTGATGGCGAAATGGCGGAAGCCGACCGCCTGCACGAAGCCTTCGATCTTGAGCCGCAGGGAAGTGAGATCGTCGTCGGCCATGGCATTCGAGTCCTCCTCGCCGCCACAGTCGCACGGCCCATTTGTGCCCGCAACAGGCCGGCAGCGGCGGCCGGAACCAACGGGACCAGTTCTCCTGCCGGTGCAGCGCAGCGCCAACGGCGTGGCAAGCCGATGATGCTTGCCACGCCGGTACTGCGCAGTCTATTCGCCGGCGTCGATGCCCGCACGCGTTTCGGCGATCGCGGCGTCGGTCAGACGCAGCGCTTCCACGCGATGGCCGCCCTTGTTGTGCGCGGCAATCGCGAGTTCGGATCTGGCGCTCTCCAGATAACCCAGCGCCGCCCGCATATGCGGTTGAAAGGCCATGGCTTGACCGATGCACACGCCGATCGCAAGCGTCGATGACAAACCGACAGCCAACAGTCCATTCTTAAGATAGGTCTTCATTGCATCCCTCGTTGTGTGTTGCCCCTACAAACAATGAAAGACAGTCTCTTGCTCGTTCGATCTTGTCGACGACGCCTACCCTCTCCTGTTCAGGACCCGCCCCACATTGGTCAAATGACGGACCAAGATCCGAATTCGCATCGACCCCTTCACACTTCATAAATTCGGGGAGGAACGGCTTGAAAGCAACCTGGCGAGCGGAACGGCGGCCTTTGGAGAGTTTGCGACACGTTATGATCTGGGCTCGAAGCCGGAGCCGGGTTTCCGCGCTACGATGAAGGTGAACGCTGCTTTCCGTATCGATTGCATCCATTTCCGAAAACGGCGAGTTTGCGTCCTGATTTCAAACCGCGACAATTCAAGACGATTTGTGAGCGGAGCATCTTGAGGGCCGATTGCAGCGATCCCGTTTGCCGAGGCGAATCTCGTCCGCTTCAGGCCTCATCGCAACCGCGTGCCCGACGGTGAACATTCGCCGCCACAGTTCGTTCGCTTGCCGCTCTTGCCGCCCGAACGAGTCGCTTCGACTGATGGTCGCCTCAGAGCGCTTTGGGCCACCAACCGACGGGCGTGGGTACAGAGTGGACTGATGTGGTCTCCGGACAACCTCAGCAGTTCATCGGTGGGTTCGGCTGGCGGGCTGCTGTGACGTTCCACATCGTCTGTTCGTGCGACTAACATGCGCCCGCATCAGTGTGATCCTTTGTCCTAAGAGTGCTAACATACATGTCCCTGCGGCT
>Ga0335069_10007035_pt1 | contig 16280 bp, 18 predicted proteins | sample Lox_Sample_11_FD_206714 | JGI IMG/M metagenome (GOLD analysis project Ga0335069, IMG submission 206714) | Soil microbial communities from Loxahatchee National Wildlife Refuge, Florida, United States - Lox_Sample_1.1 | ecosystem: Environmental > Terrestrial > Soil > Wetlands | place: USA...
GGTCTTGATGCCTTTGAAGGCGGTGAGTTTCTTGGTCTGCGTTCGATAGCAGTCCTGGGCGGCAGTGGACTCCACTTCGGTGGCCGCTTCCTCACACTTGGCCTCCAGCTCCTGCATCTGCGACAGTTACCTATCCAACGTCTGCCGATCGCGTGCCTGAGAGAACTCAAGGGTACTGAGCCAGTGGCGGTGCTTCACCGTCCACGGACCTCCTCCGTCGTAGCGGATACCGCGGCGAAGCAGAAAGTGCAGTATCCGTTGCTTGCACACACGAACGTCTCCTCGCAACGACTCGTACATGCGAAGGTAGTCGCGCACCGATTCGTCCTGCTCCGTAGGGATGTAGATGCCCGTGAGTTGACCGGCACGCAAGGCCAGAGCCAGGCTGTGGGCATCGCGGCGGTCGGTCTTGATCCGATCAGCGGGTTTGCGCGGGATCAGTCCCGGCGCTGCCAGCACCACCATGACGCCCATCGCACTGAGTTGCCGAAACAGGCCGAAGCCAAAGCAACGCGGATCAAGCGCGGTGATGTCGTTCTTGTAAACCTGGAACCGACCAAGCGGCAGGAGATTCAGAAAACTCGACCTTGTGTAGTCGTTTCTCCTGATGAGATAAATGACTATCTGCGGACCCATATCGTCGCTCCTATGACAACCGGAGGGCATTCTTACCCGTTTCGTATTGCCTGCCGTTTCAAAGGAAAGTCGGGACATGTCGTTCTTGACCAAATCAGAACCGTTGACCGCGACCGATTTGTCCGGCCGTTGGGACGGATACCAAATGGGGTATTACTGAATCTGCTAAGCGTTCTTCAGGAAATGTTTGCCCCATGACTTGATGGGTGATCAGCACTGAATGGGTCGCCAATAAGGGAGTGGATCCAACAAATCGTTGCAGTTGACCACCTGAGCGCATCTCTGATTCAGGCGCAGGCGGTCGCGGATCGGTTGGGGGGGCTTCGCCATGGGTGAATCGGCGGCGCAACTGAACTGATATGAAATGCCCTCATGTCAAGCCGCCTGGCCCAATGGAGTCGTCGGCAGGTTGCCTCCCTCTCGTGGCTCGGGTCGATCAGCGAACTGACCACCGATGATTCAGTTTGCTTGTCGACATCCATTCCCACGTACTGTACGCTCATGGCCTGTGCCCGCTTCGTGTTGTATGTGGCGCTCGCGTTCGCGCCTAGCGGCACGATGCATGTTCGATCCACGATGCTGCACTCCCGCGGGCACTTCATATTGTCTCGGCGCTATGCGCCGCCAAGGTGGTTGGTCTCTGCCTCCGCACCATTGCCGGACGACGAATCGACCCATGTTCCCCCTGCTTGCGCACGCTGAGAACGCCGGGTAAGATATCCTTTTTGGCATCGCACTGACTGCGGATCTGAAGGCCAGGAGGAAATCTCTTGTTCATCGAAACGCAAGGAACACGGCTGTTTGTATCGTCATTCGGCACAGGCGCTCGTGCCGCCCTCGCGTTAGGTGGTTGGATCGGAAGCGGCGAGATGTGGCTGCCGGTTCTGGGGCTCCTCAGCCGCAGTTGGAACACGGTGACCTTCGACCAGCGCGGGTCAGGAACGAGTCATGTGCCAAATGATCGGGACATCACCCGGGAGGCCTGGGTCGACGACGTGTTCGCAGTGATGGACGCTCAGGGAATCGACCGGTGCTTAGTGATGTCGGACTCATCCGGCTGCTTTCCCGCTGTCTTGGCCGCACAGCATCGGCCGGAGCGCTTCACCGGTCTCGTGATTGTGGGTGGAGCACCCCGAATGCCGTTGGATCTGACGCGGCAGCTTTTTGCTCTTGGCCTTCGCTTCGCCACGGGGCCGACTCTGAGAGCGTTTGCACGACGCTGCCTGCCGGAGGACCCAACTGGTCATGTCCGCCGTTGGCTGTGGGACATATGCGTTCGCGCCGATCCGCGCAACGCGATCCGACTGCTGAAGATCTTGGACGGCTTCGATCTGACGAACGTTGCACCGAAACTTGTGACGCCGACGCTGATTGTGCACGGGTCCGAAGATCTCATCCAGCCGCTCTCCGATGGAAGAGCGCTCGCGTCGCTGATCCCTGGGAGCGAGTTGGTCGTGATGCAGGGCAAGGGTCACGTTCCCATGATGAGCAGCCCGGAAGAGGTGACATCGATCATCGAAAAGTGGATCCGGAAACGCAATCTCTGAACGCGAGCGAAGTCTGCTCCCGCGCCCGATCGTGTCCTGCTTTGGCTTGGCGCGATTCAGCCCGTCGAGAGGATTTGTCAAAGTGGCGCGCCGAGAGCATCGCGTCGCGTGGCGCGTAACATCTCGCTGAAGCTGACCCCTTGAGAGCCTCTCCGGTGCGTGGGAATTAGCTCGAGGCTATCCACACCAGAGTCGTGACATGCAGCGTCATGTAGTCATACTCGACCGAGAAGCAACCCCAAATACTTGGAGGCGCAACGTGAGAACGGCCCACTTACCCGTGTTCATCGTGCCCGTTCTTTTTCTGGTTGGGTGCAATCCCGTCCCGACCGGCGGCACCTACATCTATGCCGCTGGTGGCCGCGACAACGGCTCGGGCGTTGTTGAAGCCGGCTACTGGAAGGATGGCTCGTGGACCAGCCTCCCTGCCTTGGACGCCTCAAAGCCTTCCTACATCCAATCCATATTCGTCTCCGGAACGGACGTCTACGCAGCAGGTGTGAATACTAATGGTTCGGACGTGTGGGTCGCAGGCTACTGGAAGAATGGTCAGTGGATTGGCCTGGGGCAGTTGGATAGCAGCAAACCCTGCATGGTCAACGGCGTGTTCGTCTCGGGGACCGATGTCTATGTCGGCGGCGCAAGCGAAAACAGTTCCGGTGTTTTCGAAGCCGGCTTCTGGAAGAACGGGGCGTGGAACGCTCTTCCAGCGTTGGCCAGCGGCCACAACGCAATGGCCTATTCGCTGTTCGTTGCGGGAGCCGACGTTTACGCCGCCGGGATCTGTAATGACGGCAACGGCGTTTTCGTTCCGGGCTATTGGAAGAACAGCCAATGGACTGGTCTGTCCCAACTGGACACCAGCAAGGATTCCTTCGTCTATTCCATTGTTGTGTCGAGGTCTGACGTGCTCGTCGGAGGCGTCAGCTGCGACAACTCCGACATCGTCGTCCCTGGATACTGGAAGAACTCAACATGGAACGAGCTGACCCCACCAGACTCAGCCTTGTGCGCAGGGGTCTATTCGCTGTTCGTCGATGGAACCGATGCATACGCTGCCGGGTTCAGCAGGAAGGACTACTCGACAGCGATTGTGCCGGGCTACTGGAAAAACGGGACGTGGATAGGCTTGCCGCCCCTTGACCCATCAAAGGATGCCAAGGTGCAGTCAGTCGTTGTGTCGGGGACTGACGTTTATGCAGGAGGCTGCTGCGTCAACAGCTCCGACGTGGCAGTCGCGGGCTGCTGGAAGAACGGAGTGTGGCAGGGGCTGCCGTGTCCCCCGGTCGGTCAAGGTTCCATCGTCTACTCCGTCGCAGTTGGCCCATAGGATTCCGTGGTCCGCGAGCTTAATGGATCGTGGTGTGCGCAACATCTTGTTGCGGTTGACCCCATGGAGTGCGTCTTTGGATATGAGGAAGGACGTCCGCAAGCCGCTCGGCAGCGCCGGTGGTCGGGGGACCTTGCGACGATTGACCAGACTGATATACGCGGATTGGCTACCGCAGACCAATGGAGTGGTCGGCGGCTTGCCTCTCTCTCGCGACTCCGCGGCGCCGTTGGGTCAGTTCGCGACTGCTGGGGTGATAGCTACGGTAGTGCCAGGCTGCTTCCTCCAGCACACGTCGGAGGTGGCTGTTGCCCGCCTTGGTGATCCCGCCTTGACGGCGTTTGGTGCCGCTGGAGTGCTCCCAGGGGACCAGGCCCAGGCAGGCCATGAACTACCGTGCGGTGGAGAAGCGACGGGAGTCGCCGATGTCGGTGTCGAACGACAGGGCGATCAAGGTCTTGATGCCTAGTGTTGGCGATCACCTTTTCAACGCTGCGAGTCTCTGTACCCGCATCCAGACGGGCGAGGACGATCTTCTGTTTGTCGGCAAAGGAGGACAACTCTCATGAAACCTTGGGTTCTTTCTTTGGCGATCCTGTCTCTTAACGCGGCCCAGTTCGCTAACGCTCAAGACATCGTTCAGCAGCCCTGGCCGACCACGCAGTGGCAAAGGGCAGAGCCACAGAGCCAAGGGCTTGCTGCCAACATCGTTGAACAACTTGAGAGTTACGTGCAGCAGAAAGCACCCAAGACGACCTGCGTTCTGGTGGTGCGCAACGGCTACCTTGTCTTGGAACGGTATTTCGCGGGTGGAACCGACACCTTGAGAGAGGCCGACGCAATCTCGAACGGGATTATCGGCCTGCTCGTTGGCGATGCAGTGGAGTCGAAGGTAATCGACCTGGATCAGGCCCTGGCTACTGCTATGCCTCAACTGTTCAGTGACGAGTCCGAACCAAAAGCCAAACTCGTCACCACGCGCCAGCTGCTGACTCACACCAGCGGCCTGGACCCGGCGATGACCAACGCGATCGGTCTCGAAGACATTACGAACCTGTTTCAAATGCCTCTCGCAGGAAAGCCGGGCGGTCGCTTCACGTTCACCTTCACCAACGCCAACATCCTTTCGATGGTCCTAACACAGAAAACCGGCCAGCTCATGGGCCAGTATGTGCGCAATCACCTCTTCACGCCCATAGGCATTCGGAACTTCGAGTGGCGCGTGACCGAGGGCTACGCCCAGGGCGCCTATGGCCTTGAAATGTCCGGCACGGACCTCGCCCGAATCGGTTTCCTGATCTTGCATCAGGGCAAATGGGCAGAAGACCAAGTGGTCTCCAGGAGCTGGATCGATGAGGCTACCACCAAGGAGGTAGCGACCGACCAGTCCTTCAGGGGTGAACCGATGGATTACGGCTATGGCTGGTGGAGCTTCGAGATTGCTGGCCACAAGGCAGTGCTCGGACTTGGCTTCGAGTCGCAGGCCCTTTGTATCGTTCCCGACCTCCAACTGATCGCCGTTGTCTTGGAGGATCAAATCAAGCGCGGCAGGGCGCTCGACATACTCGCAGACGTCATACTTCCGGCGGTTGGCCGGCGTTAGGCCACACGCGGTCATAACATCTCGTTGCGGTTGTCCGCTTGAGCGCCCTTTGATTCGAAAGTGGGCCGGTCGCCGGGGTTCCCTTAGCACCGCTTGTTCGGGGCGGCAACTGGAATCTCTTCCACGGGCCCATGCTCTTCTTCAGGCCGGCGTTCTGGATACATAAGGCCGGCCGGCACCAGGAGACATCGAGTCGCGGTTGAAATTGGCGCAGATTGGGGATGGCGGCCGTTCGTGTAGACGCGGGCGGCCGCCCGGAAAGATCTACTTCCAGACCGCGAGGACGGCACCCATGATGGCGATTGTGATCAACTGAAACCCGTTGTTCAGAAAAAAGAGCCTGAGGGGCCTTTGCTCGAAATTGACGGAGAAGAGCGTGGCCACCGCGACGAAGCCAATCCAGTTGAAGAATCCCACCGCAAGGCCGGCCGCAAAGGAATTCGCTCCTGCGTATGCAACGGCATGAACCAGGACGAAGGCCATTATGAAATTGGCCACAATGTCCACGATGATCGCGCGCGGGAAGTCCTTCATCAGCTTCTTCTCATCACAACCCGCCAGCCGGACAAACACCTTGCCGAATAGCGCCGGTGAGTACCACAGAAAGCCGATGAAGGACTTTGCCACCGCGACAACTACCAGGGCAATCACGTTGACTGGGATCTGCTGCATTTACCCTCTCCTCCTGACCACGGTAAGATGAGCTAAGATCAGCTTCGGCGTGCGCGGAGTCAATTACGGACATTCTTGTCCCTACGGAGGAGAATGATGGAAGCCAGGGCCAAACCGCAATTCACTTGCCCCTTGTCGGGTTTCCAGAAGGTGATCAACGGCAAGCACAAGCTTCGGATCATCTGGGCGCTGAAAAAGAAGCCCCTTTGGTACGGCGAGCTCAGGCGAGAAGTGAGCATGTTCAGTGAGTTTCCAATGGTTGCACGCGTTCTGTCTCGAGAACTCAAAGCTCTGGATGACTACGGCATCGTCAATCGAACACCACTTGACCGAAGAGTCGAGTACAGCTTGACCGAAACCGGGAAAGCGCTGCTCCCGTTGATCGGTGGTATATGCGATTGGTCTCTCGCCAGTTTCGACATCACCACGCCGGGGCCGCCGGAGACTCCAACGGAGGAGTGTGTCTCCTGAACTCCGGATCCCCGCCCGGAAGCTCGTCATCCTCAGGGTGGTGATGGCAGTCTTCCCCTGCGTCAACGGAACCAAGGGCACCGTCGCGTGAGGTTGGCCTTCTGAAGCAGGGAGGACGCCTTTGAAACATCCTCAACTCCGCGAATACGCACGCGTACGACAAATCGAAGGAGAGCCGCAGCGGCGCTGGTTCGGCAACGACACGAACCTTGAGCTCATAGTCTGGCATGAACATGGAAAGGTAATCGGCTTTCGGCTCTGCTACGATCTTGAAACGGACGAGCATGCACTCACGTGGTGGGCGGATGGCTCATACTGGCACAACAGGATTGACGCCGGAGACACGGTCCCGGGGAAGGACGCAACGCCAATCCTCACCGCGGATGGCATGTTCGATCGTACCAGGGTTGCCAGGGAGTTCTCGGAGGCTTCAGGAGCGATTGATCCGGAGATCCGAAATATCGTTCAACGCGCCCTGGGAGACTATGCGTGAAAGTGCGCTTCACCGTGCCGCGCGGATGATCGAGTCCTGACGGCATGTCGTGGGTGAAAGGGGGAATCCGTGAGTCTCAGAATCGCGTGTCTGTCAGTCATTCTAACGGTCCTTGCAGCATCCACGTGGGCACAGACCAACGTCGAGTCCTATGGAGTTACCTACAGGACGGTCGATGGCAAAGAACTCCAAATGGACATCCAGAGGCCTCAACCGGTTGGCGTCGCCAAGCCGGTAGTCGTGTTTCTTTGTGGCAATGGCTGGGGGTACGAGAGAACTATCAACCGGGAATCATTCTGGTATGCGCTCGACCTTGCGAATGAACATGGGTACGTCGCCGCCACGGTAGACTACACCTCGTCATCGCCGAACTCTAACGGGAGGCCGGTCGGGACTTTTCCGTCCCAAGTGTATGACGTCAAGAGTGCGATCAGGTTCCTCAGGGCGCATGCCAGGGAATACGACATTGATCCAGCTCGGATCGGAGTCGTCGGCTTCTCCTCGGGAGCAAACCTCGCGCTGTTGCTCGCACTTGCGGTTCCGGCAGACGGACTCGAAGGACAGGATGACTATCCGCAATACTCGAGCTCGGTCCAGGCCGTTGTCAATCTTTCCGGGGTTACAGACCTTGTCCACTGGAACAGAGAGCCGTTTGTCAGTGCCTACTTGGGGGGCTCTCTCCAGGCAAAGCCGGAACAGTACCGGAGGGCCAGCCCCATCACCTATGTCAAGCCGGGCACGGCGCCCGTTCTCACCATCCACGGGGAAAAAGACATGATCGTTCCCCCCGACCAGGCACGGATACTTGACGAGCGCATGAAGGAGGTCGGCGCATCTCACACGCTCATCATCAGGCGTGACCTGGGCCACAACGATAATCTGGATCAGGACGTGTGGAACTTCCTGGACGGGATCTTGAAATAGGGAGGTCGATGCCAGGGACACACGGTGATTCGGCGGGCACCTGAGCTCCATGTTCTGCGGCATGGTGACTTTTCCATGACTTCTGGCACTTAAACCGTGACCCTCCCTTCTGCGATGTTCTGTCTACCAGTATCGCAATAGGAGGATTGCACAATGAATGCTTTGGTTCAGATCGTGGGACACACTCCCCCGTACGTGTTCCTGGCCCTGGCTTACGGGCTCTTCGCCGGCTTCCGCGCTTTCAGGCCGCGGCCCATGGCGCTGTACGCGATGCCCATCATGCCCGCGGTGTTTCTGGTTCTTTCCGTTGGCTCGCTGATCCCGGCGGCCTCCGCCCTTCCGACCGCGGCGGTCGCATGGGTCGCGGCGCTCGGTGCTGGCATCGCCATGGGCGCGACTGTCCTGGCGGCAGAGGTCGTAGCCATCGATCGCGGCCACGGACGCGTGACCGTTGGTGGCAGCGCGATGGTGCTCGTTCTCTTCGTGGTGATCTTCAGCCTGAAGTACTTCAACGGGGTGGTGCACGGCACCAATCCGATTCTTGCCGGGACCCCTGGATTCATCCTGGCGATGACGGCAGTCTCCGGCCTCGGCACGGGAATCATGGTCGGGCGCATCGCGAGGCTCTTCTCGGCCTACTTCCGGACAGGGGCCGTTGCAGCCTGAGCTGCGGGAACGGTGGGCTGGCGGTGGGGAAGGTCCTCGCCGCTGCGCCCGCCAAGTTCATCCGCCGCAGCCCGCCGCGTTCACAAATCGCTTCGCATCTTCCCGATGCCCATGGCGATCCGCGTTGTCAGGAGCTTCACCATCATCCCGAACGGGTAGCCCGGGTGAAGCGGGAGTCCGTCATTGGGCGGATTCCCGGGCTGCATTGAACGGGTCTGTATTCGCGCCCTTGCCTGTGGGACCGGCTCATCGAACCGTTGTTGATAGATCGAAACCCAGTGACCCGGTCCGAAGTCCAGCAATACCGGTGAATTGCAGCACGAGGCTACCACCCGTCTTGTGTCCTTATCACCCTCTCTCCGCAGATCCCTGAGACGTTCGCGACCTTGCAGGAGCCTTACCCGATCCTTGCGCCACAGGACGTACGGTGTTCCTCCGTACGCATCAAGGAGCCTTGAGGCGCCGGGGAGGCTCTCGATCTGTGCGGATCCGCGCTGGCAGCCCACGCAGTGGCAGATATTCACGAGCATTGGAGAGCCCAGCAGCTCGACTTTCACTGAGCCGCACTTGCAGGAAATGGTTCGCCTTGGGGAATCAGCCACGCGCGTCCTCCTCCAGGATGGCACCGATGTGTCGCAGCGATTCGATTGCCTTGTCGAACTGTTCGGCCGGGATACGACGCGAAATCCGCCTTGTCCACGCGGAGTTGCGCTTGTAGATCGCGCCGAGCACCTCTTCGCCGGTGGGTGTGAGCGCCACGCGCGCTGTGCGCTTGTCGCTTGGTATCTCCTCGAGCCTCACCAGTCCATCCCCTTGCAGAACGTTGACCACCCGTTGGACGCTCTGTCGTGACAGGCCCATGTCGCGGGCCATCTGGGCCACGGTCTGGGGAGACGATCCGGCACGGCCCAGGACCTGCCACCGGGCACTGGACTGGCCCAGTGGCTTGGTGATCTTTTCACCGCGGTTCATCAGGAGGCCGTTGATCCAGAAGATGACGAGTGCGAATCTGCTCGGAGGATCGTCGAGTGGCGGCTGACGGTTCACAACGGAATGATACTGATTTGACAGTATGCTGTCAAATCAGTAGTGTGAGGACGGAAGGCCCAGGGGACCGCGGTGAGGAAACTGCACATCTCGAAGAGAAACAGCACGTTCCAGGTGCTCCAGGCCTTGAAGGCCAACCGCGCCAAGCGCAACGAGCTTCACGAGACTTTCGTGGAGGGCATTGCCTGCATAAAGGCGGCACTGCGCTCGGGACGTACTCTCACGAGGGTTGTCCACAGTCACCAGGGCAGCCTCTCGGGCTGGGCGCGATCGGTCATCGCGGAGAACCCGGATGCCGAAGTCATCAGCCTGGATGCAGCTCTCTACGGCGAGTTGTGTGATCGTTCTGACCCCTCGGAGTTGGTTGCAACCTTTGACCGCCAGAGCCTCCGCCTCCAGGAGGCAGAGCTCCCGCAGCGTCCCTTTGTCGTAGTGGTGGACCGACCTTCCAACCATGGAAACCTCGGATCGATCATCCGCTCCGCCAACGCTTTCTCCGTGGATCTCATCGCGATCGTGGGTCACGGGGTGGACTGCTACGACCCCGCGGTGATTCGTGCGTCCATGGGGAGCATCTTTGAAACCCAGATCTGTCACGTGGATTCGCTGAAGGAGCTCCTGGGCTGGGTAGAGCGGCTGAGGGAGTCCACGCCCGGCCTAGCCTGCGTGGGCACGGACTCCACCGGCAACTCGGTAGCAAGCGCCACCGAACCGCTGGAGAAACCCGTGGTTCTCCTGCTGGGAAACGAAGCCAAGGGGCTGAGCGTGGAGCTGAAAAGCCTGGCAGACCGGATGGTGCGCATCCCGATGACCGGAACGGTCGACTCCTTGAACGTGGCGTGCGCGGCAAGCATTCTCATGTACGAAATCGCCCGGACGGCTTTCCCGCGGGACCTGTCATCCTGACGGGAGGGCCTGCGTGAGCAAGACCTGGCGTGGTGGCGCGCTGCGCCGCGGGAGATCCTCGGAGCGTGACGCGGGGTAGATGAGGGCGAACGTGTGAAGAGGCGGTCTCCAAGGTCACAGTTTCCCATCGCGATAATCGGGGTGTCGCCACTCCTGCTGGCGCTTGTGATGATGGTGACTGCCGAGCTCGGGCCCGTTACCGGGCGTGCCTGGCGTGTGGTCACGATGGCCGCTACGCTTCTTGCGGCGGCCGGCCTGGCCGCGGTGGTCGTGGACCTGGCGGTTACCTGGACGCGGTCCAGGATGCCGGGGGCGCGCTGGATCGAAAAGCACCTTGCCCTCCCTCCCGGCGCATTTTTCCTGCTTTGGTTTACCAATCATTCGACCCGCAAAGCCGATTTGAGCGACTTGGACGAAACCGAACGAGCTCTCGCCTGGTCATCCCCGATGGTCAAGGAGCTGGTGAGGAACCGTGTCATGGTAGAAGATCGCGCGGGCCGCCCCGGTGTCAGAATCTCCCGCCGGACCTATCGGTGGCTGTCGCATTCGCAGGAGTGGTTCGATGCGGCAAGCGGCGGACACTTCAGCCCGTGGGCAACGCTGTCACTGGGGAAGACCATCCTTTACTCGACGAGATCGGAGATTCTCGCCCGGCAGGCTGACCTTCTGAAGACCCTCGGCAAGCACGACACGCACTGAAAGGGGGGACGCTGCACAGTACTCGCCGAGAAGGGGCGGAGGCGGCGCCCGCGCGAACCAAGTCCGTGGCTACCGGCTCCGCCGCCGCGGCGGCTTCCCGTTGCGCCTGCTGGCAGGGCCCGTGACCACAGAGATGGAAACGCCGTCGTGGCCCTTGGCACCGACGGTCTGCAGCACCGTGGTTTGAAGAGACTTTGTTCCGGACAGCGTGTCCAGGAACTTCCGCACGGCGACAACCCGGGGGTCGTCGCTCTCCTTGCTGAGCACCGCCCCTTTGCGGACCACGTTGTCTGCCACTATGATCGACCCCGAGTGCGTCAGCTTCAGGCTCAGCTGCAGATACCTGGGATAGGATTCCTTGTCGGCGTCTATGAAGACCAGGTCGAATGGCCCGGCGCCCTTGCGGGCCATCCCCTCCAGGATCTCTCTTGCGTCTCCGACCTGGACCTTCGCGATTTTGTCCAGCCTGGCGCGGCGCAGGTTTGCCTGCGCCAACTCGGCGTGCTGCGGGCTGAACTCCAGCGACAGGACTGATCCTCCGTTCGCCACGCCCCGGGCCAGCCAGATGGTGCTGTATCCGCCGAGCGTACCGATCTCCAGGACCCGCTTCGCCTGCGTCAGGGAAGCAAGGAGGTACAGCAACTTTCCAAGGGTCGGGGAGACGCTGATGTTCGAGATCCCGGCGTCAGACAGGGAGTCCGCCACGGACTTCAGGGCACGGTCTTCCTTGCAGAATTTGTCGCTGATGAACTGTTCTACGAGCTCGAACGTGGTGGTGGTGCTCAAACGCCGCTCCCTTCCCGATAGTGCCGTTCCAATGGATACTGATGCGCCGCCAGACCGGCAACCTCGGCGACGCCTGCAACGGGACTCTCCGCGCTCACGCAAGTGAGCGCCTGAACACACAACGCGCGGGAAGCGCGGGATCGAAAACGAGGAGGTATGGCATGGCAAGTTCGGCAAGCGGCGGCGGCGCTCAGCTCATCACGATGCTGGTCACGATCCTGATCATCATGATCCCGATCGCCATCCTCAACGCAACCATTGCAAAACGAAAGGGAAAGAACGCGGCAGAGTTCGGCTGGTTGAGCGTCATCCCGTTCGTCGGGTATTTCGTGGCGATCTACCTCCTCTCCCTGACCGACAAGGCGCTGCAGGACAAGGTGGACAGGATCCTGGAGATCGTTTCCCCGCAGGCCGTCCAACCCGGGGCGGCCCCCCAGCAGCCAGCGCTGCAGCCTGCGCAGAACGACGCGTGGGTCAACCGTCCACCCACGGGCGCCTGAGGGCGTGCCCCGAGGTCGGATCTGGAAAAACGCAACAAGGAGGATCCCTTGAAGAAACTACTTGCGCTTGGTCTCTGCGCTGCGGCGCTGCTTTCGTGCTCGACCCCGGGCTCGGGCTACCTGTCTGGCATTCACTACGCGTACTACACGGTAGTCGTTGCCTCGGGCGCGTTCGGGACCGCGAGCGGAACCGTTCAGACGGCCCCCAGCGGAGGATCCGTGCCGTTCAGCGGCGCCTCCCTGCCGTACACTTCCTCTACCATCTCGATGAGCTTCACCGGGGCAGGGGCCGTCCTCACGGGGACCGCAAGCGCAACATCATCGGTCGGCGCGGGCCCAGCCGCTCTCACCATGGGCATCTGGATCGATGGCATCCAGAAGTACTCCGCAACGACGACGCCCGCCGCTGCCGCGGGCGCCGCGGCGAGCGTGACGGTCCAGACCCCCCTGATCTGAGCCCGACGGGCCGCGTGGGCGGCTGGTGTTGCAGTGAAAGCGCTGCTCAGCGCGCGTAGGGCGTGCCGAGAAGGGGCAGGCGGTCCCGCAGCTCCGCGTCCGCGGCGTAGTAGGCGCCCGCCACGGCGGCAGCCGTTGGGATAGAAGAGATCTCTCCGATTCCTTTTGCGCCGAAGGCGGCGCCGGACACGCCGCCATCCAGCGCAGAGCCCGCGCCCATCTTGCGGACGGGGATCACCTGGATGGGGGGCACGTCTACAGATCGGAGAAGACCGAGGCGGCCCAGGCCGCCCACCGGCGCCCCGTTTTCCAGCACGAGATGTTCCGTGAGGGCGTAGCCCAGCCCCATGACCACGCCGCCCTCTACCTGGCCTTCGAAGGCCACCGGGTTGACCACCAGCCCCGAGTCGTGCGCGGCCACTACGCGCTGGATCCTGAGGTCCGAGCCCAGGACCACCAGCTGGCAGGCGTAGCTGTAGGCCACGTGGCGCACCGGATCCGCCGCGGTGGTGTCGAACGGGTCGGTCTCCGCGCGGTACTCCCCGCGAAACTCCCTTCCCGCGATCACCGACAAGGCAAAATCCGCCACCGCTTCTCCATCTGAAGAAAGGGCTGCCTCCCACGCCTCCTGGCAGGCACGCCGACAAGCCTCTCCCGTGATCAGGGTCTGGCGGGAGGCGGTGGTGGTCCCCGAGTCCGGGGTCGATGCGGTGTCCGGCGTGCGCACTACGACCTGCCGCGGCTCCAGGCCCAGGACCTGGCAGGCGATCTGCGTCAGGACCGTCTCTATGCCCTGGCCCACGCTCGCGGCACCGGTCAGGACCTCCACGTGGTCCACTGCCACCACCAGCCGGCACCTGCCCACATCCGGGTGACCCATCCCCAGACCGGTGTTCTTGAAGCCGCAGGCAATTCCCGCCCGCCCGCCGGCACCCTCGAAATCCCTTCTTACCGCAAGCAGGCACTCTTCCAGCGCCGTGTCCGGCCCGGCAACCTGCCCGTTGGACAACCTCTGCCCCGGGCGGACCGCGTTGCGGAAGCGGATCTCCCACGGCGACAATCCCGCCTTGGCCGCAAGGACGTTCAGCGCGCTCTCCGTGGCGAACGTGACCTGGGGCACACCGAAGCCGCGGAAGGCGCCCGCCGGCGGGTTGTTGGTGAAGACCGCAAGCCCCTCCACGTAGACGTCCGCGTTCACGTACGGGCCCGCGGCGTGCGTCACGGCGCGGTGCAGGACCGGGCCGCCCAGCGAGGCGTAAGCCCCGGTATCTGCCACAACTCGCGCACTGAACCCGCAGAGCTTTCCCTGAGCGTCACACCCCACCCGCAGGTCCACCGTCATGGCGTGGCGCTTCACGTGCACGCGTGTGCTCTCCGCGCGGCCCAGGGTGCACTTCACGGGCCTCCCCGACAGCCACGCCAGGAGCGCCGCGGTGTGCTGGACGGTCTGGTCTTCCTTCCCGCCGAATCCCCCACCCACGTATTCCGACACCACTCGTACGCGATCCCGCGGAATCCCCAGCGTGTCCGCGATGAACTTCTGTCCATCGTAGACGTTCTGCTCTCCCGTGCGGACCATCACCACGCCGCGGGAGTCCGGCGGGTACGCCAGTGCGCTCTCGGTCTCCATGAACGCGTGGTCCGTGAACGGCGTGGTGAAACGTCCCTCTACCACGAACGCCGCCCGCGCCAGCGCACCTTCCGCGTCCCCGCGCTCCAGCACCAGCCGCGTGAGGACGTTGCCGCCGGCGTGCAGCACCGGCGCTCCGTCCGCGAGCGCCTCGGCAGGGGAGAGTAGGGGGGGAAGCGCCTCGTACTCGGCACGGACCAGGGAAAGCGCGCGCGCGGCAAGGGCGGGGGTCTCCGCCGCCACCAGCGCCACGGCATCTCCCACGTAGTGTGTCTCTTCGCCTTCGGCGATGAGCGTAGGCCAGTCCGGCTGCACGCTGCCGGTGAACCGACTGCCGGGGATGTCCTTCCACGTGGCCACCACTGCCACACCCGGCAGTGCCTGGGCGGCGGAGACGTCCAGCGCCACCAGGCGGGCGCGCGCGTGCGGTGACCGAAGCGCGGCGCCGTACAGCATCCCGGGCTCCACCAGGTCATCCACGTAGCGCGCCTCCCCGCGCGCCTTGACCGCGGCGTCCACGCGGACCAGCCGTTCACCCACGCCGCCGTGCGCAAGCACTTCCACGTCCCGCCCGCGGCCCGCGCCGCCGGCCGTGCCGCCCGCCGCGGAGCGGTACGCTGCCGCGCGCCGGATTGCGTCCACGATCTTCACGTACCCCGTGCACCGGCACAGGTTGCGGCGGATGGCCGCCCGAATCTCGGTCTCCGAGGGGGATGCATTCGAATCCAGGAGGGCCTTGGCGGCGATCACCATCCCGGGGGTGCAATAGCCGCACTGCACCGCGCCGGCCTCCACGAAGGCGCGCTCGTAGAGGCCGATCTCAGGTCCAGGAATGCCTTCCAGCGTGAGGACGGACTTGCCTTCCACCTTTTCCAGCGCCACGCTGCAGGATCGCACCACCGCGCCGTCCACCAGCACGGAGCAGGCGCCGCACACGCCTTCCCCGCAGGCCAGCTTGGCCGCCGTGAGCCGCGCCTCGTCACGGAGGTAGGAGAGCAGGGAGCGCCCTCCCTCGGCCTCGGCGGCCACCCCGTTCAGGGTGAAGTGCACCATACGGCACAGTACCCTAAACCGCGGGAAAATACATTCCGGTAGCTTTCGGCACGATGGGCCGAAAGGCTCACGGAGCACCCGGCGCTCACGGGCCTGTCGCAGCGGGGCGCCCGTGGGCGCTAACTCGTTGCGGGGCAAGGAAGAGCCACACGCGGGGCCCTGCGGCGCCCTCCGGGGAGCAGGCCCGCGCCCGTCCCTCCACCGGCCCCGCGGCGGTTGGCCCGCTCCTTGCAATCAGTGCCAGTGTGGACGATTCCTCTTTCGGGAAGGGCACGCGTCGTGGTACAAATGGAGCTTGAGGAAGCAATCTTGACAGCGCCTGCTGATGCTCCTGAAGACCGCGGCGCGCGGGCAAAGGGGGGAAGTCCATCCCACGGGGGGAGCTCTCGCGTGGACTGGACGCTCGCCGCGCTTAACGTTGCCTTGCCCATCGTGGGCGTGGTGTTCGCGCTGCTGCTGGGCGCGGTCCTGCTGGTCATCCTCAAGGCGGACCCGCTTGCCGCCTACGCGTCCCTGGTGCACGGCGCGGTGGGAAGCCGTTTTGGCCTCACGCAGAGCCTCGTGAAGGCCACGCCGCTCCTGCTGGTGGGCATGGGGATCTGCATCGCGTTCCGCGCCAACGTCATCAACATCGGCGGAGAAGGCCAGATCATTGCCGGCGCGCTGATGGCCACCTGGTTTCCTCTTTTCTTCCACACGATGCCGGGCTGGCTCCTCATTCCCCTGACGATGACGGCAAGCTTCCTTGCCGGCTCGCTGTGGGGGTTCATTCCAGGTATCCTGAAGGCCCGGCTCAACGTCAACGAGATCCTGAGCACCATCATGCTGAATGCCATTGCGCTGCAGCTCATGAACCTGCTG
>Ga0335069_10007036_pt1 | contig 16280 bp, 16 predicted proteins | sample Lox_Sample_11_FD_206714 | JGI IMG/M metagenome (GOLD analysis project Ga0335069, IMG submission 206714) | Soil microbial communities from Loxahatchee National Wildlife Refuge, Florida, United States - Lox_Sample_1.1 | ecosystem: Environmental > Terrestrial > Soil > Wetlands | place: USA...
AGCGGACAAGCTAAAAAAGGACCTCGATACAAAACAGGACGAGCTGCAAAAACTCAAAGACGCCATTGAAAAGCAGGCAGCCACGATCACCCCTGAGGCACGAGCAGACAAAGAAAAACAGTATCAGGCCAAATTGAAGGATTACCAGAGATTGGCCGGCGATTATCAGACCGAGTTACAGCAAAAGGATCAGGAATACACGCAGAAAATCTTGAAAGAAATCGAAACAATTGTCAAAAACCTGGGAGAGAAAGAGAAATACACACTCATCCTCGAAAAGAACCAGGCCGGGATACTCTTCGCTTCGCCGACGATCGATATTACGGACAAGGTCATCGCCCTCTTCAATGAAGCAGGGAAAAAGCAACAGCCAACATCCAAGAAATGATCCCCCTCAAGAAGATTGCCTCTTACCTGCACGGTCATTTGATTGGTAATGGCGAGATCGAGGTCAGTGGCATCTCAGGCATAAAGGATGCGAGAGCTGGAGAGATCACATTTCTTGCGCATGCCCGTTACAAGAAATTTCTCGCAAGCTGCAAAGCATCGGCAATTATTGTCGGAAAAGAATTTCCTCCCGGGGGCCTCGCAAATGTCAACCTTATTGTGGTAGAGCGGCCGGAACTTGCCTATATAAAGGCGGCGGAGCTTTTCGCACAACCGAGAGGGATGGAAGCCGGCGTCAGCAGGCTCGCTTTCGTATCAGGTGAGGCCAGGATAGCAGATGGTGTCTCTGTCGCCCCCTATGCTTTTGTGGACGAAAACGCCGTTATTCAGTCGGGTACCGTAATCTACCCATTTTGTTGTGTAGGCAAGAACGTGACAATCGATGAGGGCTGCACGCTTTATCCGCACGTAACCATTTACCCTGACGTAAAAATCGGCAAAAACGTCGTTGTACACAGCGGAACTGTCATCGGCAGTGACGGTTTTGGATATGTATGGGACGGACAAGAGCACCGAAAGATCCCTCATCTGGGAACGGTCGTCATCGAAGACAACGTGGAGATAGGGGCAAATGTGACCATAGACAGGGGATCGCTGGGCACAACCCGTATCGGAAGAGGCACGAAAATAGATAACCTTGTGCAGATTGCCCACAATGTTTCCATCGGTGAGAATTCTATAATCGTTTCTCAGGTGGGAATTTCCGGCAGCGCCACCATAGGAAAGAATGTTGTCCTGGCCGGTCAGGCCGGCATCGCCGATCATGTTACAGTCGGTGACAACGTTATGGCGGGGGGACGGGCCGGTATTACCGGGGACGTGCCATCCAATGCTATTATTTCAGGCACACCCCATATGCCCCACAGAGAATGGCTGAAACTGAATAGCTACCTCAAGAGATTGCCCCTTCTTTTTGAGAAGATGAAGAAGATGGAAGAGAAACTGCACCTGGAGGACGGGAATGATTGATATAAACGAAATAATGAAACTCCTCCCCCACAAATATCCCTTTCTTCTCGTGGACCGGATAGTGGAATTGGAGCCGGCAAAAAGGATCGTAGGCATCAAGAATGTGACCTACAATGAACCGTTCTTCCCCGGTCATTTTCCCACAAGGCCCATTATGCCGGGCGTGCTTATTCTCGAAGCCATAGCGCAAACGGGCGGTGTACTGGCGTTTACGTCTTTTCCCGGGATGGAGGGGTCGGTTTTCTTTACCGGCATAGACGACGCTCGTTTCCGGAAACCGGTTATCCCAGGGGACCAGTTGAAGCTTGTTGCGGAAGTCGTAAAACATAGGCGTGAAATATGGGTATTCGACGGAAAAGCGCTTGTGGACGATGATATAGTGGCTGAGGCGCGCATCATGGCCATGCTCAAAACGAACAAGGAGTAGAAACGGTGTTACATCACACGGCAGTAATAGACAGTCAGGCGCGGATCGATGAGGATGTTGACATAGGACCTTACTGTACCATCGATGGACCGGTCATCATCAAGAGGGGCACAAAGCTTATCAGCCATGTGGTGGTTCAGGGCGCCACAACGATCGGCGAGAACTGCACGGTAAGCCCTTTCGCCTCTATCGGAGGGGCGCCTCAAGATATCACATACATGGGAGAAGAGACGCAGGTAGTCATCGGACACAACAATACCATTAAAGAATACGTTACGATAAACAGGGGTACCGTGCATGGCGGGGGCACGACTAAGGTAGGCGATCATAACCTGATCATGGCATACGCGCACATAGCTCATGACTGTGCCCTGGGCAACCATGTGATCATGACAAACGGCGCAACCCTGGGCGGCCACGTACAGGTGGCCGACTTCGCCACAATCAGCGCATTTTGCGCCATACATCAGTTCTGCAGAATCGGACAGTACGCCTTCGTGAGTGGACTCACCGGCATTCCCAACGATGTCCCGCCTTTCGTTATTGCAGCGGGAGGAGCGGGCAACCGCGCCAAACTCTATGGGCTCAACGTTGTGGGTTTGGAACGTCACGGTTTCAAGAAAGAAGAAATATCACAGCTCAAGAAGGCTTACAAGCTGCTCTTCAGATCCGCCCTTCCCTTGAGCACATCCCTGAAAATCATCCAGGAAGAGATTCGGAGTGAACACATTGAAACACTCATCGACTTTATGAAAACATCAAAAAGGGGTGTATGTCGCTAAAAGTCGCTCTGGTCGGCCTCGGCCATATGGGGAAGATTCATTTCAATAAGCTCCTCACCATTGATGGCGTCGAGGTATCCGCGATCGCTGATACGAATACCGCTCTTGCCGGCGAGACCGCACACAGGATGGGATTTAAACTCTATGAGCGATGGCAGGACACAATCCCTTTGTGCCAGGCGGCAATCATCGCTACGCCTACGGAAACACATCACACTATCGGCAAGGCCTTTCTTAATGCGGGCAAACACGTTTTCATGGAGAAGCCTATTGCGGTGAATACGGCTCAGGCGCAGGAGCTCATAGACAGCGCGGCTGCCCATAATCTTGTATTCCAGATTGGCCACCTCGAACGGTTCAACCCCGCTTTCTCTCATGGCCGTCGTTTTGTTGAAAAGCCGATCCTTATCGAATCGACCCGAACGAGTCCATTCACCGGAAGATCGACCGACGTGGATGTGGTCCTTGATCTCATGATCCATGATCTCGATCTGTTGCTTTCCCTCGTGCCTGATGAGATCGGCGAAGTTCACGCGCAGGGCCTCTGTTTTATGACGGATAAGCTTGACGCGGTGAATGTAAGGATCGAGTTTTCGGGTGGCTGCATCGCAAACCTGATGGCAAGCAGAATCTCCTCCAGGAAAGAACGCATGTTGACAATATACGAAGAAGGCAAGTCTCTCTCCATAGATCTGCTCCAGGGGAAATGCACAAGTTTGGTGAAAAACCAAACGGGCTCAGTCGATACATCAGAATACGCCGCCTCGCGGCTTGACCCGGTTGAGGACGAATTGCTCGAGTTCATCGGTTCCATCCGGGACAAAAAAACCCCGAGCATCACCGGCATCGATGGATTAAAAGCCCTCGCGCTTGCCACAAGAATCAAAGAACACATCGCAGGGAAGAAGCGTGTCCCGATCATTCGATAATGAGATTGTTCTTATTACCGGTGAACTTTCCGGAGAGTTACACGCGGCGAACCTCGTAGGGCGCTTCAAGGGCCACCCTGAATTCACATTCAGCGCGGTCGGGGGCAAAAGGCTTGCTCAAGCGGGTGCCCGTCTTATCTGCGATTACCGGGATATTTCCCTCACCGGAGTCAGCGAAATATTCTCCAGGCTTCCCCATATTCTCAGGGCTTTCAGTGTGGTAAAGAAGTATATCCGGCAAAACAAACCTGCTCTGGTCGTCCTCGTGGATTTCCCCGGATTCAATCTGAGGATAGCCCGCTTCGCCAAGAGAAGCGGCATCCCCGTTGTATACTTCATTCCGCCCCAGATATGGGCGTGGAGAAAAAATCGTATCCGTGTTATCAAGAAATATGTGGATAGAGTGATCTGTATTCTCCCCTTCGAAAAGAGGCTCTATGATTCATACGGCATCGACGCCCTCTATGTGGGACACCCCTTCATCGATACGGTTCGGCCTTCCCTCTCAAGAGACGAGTTTCTCAAGGTCATTGGAAAAAATGAGGGCAACCCCGTTATCACGATCATGCCCGGAAGCAGGGAAAACGAGATCAAGAAACACCTGCCCGTACTGATCGACACAGTAAACATCATGAAAAAGAACCTTCCCGAAATGATCACGGTCCTGCCTTTAGCTGAAAATATACAGGAAGAGATGCTCGCGCCCTTCAAAGAGGGCCTCAACAAAATAGTGTTGGTCAAAAACCATGCGTACGACGCACTGGCTCACTGCGATGCCGCTATTGTGGCATCAGGGAGTGTCACGCTGGAAGCCGCAATACTTAAGGCCCCTACAATCGTTATCTACCGGATTTCTCCTCTTTCCTACTTCATCGCGAAGATGCTCGTGAAAACAGACTTCATCAGCCTTCCCAATATTATCGCCGAAAGAGAAGTTTTTCCAGAATTCATCCAGGACCTAGACCCCGAAAAGATTGCGGAAAGGGCTTTATATATGGTACATAATGGGAAACAGGAGATAAGAAAAGGTATTGAGGGGATCACAGGAGAGCTTAATAAACACAATGCTTATGAAAATGCCAGAGACGGAATCGTCGAGTTTCTAGAGGAGAGATATGGCGCTCTATCGCAGACTCCTTGAGTTTCTCAAACCCTACTGGGCAAAACTTGCCGTGGCCATGGCCTGTATGGCTGTGTATTCAGGCAAAAGTCCGCTCCAGGCATACATAGTGAAGTATGTCGTAGATGATGTCTTTGTGAACAAAAATGCGAAGATGCTCTACCTTATGCCGCTCGTTGTTATTCTTCTATTCCTGATAAGCGGTTTCTTTTATTATCTTCAAGCGTATTTCATGGGATATGTGGGTCAGAGGGTAGTCACGGATATCAGAAACCTCGTCTTCGCCAATCTCCAGAAACAACCCCTTTCTTTCTTTGACAAGACCCCGACAGGCCAGAGTATCTCGAGGATCATGAACGATGTAGGACTTATCCAGGGCACCGTATCAGACTCAGTGACGGCGATCCTCGTAGACGTGTTCAGTATCGTGGGTCTTATCGGCGTTGTTTTTTACCGTGACTGGAAACTTGCAACAATCGCGTTCATCGTGCTTCCTTTCGCTATTTACCCCATCGTTTCATTCGGAAAAAAATTAAGAAAAGTCGGAATCAATACGCAGAAATCGGCGGCCCGCCTCACGAGCTTTCTCCATGAGACGATCACGGGCCAGCGCATCGTCAAGGCGTTCTCCATGGAAACGTATGAAAACGGACGGTTCAATGGAGAAAACGAACAGATGTTTCGTATTATCATGAAACGAACAAAGCTTCGCGCCCTGTCTCATCCGATCATGGAAATCATCGGCGGTATCGCCGTCGCCGTCGTGATCTTGTATGGAGGAGGCGAAGTCATAGCCGGCCATTCAACGCCCGGTGACTTCATGTCTTTTACGGCAGCGCTTCTTTTCCTTTACGAACCTGTCAAGAGATTAAACAAAGAAAACCACAACGTCCAGCAGGGCCTCGCCGCGGCCCAGAGGGTCTTTGAGATAATCGATAGAAAGCCGGAAATAGAAGACAAACCGGGGGCCGCCGAACTCGAAAATATTGACGGCGTCATCGAGTTTAAGAACGTGTCCTTCAAATACGATGAGAAGATGGTGCTCAAGAATATCAATCTGAGGATTGATAAGAATGAAGTTGTGGCCCTTGTTGGGGAAAGCGGGGTGGGCAAAACCACACTTGCCAATCTCATACCAAGATTTTACGATACGACTCAAGGCGGCATTGAAATAGACGGATTTGACGTACGCAACGTATCATTGAACTCGTTGAGGAGAAATATCGCGCTCGTCACCCAGGACGTTATCCTCTTTAACGATTCAATCAGAAACAATATCGCTTACGGCGTGACTCCTGAAGAGGATAGGCTCGTGCATGCCGCCTCCATGGCCTTTGCCCACGAATTCATCGTCAAGTTTGCCAGAGGCTACGAGACAGTGGTTGGAGAGAAGGGGGTCAGGCTTTCGGGCGGACAGAAGCAGAGGATTGCCATCGCGCGGGCCCTTTATAAGAACGCGCCTGTCCTGATCCTCGACGAGGCCACAAGCTCTCTCGACGCCGTGTCCGAGATCGAGGTTCAGAAAGCGCTGGAGAACCTTATGAAAGGACGAACCACGATCATCATTGCACACAGGCTCTCAACCATTATGAACGCCAACAGGATCGTGGTCCTCGAAAAAGGCATGATCGCTCAGGTGGGCACCCACAAGAGCCTTATCGAGGCCGATGGCCCGTATAAAAGACTCTATGAATTGCAGTTTAAAGAAGGCTCACAGAAGAAGATTATTCAAATCAGGAACAAATAGCCATGGCGAAGCCCATAAAGTCTTTTCTTATGCTGAAGATTTTCCCACCGCTTATCTGGCTTTTTCTCACGATCTTGAAATCGACCCTGCGTATAGAACACATCAATAAGGGGCAAATAGAAGACGCCTGGGCCAATGGAATGAACTTCATTATCTGCTTCTGGCACGGCAGGCTCCTTATGATGCCCTTCGCCAAAGAAAAGGGGGGCGGAAAGGTTCTCATTAGCAGGCACAGGGACGGCGAGTTGATCGCTCGTGTGGTGCGTCTCTTCGGATTGATGGCCATCAGGGGCTCTTACCGAAAGGGAAGCGTCTCATCGTTGAGAGAGATTATCCGCGATCTTAAGGCGGGGGTCGATGTGGCAATAACACCAGACGGTCCGAAAGGGCCCGGATACAAAGTGAAAGAAGGCATCGTAGAGCTTGCCGGACTCTCCGGCAAGGCTATCGTTCCGCTCACGTACGGTGCCGGTAAAAAAAAACTTTTCATTCCTGGGACAGGTTTACTCTCCCCTACCCTTTTTCCAGGGTTGTCTTTCTCTGGGGTGACCCGATCTTTATTGACCACCCCATAAACCGTGAAAATATAGAAAAGAATCGTCGGGAACTGGAAGATACTCTGAACGCCCTCACGGCAAAGGCAGATAGCATGGTATGTGGCGATTAATCTACAATGCCTTCGTTACACTCACCCTGCCCTTATTTGTGGCATTCGGATTGACAAAGCAGAAGATACGGAAAAATCTTTTCGAACGGCTTGTACCGCGCGCATCCGCCCACCCCTCCGTGAGGCCCATCTGGGTCCATGGCGCGTCAGTCGGGGAGGCCATGATAGCCGAGAACCTGATACAGCAGATAATCAAGGCCGCCATCACCGATGAGTTTCTTATCACGACAAATACGTACTATACTAAAGACCTTCTCGCCAAGCGACAGGGCAATAAATCGTATGTTGCAGCCCTTCCTCTGGACATCATCTGGTCAGTGAAACGCTTTCTCAACCAGTGGGAACCGAGAGCTCTGCTCATCGTAGAAACCGAGATATGGCCTAACCTCGTTTGGGAGGTAAAAAGGCGAGGCTTGCCTGTCATCATCCTCAATGGAAGGATTTCCGACAGCACGTTGAGTAATTACAGACGGATAGCTTTTTTCATGCGGACCGTGCTTTCTCAGGTAGACCTTGTCCTTGCCCAGTCTCAAGAGCACGTAGACCGCTTCATCAGCATCGGCATGGACCCCAAGCGCGTGATCAATGCGGGTAACATAAAATACTTCCGCGATATTGAAGAGAAGGCCTCCAACAACGAGAAAGAAAACATTGTCACCTTCGGGAGCATCAAAGAGAAGGAACTTCATGCGGTCTACGAGGTTACCCGCAAAATCAAGAGTGCCTTTCCGGGATATACGGTCTATATCGCCCCTCGCGAACTGCATCTTACGAGCGATATAGTAAGAGATCTTTCACCCATGTTCCGTGTAGCTCGCCACTCTCACCTTCCGGATCGGCCACCCCCCGACATTGATGTGGTGGTGGTAGACACCATAGGAGACCTCTTCGGAATCTACGCAAGAAGTAAGATCGCCTTCGTGGGAGGAAGCCTCGCCCCTTACGGCGGTCAGAATCTATTGGAGCCGCTTTTCTTCGGAACCCCTGTTCTTTTCGGACCCTTCGTGGACAATTTCAGAAACATCGCTGATAGAATAATCGAGGCTAAAGCCGGCGGCATGGTGCAAGACGCCGACGAACTGGCGGGCAAACTTGCCGATATCCTGCATGACGATAACCTTCGGCGCGAGATGGGCGAGAGGGGAAAACTCATCATCAAGGAACAAAGGGATGTGATGAACAAGACCGTCGAGTACATCGCAGCCGTCATAAAAGCTAACCGATAAGCCCTCCCCAGGCCGGAAGAAGAGGAGACAGCATGGAAGAATTTTCGAAACTCGTAGGACTCATGGAAAGATTGCGCAGCGATGCGGGATGCCAATGGGACAGGAAACAAACTGTTCATTCCTTCAAGACATTTCTGCTCGAGGAGGTCTACGAAGCGATCGAAGCCATTGAAAAAAATGACGCAAAGTTGCTTCAGGAAGAGCTCGGAGATCTTTTGTTCCACATCGTTTTCATTGCCGAGATATGTAAGGAAGGGGGCCTCTTCAACATCGCGGATGTGATACGTCAGGTTTATGAAAAGATGTACAACAGACATCCCCATGTTTTTCAGGGAAAACCCATGGTCGAGTCCATCGAAGAGAAGTGGGAGGAACTCAAGAAACAAGAGAAGGCGGAATATGCTCCTCTGTCAGGTATCCCCCGGGCCATGCCGGCGCTGCTTCGCGCCTATGTCATAACGAAAAGGGCCGCGAAAGTCGGCTTTGACTGGAAGGAAATCCAGGATGTTTATGAGAAGCTCTTTGAGGAGGTGGGAGAGCTGAGAAAGGCGCAGGAGACCGGTGATCCCTCATCCATAAGGGAAGAGATAGGCGATCTCCTATTCACCGTGGTAAACATAGCCAGGTTTCTCGATGTGGACCCGGAAGACGCGCTCCGTTTCACCATAGAGAAATTTATACGTCGGTTTTCTTATATTGAAAAAAATACGGATATCGCAAATGCATCGCTTGAAGCGATGGATAGAATGTGGAACGATGTAAAAGATATGGAGAAGAAGGGGGGGTAATCTCCCCCTCCTGTTTTTATTCTGCTTTCATGACGTTTGATGCCTGTGGGCCTTTCGGTCCTTTCACGATCTCAAATTCGACCTTCTCGCCAGTCTTCAATGACTTGAAACCATCCTGCTGGATTGCAGAAAAATGAACAAACACATCTTCCCCATTGTCTTGCTCGATAAAACCATACCCCTTTGAGTCGTTAAACCATTTCACCTTACCTACTGGCATACTGCTGGGCTCCTTTCATTAAAGAAATTTAAGCTTCGTGCTTAAAGCCTATATTATGCCTATTTAGAAAACCTGTCAAGCGAAATCGACAGTTTTTCCGAGGATTTTGTGAAAAGGGAATACAATGCAATGCGGGCCGCCACCATCAAGCTCTGGGCATGATTTCTGAGTCGCCTCGTTTTGACACAGGCATCTACGAATGTGGATTATTCCCTTTCATTCAATCAAAAGATGGAGTTTCCATTTGAATAGCAGAGACGTAACGCGTATAATTCTAGCTATGGGAAAGGTTTTTCTCGTAGGCGCGGGACCGGGCGACCTCAAGCTCATTACTTTGAGGGGCCTCGAGCTTATACAGGTTGCCGATTCGGTCATCTATGATAACCTCGTCAACAAAGAGCTCCTGCGTTTCGCCAAGAAAGGTGCCGAGCTCATATATGTGGGAAAAGCTGCATCCCGGCACGAACTTCCACAACCGGACATTAATGCCCTCCTCGTGAATGAAGCAAGAAACGTGAACGTGGTTGTCCGGCTCAAAGGAGGCGATCCCTTTATTTTCGGTAGAGGCGGAGAAGAAGCCGAATACCTTATCGAGCGCGGCATTGATTTCGAAATCGTCCCCGGCGTTACCTCCGCAATATCGGTGCCGGCGTACGCTGGCATACCGCTCACTCACAGAAATTACGCTTCAACGGTGGCTTTCGTCACAGGACACGAAGACGAAAAAAAGGGAGAGTCGACTATCAGGTGGCGCGAGCTTGCCCAAGGTCCCGATACGCTCGTATTCCTCATGGGTATCAAGAATTTGAAGGCCATCCAGGAAAGACTCATCACACAAGGCAGGGATCCCAAGACCCCGGCATGCGTGATCACTTCGGGGACATTGCCGGAACAGAAGGTGGTCGCGGGTGCCCTCAAGGATATCTGCGCGTTGGCCCGGCGGGAAAAGGTAAAGCCACCCGGCATCATCATCGTCGGTCAAGTCGTTAAACTCAGGAAGATTCTCACGTGGTATGAACAAAAACCCTTTTACGGGAAAACGATCCTCGTTACGCGCGCTGCTCATCAATCGAGAAAGTTCGGCGAACTCCTCACGGAAAAAGGGGCGTCTGTGGTCTATGTCCCCACCATCGAGATTGTCCCCATAGAACCCAACACAAGACTAAGGCGGGCCATAGACGAGATTTCAGATTACTACGCCGTTCTATTTACGAGCGTCAACAGCGTCTCGATATTTTTCAATGATCTTATGGCAGCCGGCAGGGACGCACGTGTGCTTAAGGGCGTTAAGATCATCCCCATCGGCCAGGCAACGGCGGCACTCCTCGAAACCAGGGGTATCACGCCGGACCTCATGCCCGAAACCTTCACCGCGGAAGGTATCATCGCCGTGCTCGAGCGGGAACAGATTAAGAGGAAGAGGTTCCTTTTGCCGAGGGCGGAAGAAGCCCGCGATGTCCTGGTGGAATATATTCGAGACAAAGGCGCCTTATGCGACGTCATCCCCATCTATCGGGCCAATCTGCCTCGAAAGGTTGCGGCTATTCATGAACGATTCGACGTAGCCACCTTTACAAGCTCATCGACGGTAAACAATTTCGTGACCCTTTACGGAAAGAAAACCCTTGGCAAAGCGGTTGTGGCCTCCATCGGGCCGGTAACGAGCGAAGCCTTACGAAAACACGACATACGCGTTCATGTCGAAGCAACCAGGTACGATATATCGGGACTCGTCGAAGCCATGGAAGCTTATTTCTTGAGAAAGAGATGAGAAGACTTAGATGTAGTTCTCGAGAAACAGGGAAATTGCCTTTTCGACGCTGCCGGGATCTCTTGACTCCATTTCCCTCATGTTCTTTTGTATCCTGAAGTAGGTCAGTTCATCTTTCAGATCGTCGATGCTTCTGTACGTGCCAGATCTTCTACCGAACCGGTAGACCAATCTCTCATCGTCATTCAAGGCAAAATAGCTGTCGATGACGGACAGCATCTTATCCTTGTCATGGGGAAGTCCGCCGTCGACGTCTTCCAAGAGATTCAGAATGTGGTCACTCTTAACCGTACTCGTAATATCTTGCAGGCCTTCTATGAGGAGCCTTTCCTCTCGGAGAATGTCTTCCTCGGTGGGAAGCACAAAATCGCCCGCCTTTAGCTTCTCATAGAGAGGCATGTTTCTCAGCACCTTAAGCGTCCGCAGTCTGATAAAATCCGGGTTGATCTTGTTAAGCGCGTCTGCCGTTTCTTGAGCGTGCTCCTTCCACCAGGTTTTTCCACCCAGGCCGAGCATGACATACTCTGAAAGCTCAATTCCCGATTCTTTAATCCTTAATCCGGCCTCGATATGTCCGGCCTTGGTCACGCCCTTATTCATGTATTCCAGAAGCATGTCGCTTCCCGATTCGAGACCGACGTGAAGCCGGGTCAATCCGGACTCCTTCAGTCTCTTAAGACCATTCGTGGATAGCCGTTTTGCGACCGTGCTAGAGCGCGCGTAAGAAGTCACCCGCTCGATCGTGGGGAACGTCTCTTTGAGGTACGTGAGCGCCTGAACGAACACGTCGGGATTCATGGTCAGTGAATTGGCGTCCTGGATAAAGACGTGCCTGCCCCCGAAATATTTCCAGACGGCAACGCCTTTGTAGCACTCATTTATGATATAACTCGAGAAGATCTCTTCGACGAGAGATTCGGTAATGCGTCCGCCGTAGCCTTTTTCCAGAGAGATTTCTTCGATGTTGTCGCAAATGGCTTTTACAGTATCGATGTCCTTCTTGATATCTTCAAGTCTACGTTTCTCAAACTTTCTACCTTTGTAGAGATGACAGAAAGCGCACCTGTTCCATGTGCAATTTCTGGTAAACCTTATGAGGAGACTGTACGCTTCGTTTGGCGGCCTGATCGGGCCGATGTCGTATCGCAATGACCCGCTACTCATTCCTGTCTACATGGATAGGAAAAGCCGGGGTAGACTGTTTGGACAGGATCTTCTTCCTTCTCTTTGCCTGACTGGTTTTCTTTCTCTTTCTCCGAAGCTCAGTTTTCTTCGTATTTGACGGCATTGCCTCCTCCTTTTTCCGGGTACAGACTCGCTTCTTGTGGGCTTTAAGTCCCACGATGTCGGTTAGTCACGCGTAGGCAGCATCAAGGGATCAGGCCATGAGGCTTTATGTCCCGTGCTTTTCGCATTTCACAGCCGTTCTCCGCGTAACCGCATCAACATACCACACAACCTCAATGTTTTCAAGGGAATATATCGGACCGGTGCAGATGTAAAGACAACCTAAGCCTGCCTGCACATCTTACGGAGAGCACCCAAGGCATGACGGATGTCACAAACAATATGGGCGTAGCCACCGCAAAAGCATTGACAACCAAACGGCCTTGGTAAATAATCAAATCAAATAGGAGCTGCCGGGCATGTTGTCCAAAGGAAAGGAGGCTAATCCGTGAAGTCCATACACTCCGTATTCGACATTGCCGATTACTTTCTCTGCGTGGCCGACGAGATGGGCTCACCCATAAGCAACCGGACGCTTCAGGAGGTGGTTTACCTTGCTCAGGCATGGCATCTCGGCATTTTCAAAACACCCCTCTTTGACGAAGATTTCCAGGCCTGGGACCATGGACCGGTGATCCCCGAACTTTACCAGCTATACAGAGAGTATAAACGTTTCGGGTATAAACCCGCAGTGAACAGGCTATCCGGAGCGCCCAACACGGAGAACAAAAAAAAGCTGCTCCAGGCGGTGGCGGAAGCCTATATGAGAGAGGACGGTTACGCATCCGGATACATCAGTGAAGAGCACGATCCTTGGCTAACAGCGCGAAAGACAAATACGTCGGACGGCTCCTATCATACTATTATTTCAAAGGATTCCATCCGGAAATATTATGAGAAGAAAATGGAACAGGCACATGCGGAAGCACGCCTGTCTTTAAACCGGATCGATGGGGCATCGCAAGCCCTTGAACCTGCTGACTATATCGCGCTTTGCCGCGACTAACTCGATCCTGGCGGAAAGCTATCCTGAAAAATTCTCGCCCGTGTGACGCGACCATCAAGAAATTTGAGAGAGGCAATGGACCTTTGAATCACCACACAATTGCGAAGAGGAGCCCTTCAAGAACCCCCGTACTCCACCTACGGTCTTTGAAGCGTCTCATTTAGCCCAATCCCCCACAATTTGCTTGAAATACTGAATGATATATGATATTTATACCTGCGTAGCAAATACACACGCCTTTCAATTGACAACAAGGTGCGGTTATCCGTCTGTTGCCAAAGCGCGAAAGGCGGAAGACGAAACCAGGAGGAAGCATGTCAAATCTTACCATCAAACAATTGCTCGAGGCAGGGGTCCATTTCGGCCATCAGACCAAACGATGGAATCCCAAGATGAAACCGTACATTTTCGGAGCCAGAAACGGCATCTACATCATCGATCTGCAAAAGACCCTGAAGATGTTCAAAGAAGCCTACAACTTCGTTAAAGAGGTTGCTTCTCACAACGATTACATTCTGTTCGTGGGCACAAAGAAGCAGGCCCAGGAGGCAATAGCCGAGGAAGCCAAACGCTGCGGCGCCTTCTACGTGAACAACAGATGGCTCGGCGGCACCATGACCAACTTTCAGACCATCGAAAAGAGTCTGGACCGATTGAGAAAATATGAAGAGCTTAAAGAGAGTGATATTTACAAAGTACTTCCCAAGAAAGAGGCCATCGGTATCGAGAAAGAAATCGAAAAACTGGAGAAAAACATAGGCGGCATCAAGGGCATGGAACGCCTTCCCGGGGCGCTTTTTGTGGTCGATCCAAAAAAGGAATACATAGCGGTCAAGGAGGCGAAAAAGCTCGGCATCCCAACCGTGGGGATTGTGGACACGAACTGCGATCCTGACGATATTGACTTCATCATCCCCGGTAACGACGACGCGATCAGGGCCATTAAGCTCATCACCACAAAGATCTCTGATGCGGTTCTTGAGGGGAAAGCCCTTTACGTCGAAGAATTTCAGGGAAAGGAAGAAGGGCCCACTGAGGAACCCAAGCCCTTCGTGGATGAAAGTATTCTTGCAGAAGAGAAATACGACGATTTTGACACGAATTCGTGAGGAGGAAATTTTATGGACATCAGCGCGGAAGCCGTAAAGAAACTAAGAGAGAAGACTGGCGTCGGTCTTATGGACTGCAAAGAAGCTCTCAAACAATCAAGCGGTGACATGGAGAAGGCGATCGATTATCTGCGGGAGAAGGGGCTTGCCAAACTTCAGAAGCGGATGGGAAAAGTGGCATCCGAGGGCCTCATCGCATCATATATCCACACAGGCGGTAAGGTCGGGGTCATGGTCGAGGTGAACTGCGAGACCGATTTCGTTGCGAACACTAAGGATTTTCAGGAATTTACCCGCGACATCGCTATGCAGATAACCGCAGCAAATCCGTTCTATGTAAAGCGGGAGGATGTGCCCCAGGACGTTATCGATAAGGAAAAAGAGATCTATCGGAAACAGGCCCTTGAGTCGGGAAAACCGGAAAAGATACTCGACAAGATTGCCGACGGCAAGGTTGAGAAATTCTATCAAGAAGTCTGTCTCATGGAGCAGTCCTTCATCAAGAACCCCGATATTACGGTCAACGAGTTGCTCGAGGAGTTGATCGTGAAAATGGGGGAGAAAATCCTTGTCAATAGGTTTGTGAGGTTCCAGTTAGGGGAGACGATTGAAGAGTAAACCTGCATACAAGAGGGTCCTCATCAAGCTGAGCGGCGAAGCCCTTATGGGAGAAGAGGGCTACGGTATTGATGAGACCGTGCTCACTGAAATCGCCGGCCAGATAAAAGAGATTCGCGCACTCGGTGTACAAATCGGCGTGGTGGTCGGCGGCGGCAATATCTATCGGGGAAAAACGGGGGAAACACTCGGAACAGACCGCGTAACAGGCGACCACATGGGCATGCTCGCGACTGTCATCAACGGGCTCGCACTTAAGGCCGCACTCGAATCCCTTGATGTAGACGCAGGAGTCATGACCGCTCTCAACATGGAGAAGATTGCCGAGCCGTTCGTGCAGCGGAGCGCCCTCAAACAGTTGAAAGAAGGCACGATCCTTATTTTTGCCTGTGGCACGGGCAATCCCTATTTTACCACAGACACCGCCGCTGCGCTGAGGGCTATTGAAATTAAGGCTGACATCCTGTTTAAGGCAACGAAAGTTGATGGCGTCTACGATAAAGACCCAAAACTCCACAGAAACGCCCGGTTCCACCCTGAAATTTCTTATAATGACGTTCTCAAGAAAGACCTTCAGGTCATGGATCTGACGGCCATAACCCTTTGCAAAGAGAACCGGCTTCCTATCGTTGTGCTCAACATGCAAAAAAAAGGTAACCTCAAAAAAGCAGTCCTCGGTGAACGCATCGGGACAATCGTGGGGAGGTAGACATGAGTAATGAGGCTATTGGAGAACTTGAAGATAAACTCAAAAAATCTGTAGCCGCGCTCAAAAAGGATTTTTCCAAGTTGAGAACTGGCGTCGCTTCGGTTTCTCTCATTGAAGACATTAAGATCGATTACTACAATCAGCCCACACCGCTTAATCAAGTAGCAACTATCGGGGTGCCTGACAGCAGGACCATAACCATCCAGCCGTGGGACAATTCGGTCATTATGGAAATCGAAAAGGCGATTCAAAAATCGGATCTCGGGGTGAATCCCCTATCTGACGGAAAGATCATCAGGCTCGCCTTCCCAAAACTTACCGAAGAACGAAGAAAGGAATTGACCAAACTCGGCAGCAAGATGCTTGAAAATACACGGGTCGCGATGAGGAACGTCCGGAGAGATATCAATGAGAAACTGAAGAAGATGGAGAAAGACAAGGTTCTCTCACAGGACGATCTGAGAAAGAGCCAGGATGAGGTACAGAAGATGACCGACAGGTATATCGAATTGGCAGAA
>Ga0335069_10007039_pt1 | contig 16277 bp, 12 predicted proteins | sample Lox_Sample_11_FD_206714 | JGI IMG/M metagenome (GOLD analysis project Ga0335069, IMG submission 206714) | Soil microbial communities from Loxahatchee National Wildlife Refuge, Florida, United States - Lox_Sample_1.1 | ecosystem: Environmental > Terrestrial > Soil > Wetlands | place: USA...
GCGGAATTGCCGCGCCCAGGAGCAGATAGAACAACGCCATCAGGTTTTTCCTGCTGTAGCGGTCCGCGAGGTAACCCACCGCCACGCGTCCCGCGAGGCCCGCCGCCAGCAACCCGCTGGCCAGCCGCGAAGCCTGCGCGGTGACGTACCCCACGTCACGCAAGAACAAGACCAGTTGTTGAATCACCGTGCCGATAGCGCCGATCGTGAGGGTGCTTCCCCATAGAATCAGCCAGAAATTGGCGGTACGCACCGCCGCCCCGAGGCGCACGGAAGGTGAGGGCGCGCCGGCCGGGCTCGCTGCCGGCGCCGGCACTCCGTCCGGAACCAGCCCCATCTCTTCCGGGGTCGAGCGCGTGACCCATTGCGCGACGGGGAGCAGCGCCACGATGATCAGCACGCCGGTGATGGCGAAGGCGGGGCGCCACCCGAGCCAGGCGATCAGGTGTGCCGCCATAAGCGGCGCGGCCACCCCACCCAAGCCCAATCCCAGGTAGGCATACCCCATGGCGCGCCCGCGTTTCGCGCGGAACCAGTTGGAAACCAAGACCTGGTTGGGAATGGGACCCGCCAGAACGTAGCCCACCACTTCCACAATGCAGAGCGCGTAATATTGCGCGAGCGTCGTCATCCAGGCCATCAGGATGAAGGGCACACCCACCAGCACGACGCCCAGGCGGACGATCTGCCGCGCGCCGAAGCGGTCAATGAGCGCGCCCATGAATCCGAAAGCGGGCGCCACAATCACAAAGCCGAGGAACAGCCCTTGTGCCACCTGGCTGCGCGAAAAATGCAGGGAGTCGACGAGGGACGTGTAAAAAACCGGCAGGCCGTAGAAGACAATCCCCACCGCCAGAAACAGGTTGAGGAATGTCGCTACCACGACCCACCAGCCGTAAAAGAGGCGATGGGGTTGAGTGTTGGTCATATGCGAAATAGGTATCCCAGGAACGTCATAACCTCTGAGGACGAGAGTGAACGTCCTACTGCGGCACGACCGGCAGAATTAGTGCCGAGGGATGCTCGTGATCGTGGTAAATCGTGTTGGTGGCCTTCACGAGTTGCGCCGAATGGCTCTGGTCGTTGCCCGTATTCAGGTTGCGGTCAAAGCGCGGAAAGTTGCTGCTGGAAACTTCCAGACGCAGCTTGTGCCCGGCCTTAAACACGTTGGAAGTGGACCACAGCGAGATCGTGAGCTTGTAGACTTGGCCGGGATTCATCAGCTCGGCCTTCTCCCGTGAGTCGCGGTAACGCGCCCGCAGGATGCCTTCCGTCAGGTTCTGGGCATAACCGTTGGGCCACACATCGACCAACTTGCCGGTGAAGTCGGTATCGACGGCCGAAGAGCTGGCAAAAAGCTCCAGGCTCACGGGCCCAGTCACTTCGGTGTCCTGTTTGAAGGCGGGAGCCGTATAAACCAGTACGTCGTCGCGGTTCTCTGCTGGCCGCTGGTCGAAAGCCCCAGGAGCCTCGCCCCGAGAGTCACAGCAGAGCGGTCCACCGTGTGTCGGCACGGGCTCCGCGGGATCATAAACATACTTGTCGGCGGGTTCCGCCGCGGGAGCCACGGTGCTGAGCGTACCATCACCCGAGAGCGTGTTCGCCTTCTTGGCAGCGTGCAGGTAATAGCGTGTTTCCTTAGCGCGCTCGAGCGGCCAAGTTGCTTCTTCGCGCCAAGCGTTCTTGCCCAGCACAAAGAGCTTGACGGGCTTTTCGCTGCCCATGCCGTTGTCGGCGCCCTTAAACAGGTAGTCGTACCAACGGAGGATGACGGCATCCTCATCAAACACGGAATCCTTGCCGAAATCGACGTCGCCGATCACCGGTCCCGAACCTGCGTGCCCGCCGACTATTACGAGCAACCGCTGGCCGTTCCGTGCCGCTTCGCTCCCACCGTGAGCTTTAATCCCGAGGTAGTTCCGCAGCGAGCCGTCCTGGAAGATGTCGTACCAGGCCGCAACGTGCAAGGCCGGCACCTGGATGCGCGCGAAATTCTCCTCGATCGACCACTGCTTCCAGTAATCGTCATACGCGGGATGCGCCAGCCAGTCGAAGTAGTAATCCGCCAGCCCCGAAGTTGCGCTGAGGTCCAGCAAGGGGTAATCAGCCAGCGGCAGCTTTGTGTCCCAACGGGCGGCGGAAGAGTTCTTCCCCATGAAGCGGTCGAACGTATTCTCGGCCAGCCCCGTGGTCCAGGACTGATCGAACCACTGCTCGAGCGCGCCACCCTGGTAGGTCCAATTCTCGTGATAGTTCGACGCGGTCACGACGGGCAGGATTCCCGCCAGGTGCGGCGGTGCAGCGATGGCCGTCAGCATCTGCGTCGCGCCCACGTACGAGCCGCCGAACATGCCAACCCGGCCGTCGGAGTAAGGTAGGGCGGCAGCCCATTCCACGGTGTCATAGCCATCCTGAGATTCATGCTTGAACGTGTACCATTCGCCGTCCGAGGCGTACCGCCCGCGCACGTCCTGCGCGATCAAGATATAACCAGTGGCCGCCGCCTGGCGTCCAAACTCGGCCTCGCCGCGCTTGTCGTAAGGAGTGCGGACCAAGAGCACAGGAAATTTGCCGTCGGCCTTGGGCCGGTAGATATCCGCGCGCAGTTCGACACCGTCGCGCATCCTGGCGGCGACGTTGCGCTCAAAGATGACCTCGTAACGTTCGGCAGCCTGCGCCGCGACGGTCGCGCAGGTGAGCAGCGCAAGAAGTGTGCAGGTGAATTTAAGCCTCATGAGAATCCTCGGGGACAGCAACGGTGCCGTCCGCTTCCACTCAATTTTGAGAACCGCGATTATCGGCTACCGGGCCGCGCTTGGCAAGAGGAACGGGCATGTCGGGCCCGGTCTTTCCGCAGCCTGTGAAGCCCGGTGCTACACCTCAAGCTGCGACAGCACCCGCGCCACAGCGGGCGGGACGCCCGCGCTTCGGTTCATATCCAACTTCCGTGTCGCACGCTCGAGTGTGCCACCGAAGCGCTAGTTTTTTCTCTGCGCCTCCGCGCCTCTGCGGTGGGAACTGAGGGAGTTAGGCGTGAATGATGCGGGGTGCCTCATCGGTTCCCGGAGGCTCGAACTGGGGCCAAAGGAGTTCGAAAGTCGCTGGCGCGATGAACAACGCACCGGCGCCGGCGTTGCGCTTTTGAATGCGTTCCGACGCCGCAGTTTTCGAGCAGTCCAGCCAGTAGAGGATGGCGGTTCCGCCCCGTGCTGCAACGATGCCTCGCGCTTCGTCGCGCTGGCTACGGCGCCAGTAGTTGAGGTCCAGGATGATGTCCAAGCCGAGTTCCAGACACTTTGGCCAGATGGAGTTGATGAGCGTCGAGATGCGGAGGAAGTATTCAGGGAAGCGGTCCCCAGGTGGGTCCTGGCCATACAACAGCGCCATCCATTCGTCATGCGTAAAGCGGATGGCGGCGTTTTCCTCCTCGAGACGGCGAGCCAAGGTCGTCTTGCCGGACCCGAGGGGGCCGCAAATCATGTGAACTGTTCGCATCTAGCCTCAATTGGCTTCAGTGACCATCTGATAGCCGCGGGCGAGATCGATCACCGTCTTGCCGCCTAAACTGCGGAGGGCCACGACTTTCTTCTGCTTGTCTCCCTTGATTTCAAAGACGGTTTTCCCCTCCTGGTCCTTGTCCTGGTATTTCGTTACCTGATTGCCCAGCCGTTCGCGGTAGAAGTCGCGAACCTTCTCGAAAGGGTCGGTGGTCTCGAACTTCCCGGCGAGGACACGGACGTTGGCGTCATCCGCGAAATTGAACTTTATGGTTGCAGCCCAGTCGTCATCTTTCATCCGGGCCGCCCCAGGATAGACGGGCAAGCCCAGGCTGGCTTCACTCACTTGGGGGTTAACCTCCAGCGAGCCGATCGGGGTCCGGACCGAGACCGCCTTTTGGCCGTTGCTGCCTTGGGCCGTCTCCACGTGCACGGCGCGCGAGATGAAGTGCAGGCCCACCCAGACAGCCATGCCTGCAACCGTGATGATCAGGGCCAGAACCAGCAGGACGATGACAATCACCGGGCTACTGCGCGACGGAGCGGGAGGACGTGGCGGTGCGGGACTTGTTGCCATATCAGGGATCTCCTTTTGATCCAATTACCTCGTTTTACGTCTTCCCTTGCCTGGAAGTTCCCTTTCCTAGCGATTCTGAGGTTTCCGCCAGCGCGCTACTTGGCGTCGCGGACCATCTTAAGCCCGGCGGCATGCCGCTCACTCAGGTTTTGTAACTCTGCCTCACCCTTCCCCGTGAGCCGCATCTCAAATGATACCGGGGGATCGTTCAGAGTTCGAGGGGGATGCGCCTCTTTGTGGCTGACCTGGAAGGAGAGCGTCTTCCCGTCGAACTTTGGATCGAGCAGAGGCAAGGGTTTGGAGTGTGTCGTATCCACTTCCCACGGGTCTTGCTCGGTCTTGCGGTGCAGGAGGTAGAAAAGGACCGTGCCACTCAGTTCCCCGTGATCGTCCTTTACCGTAAGGACAACCGCGGGCAGATCGTACGTCTTACCTCGCCAAGTGCCGGCGACGGGAGAGTCTGCCTTTGTCCCGGCCGGCCCCGGTGTGACCAGGAAGACCTTGGCCCCTACCGAACGTGATATGTCGATCGCCGCCACAACATCCGCAAATGCCAATGTCCCCGCCGTTCTTATTTGAACCATCCTTTCGCCCTGGCCCTGCAATAGTTGAGTCAGCGTATGGGGCAGGGCGGCCCAGTCAATCTGCTCATTGTTTACTTTCAACGTAGGTGGGCGTTGCCCCGAGCCAAGCATCTCCACCACACTTGCCTGGGCGACTGTTGGACGGGACGGACCAACCCACACTTCCAGGCCCTTTGGAGGTACCGGCATGCTGACTTCCGGCGAATCTTGTTGGGCCGTCAACAACACTGGTGCTTCGACACCCACTGCGCTGACCGCACCCAGGACCTCCTCAACGCGGGCGTATGAAGAGCGGGCATCCCCTTTGATATAGATCCTCTTGTCTTTTTGGTTGGAGAGCGCACGCTTGAGACTCTCCGCCAAGACCTCGGGGCTGGTGGAGCGGATTCCGATATAAACGCTCCCGTCTTGAGTAATGCTCACGACCAACGCCCCCTGCCGGTCAGCCTCGGGCACGGGCAAGGCGTTCTTCGTGACCGCCATCTCTACGCTGATTCCTGCTTGCAACTGTTGAGCGCGGCCGGAAGGCGGCGCTGTCCTAGTTTGAGGAGTAGCGCTGGGCTGCAGCCCGGCAAATGCCGCCCTAAAGGGCGGCGCTACAGCCACATTCGGATGGCGCCCGGAAGGCGCAGGGTTCGCATTGCAGGATAATGCGGCAAGACACACTGCCAGCAAGGTGTTCATACGTCTTCCTCCTATCGAGTGAGTTGTTAGGGTTTTGCTCCGCCCAGGGAGGCGGTGCCCAACATGCCGCCCAGGCCCATCGTCTCAACCACCGAGGAAGGCACGATCACCATCGAGCCGCGCTCCTTGATGGCTTCATAGAGCATGTTCATGGCGCGCAGGTGCATCGCCACCGGGTTCTCACGATAAACGTTGGCCGCCTGTTCAAACTTCGAAGCGATCTCTGTCTCGGCTTGCCCGAGAATGATACGCGCTTGCCGTTCGCGTTCCGCCTGGGCCTGCCGCGACATGGCGTCTTCGAGAGCCTGCGGAATACGCACGTCGCGGATTTCCACCGATTGCACCGTGATCCCCCAGGGGTTGGTCTTTTCATCCAGAATACGCTGCAATTCGTGGCCAAGTGTTTCGCGCTCGGTGATCATCTGCGCCAGTTCGTGCCGCCCAATGGTCTCGCGCAGAGCGGTTTGCGCGCTCATGGTGATGGCATCCAGGAAGCTCTCGACTTCCAGGATGGACTTCTCCGCATTCCACACGATCCAGAAAACGATGGCGTCCACATTCACGGGGACGGTGTCGCGCGTGAGCGTGGATTCCGCGGTGACTTTGGAAACGCGCACCCGCTGGTCCACGTAGACGCTCAGCGTATCGACGACCGGGATAATCGCAAATACTCCCGGATTGCCGAGGCCGATGTAGCGGCCGAAACGCAACACGGCAACCTTCTCCCACTGGTGCACGACCTTGATGGCGAACATCAGGTAGATCCCCACCAGGACTCCGGCGATGGCCGGCGCAGGATGATTGAGCGCGAGTGTTACACCGGCGCCCGCCGCTGCCGCCAGGACGCCGAACACGACTCCCACATTACTCACTTCCAGCTTGAGGGTGCTCGCCATATTTCACCTCCGCTTTTTGCCGTCAGACTCAGGCGCAAGATCTTTAAGACGCTCCGCCACTTCCACAACCGTGAACCCGCCGGCCCCTGCGCGCGCGACGAACTCGCGCACGAGTTGGTCTAACTGCCGCTCGCGCTCGACATCATCCCGCGGCACCTGCTTTTCCGCGATGAACGTTCCCGTGCCCTGGTGGGTTTCGATCACTCCCCGTATTTCGAGCTCGCGGTAAGCGCGCAGCACAGTGTTCGGATTGATCGCGAGGTCTACCGCCACCTGCCGTACCGTGGGGAGTTGGTTCCCCGGTGCGAGAAGACCTGAGGCCATGCCGCCTTGCACCTGATCGATGATCTGGCGATAAACCGGAACACCGCTCGCAAGATCGAGCCGGAAGGCAAAGGGGGCGTTACGCGTTGGAGCCGCCTTATTCATTTATAGAGCTAGTGTACTATATGAATAGAACACTGTCAAGAGAAAAATGAGGGAGGCCGAAAGGGCCAACGCGAGCCCCCGCCACAGCGGGTGCGAGAAGGTGTGAAGGAATCAACAATTTCACGCAAAGGCGCGAAGGCGCGCAAAGAAAGGCCTCGGCGTTTGCTTGGCGCTCCTTTGCGTCTTGGCGGCTTTGCGTCAAATGGTTTTGCTCTTTGATCGGTTCCCTCACAGCCCTAGACTCCCGCGCCACGGCCCCGATCTCGCGCTTTTGCAGTGGCCACCCATGAAACTCCATTGATACCACCTTGCAAACCGGTGTGTTACGATCACGCCGTCATCAGGCCAGGCTCTTCACACATAGGAGAGGACTCATGACCAAACCGAACCGCCGCCAGTTTCTGACTGAATTGGGAATCAGCGTGGGAGCGGGAGCCGCTGCGTTGTCCGGCGACGCCGCCCCGTTCGCCGGCCCCCCTAAGCCTGGAGCCGCGGCAGAACAGCCGGCCGTTACGCCCGGCCACGGTGAGCCGCCGTCCATCGACTTTCGCTATTCTCCGCACTACTGGCAAACCGCCTTCTGCTTCCCGCGCGATCCCTGCAAGAGCCTCGTTGGCGAGCGCGGAGACCTGCGATACAACTACGCGAGCGGCGGCGGGATTTACAGCTTCCGCGAGACGGTTGAGTTTTCCCTGCTGGGCCGCGAGCCCGATGTCATCGCGCGGCAGGAAGTTGAATCCCCAGCCATCCCCATCGTCCACACGCGCCTGGATCGCGAGCGGGCTTTTCTCGAGATCACGACGTTTGCCAGCAACCGCGCCGACGAGGGCCGCGTGGACAACGTGATCCTGGAAGTCCGTCCCAAGACCAAGCCGAGCCTGCACGCTGTTCCGCTGGTCGTCCTGAAAACCGACCGCAAATCCTTCCTTCGCGAAGCGGGCAAAGCAAGTGTCGTTGCACTCGACAGCGAGGCGGGACCGGTCTTCATGGTGTCGGATCGACCGCTGGAACGCGGCGAAGGCATGGGGGGCGCCGAGCAGTTTCTGTTGGCTGCTGGCCTGGCCACAGACGATCAGCCAGCTCACTACTTTTTACGCTTTCCACAAGAGGGTCAGCCTGTCGAGAAGCTCACGAGAGGTTTGGAAGAACCCCGCCAGCTTCTCGCCGAGGTCCGGGACTACTGGCGCGGGTGGCGTCCCTGCGGCGGCGACGTGCAAGTGAGACTGCCGGGACGCCTGGGTGAGTTCTGGACCGCCTGCGCCCGCAACATCCTCGAAGCCTGCGAAGTGAAAAACGGCAAGGTGAATCTTCAGGTAGGCCCGACGTGCTACCGCGGTCTCTGGGTCGTGGACGGAAACTTCCTCATTGAAGCCGCGCGCTACCTGGGACATGACGCCGAGGCCCAGCAGAGTCTCGAAGCCACCTGGAGCCGGCAGGAGCCCAGCGGCGCTGTGTTCGCGGGCGGCGGGCGGGAGCACTGGAAGGACACCGGCATCATCATCTTCACCACAGTGCGCCAAGCCGAGCTGACCCAGGACTGGAGCTACTTCCGCACGATGCAGCCCCAGATGCTTCGCGCCGCCGCTTTCCTCAAGTCTCTCCGGGAAAAGGCCAAAACGGGAAACAGTGCGAACGGCCGATACGGTCTGCTGCCGAACGGATTTGGTGACGGCGGCCTGGGAACGATAGCGTCCGAGTTCACCAACACACTGTGGGTGCTGGCGGGCCTGAAGGCTGGCTCGGACGCCGCAGATCGCCTGGGCTTGTCAGGTTTCGAGGACATGCGGAAGCTCTATGAGGACCTTCGCGCCGCCATGGTCTCGGCCGCCCGCCAGGAGATGCGCCGGTACCCGGCCGGCTTCGAGTACCTGCCCATGGTGGCCAAGGAAGACCCGCAGTGGGCGTTGCCCGAGTGGGACCGGCCCCGCCCGCAGTCAGGGCAGTGGGCCCTGTCGCACACGATTTACCCAGGCGAGGTATTTGCCAAGGACGACCCGATCGTGAAGGGCCACATCGCCCTGATGCAAGCCGTGACGCAGGAGGACGTGCCTGCGGAAACGGGCTGGCTGAAGCATGAAGGATTGTGGGGCTACAACGCTCCGTTTGTGTGCCAGGTTTATCTCTGGGCGGGACTGGCTGACTGGGCGCGCCAAACCTTTGTCGGGTTCCTGAACCACGCCACGCCGCTCTACTGCTGGCGCGAGGAGCAGCCCACGCGCGGCTCGCTCAACTCGGATTACACCGGCGACATGCCTCACAACTGGGCCAGCGCCATGTGCGCCATCTACCTGCGCCATATGTTTGTCTTTGAGGATGGCAGCACTCTCCGGTTGCTCGCGGGAGTCGGCGACTACGAACTTAAAGACGATGAGCCCATCCAGTTCCAACAGACGCCGACGCGCTTCGGGCGGGTCAGCGTGAATCTCGAACCACTGGATTCTCAGAAGGGTTGGCGGCTGAGGTTCGAGCGAGCCGCGGGGCCGCAACCAGCACGAGTTGAATTGCCCGCAGCGCTGGGTTCGCGCTTTCGCACGATCAGCATCACCGGCGCAAAGTTCAGCCGCGAGGGCGATCTGATTCTTGTGGATCCCGCGGCAACGGTGTGGGAAGCAGTGTGGACGGTTTGATCTCGATTGTCTGCGAAGCGCGGAATGCAAAGTCCCCCTCGCCCGCCCTCCTTCGTCGCGCACCCTCCCCCGCGAGGGGGGGAGGGTTGGATCTCTTCAGTTTTATCACGTCCTCCTCGTGGGATGGGTTCCCGATCACGGTCTCTCCCCTTGCGGGAGAGCGGCGACTATCGGGGGGCGATTTCCCCCGGCGGCGCAGGCTGGCTGGGGGAGGGCAATCCGCAGTCTCCGGGTGGGAGACGGTCCGGGCACCAGAACCTTGAGCCTCTCTCGATCTCGATGCTATGCTGGTTGTTTCAGGGTTCATTGACACGATCTTAGGGGGAGGACGCGATGCGTTTCCGTAAGTTGGGCCACAGTGACCTTTCACTCTCGGCGCTGGGGCTGGGTTGCATGGGCATGTCGGAGTTCTATGGTCCCCGGCACGATGAGGAATCCCTAGCGACGATCCAGCGGGCGCTCGACCTGGGCATCAACTTTCTCGACACGGCGGACGCTTACGGCCATGGCGCCAACGAGGAGCTGGTCGGCCGCGCCATCCGCGGCCGCCGCAACCAGATCGCCCTGGCCACGAAGTTCGGCAATGTGCGTGATGCGCAGGGTGGTTTTGTGGGCGTCAATGGCCATCCCCAATACGTGCGCGAGGCCTGCGAAGCCAGTTTGCGGCGGCTGCAAGTGGAGACGATCGATCTTTACTACCAGCACCGCGTGGACCGTGGCGTTCCGATCGAAGACACCGTGGGCACCATGTCGCGCCTCGTGGAAGAGGGCAAGGTCCGCTTCCTGGGACTCTCCGAGGCGGCCCCCGGCACGATCCGCCGCGCGCACCGCGTGCATCCGATCAGCGCCCTCCAGACGGAATACTCCCTCTGGACTCGCGACCCTGAGGCGGAGATCTTTCCCCTCTGCCGTGAATTGGGCATCACCTTTGTGGCGTACAGCCCGTTGGGACGTGGGTTCCTGACGGGGCGCTTCCAGCGCTTTGAGGATCTGCCTCTGGACGATTGGCGGCGCAATAACCCGCGCTTTCAGGGGGAAAACTTCGAGCGGAATCTTGAACTGGTTCGCCGCGTCGAGCAGATTGCCGCGGAAAAGAAGTGCAAGGCGTCGCAGCTCGCCCTTGCCTGGGTGCTGGCGAGAAGCGAAGAAATCGTCCCCATTCCAGGAACCACCAGCCGCGTGCACCTGGAAGAGAACCTGGCGGCGCTCGACATCACTTTGACGCAGCAGGATCTGGCGCGCCTCGAAGAGGCCGCCCCCCAAGGCGCCGCCGCCGGAGCCCGGTATCCTGAAGGCGGCATGCAATTCATCAACGGCTGAAGCGAGCTGTCTGCGGCTTTTCAGGGCCCGTAGGTGGCTTCGCGCAACTTGACCTTTCTCATTTCTCGACTCGGAACAGGCAGTAAACCCTTTTGACACCATTCAGGGCATTTCCATCTGAAGCAGCGTCTCCTCAAGGAGCAACGATGGCCGACTACAACTACGACATGCTGGTGATCGGATCGGGACCGGCGGGGCAGCGGGCGGCGATCCAATCGGCCAAACTTGGCAAACGCGTAGCGCTGGTCGAGCGCAAGACAGTGGTCGGCGGCGTCTGCATCAACACGGGGACCATCCCCAGCAAAACCCTGCGCGAGGCGGTGCTGTACCTATCAGGTTATCACCTGAGAAGCATTTATGGAGAATCCTATACCCTCAAGTCCAATATCACGATGGAGGACCTTCTCCTCCGCACGGATTACGTGATCCGGCATGAAATCGATGTCATCCGCCACCAATTGCAGCGCAACGGCGTGGAAGTGATCAACGCGGACGCGGCGTTCGCCGACCCGCACACTCTGCGCCTGACCACGGCCGATCAATCCGCTGAGCGGAACGTAACGGCGGCCAACGTACTCATTGCCGTCGGGACCGAAGCCACCCGCGACCCCCAGATTCCCTTCGACGGCCAGAACATTTTTGTGAGCGACGACATTCTGGGAATCAAGAAACTGCCGCGTACGCTGGCCGTGATTGGAGCGGGAGTGATTGGCTGCGAGTATGCGAGTATCTTCGCGACGCTGGGCATGCGCGTCACGCTGGTGGACCGGCAGCACCGCCTGCTTCCCTTCGTGGACGCGGAGATTGTTGAGGCGCTCGATTATCACCTGCGTGAAAACCGCATGACGCTGCGTTTTGGAGAGGCTGTGAGCGGAATCGAAATGGTCCAGAACGGCGGCGACGCGCGCGTGAAGATTCACCTTTCGAGCGGCAAGGAGATCGTCGCGGAAAAAGCGCTCTACAGCATCGGCCGCACGGGCGCGACCAGCCGCCTGAACCTGGCGGCGACGGGGCTTCAGGCGGACGAGCGGGGGCGGCTGAAGGTGAACGAGACCTTCCAGACCAACGTTCCGCATATATACGCCGCGGGCGACATTATCGGGTTCCCCAGCTTGGCCTCCGCTTCGCTCGAACAAGGCCGCCTGGCCGCTTGCCACGCCTTCGGCGTTGAAGCCAGCAGCACGCCGTCGCTGTTCCCCTATGGGATCTACACCATCCCGGAAATCTCTTACGTGGGCAAGAATGAAGAAGACCTGACCCAGAACAATGTCCCCTATGAAGTTGGAAAAGCGAATTACCGTGAAATCGCGCGTGGCCAGATCATGGGGGACAGTGCCGGCATGTTGAAACTACTGTTTCACCGCGAGACTCGCGAACTGCTGGGTGTGCACATCATCGGCGAGAGCGCTGCTGAACTGATCCACATCGGGCAGGCGGTGCTGACGTTTGGCGGGAAGATCGATTATTTTGTGAACAACGTCTTCAACTATCCCACGCTAGCTGAGTGCTATAAGAACGCCGCTTTCGATGGCATTAACCGCCTCAACGGCTGACCCGCCGTCTGTAGCGCGGGCATCCTGCCCGCACTGGTTGTTTCGGCGCTCTATGAGCGCCGAAACGACGGTAGGGGCGCGCGGCCGTGCGCCCCTACGATTTTCAACCACCAGACTCGTCAGATCAGCCCCCCATCGCTGGACTTGCGAGGCGGTGGCAGGAATCCTATACTTTCGCCACAACTCTGGTCTTTTGATGAGGAGGAATTATGACTCGAATTTCACGACGCGACGCTGGGAAGATTCTACTGGCAGGTTGCGCGGGGGCACTCGTACCTGGCCGCGGACTCTTCGGCGCTGAGAGGATCAATTCCGTCATTCGCGGTGTCCAGATCGGTGCGCAGAGCTATTCTTTCCGCGACCGGCCTCTGGACGCCTGCATCGAAGGTTTCCGCACCGTCGGGCTAGGCGAGTGCGAACTTTGGGAAGGCCACCTGGAACCCGCCAACGCCAAGTTCCCGGAATTGAAGAAGTGGCGCCTGGAGACGCCGCTGACTTTCTTCAAGGAAGTTCGGGAGAAGTTTGATCGGGCTGGCATCCTTGTTTATGCCTTCAACTACAGTTTCCGCCGCGAGTACAGCGACGCCGAGATCGAACGTGGTTTTCAGATGGCTGAGGCCCTGGGGGTGAAATACATCACAGCTTCTTCGAATGTCAGTGTGGCGCCGCGTGTGGATAAGTATGCGCAGAAATACAAGATCATGGTGGGTTTTCACGGCCACGACCAGACCGACCTTCCCGATGAGTTCTCGACGCCCGAGACCTTCGCACGAGCGATGAAAGGCGCCTCGCAGTACATCGGCGTGAATCTGGATATCGGTCATTTCACCGCCGCGGGGGGAGATCCCGTTGCCTATATCCGGGAGCACCACGATAAGATCGTGACTTTGCACCTTAAGGACCGCAAGAAGAAGCATGGCGCGAACCTGCCCTTTGGTCAGGGGGAAACGCCCATCGTAGCTGTGCTGCATTTGTTGCGCGACAACGGGTGGAAGATTCCCGCCAACATCGAATACGAATACGGCGAAGAGAAGAAGGGATTGGACACGATCGCCGAAGTCAAGAAGTGCTACGACTATTGCCGCAAGGCGCTGGAGAGTTAGTCTCTGCGATCACGGCCGTGCGGGCTGCCGCACGGCCGCATGGCGTAATTCCTCGGCGGCACGCTCCGGTGGCAGGGAGTTGTAATAGGCTTCTCGCAGGAGATTTGTGCGCGGGCTGGAGGAGGGGACCGGCACAATTTCGACGTGCCAGTGAAAATCCTCCACCAGGGTGCGCCATTGGTCGTGGCGCTCGAATTTGGCGTTTTGGTTTGGGGTGGTGTGCACAACCAAGTGATAACCCGGAGCCACGGACTCCACGCGAGCCAGAATAGATTTCAGGAAGCGCGCGAAGTGTAACTGGCGGTTCCAGGCGGTCAGATCGTCTTCCACGGCCGCGTGATGCTCGACGGGAAGGATCCACACTTCGTAAGGGGCGCGCGACGCAAAGGGGCAGAAAGCCACGAACTGATCGTCCCACTCCACGGTACGGGCTTGCTGTGAGAGTTCCTGTTTGACGATGTCGCAAAGCAGGCAGCGTTCCTTCAGCGAGTAGTGACGCAGCAACGAGCGCAGTTCATAAACCACCCGGCGTGGGATGAACGGTGTGGCCATGATCTGCGAATGCGGGTGGTCGAAGTCCTGCCCGGCAAGTTTGCCCTGGTTCCGGAAAACGGCGACGTAGCGGAACCGGCGGTCTTTCTTTAGGTCCGTAATTCGGGACGCCCAGGCTCGTACGATCTGGGCCGCGTTTTCGTCGCTCTGCTGGGTGAGATGCAGTTGATGGTTGGGGCTTTCGATCACCACTTCATGCGCGCCCAAGCTACGCATCTTGTCGTAGAGGCCCTCAGCCCGGCGCTGGGTATCGCCCTCAATCTGATAGAGCGGCACAAGATGCGGCGTGACGCGCACCTGCCACTCGCCCCGGGTGTTCAGGTGCGAATAAATAGTCTGGGGCGTTAGCGCTTCCTGCCCCGGGCAGTAAGGACATACGCTGAGGTTGGGCGGACTGGCCTCGCCGTCTTCCTGGACCACCCAATTCTGGGTGATGGGATCTCTCCGCAGTTGCATTGACCCTCCACTTCGCCGCCGCGCGCGACATTGCCCTGCCCGATCAAGTTTTGAACCCTTACCCTGACATAGCGACTGCGGCAGGGCGCTTCGATCCTTAGCGGGTTTCGATTCTGCTTTAGCTCGGGGAGTTGCCGATGGGCGTGTAAGTGTAGAAACTCGCTTCGCCTTCGCGCCTTCTGCGCGTTGCCGAACCTTGAACCGGAGCGTACTGACAACCTCCGGCCCCGCCACTCAGCGATCCTTACGCTCAATGTTTATTAGACGACCCAGCCTTTTCTCTGTCAAGCCTGCGGGCCGCAAGCCCCTGGACTGGCCCAAAGACGTGCGTATAATGACGGGGCGGCACACCCGATGAACTACTTTCTTGGCATTGACGGCGGCGGCACTCGGACCACGGCGTGCCTTGGGGACGAAGCGGGGAATGTCGTGGTCCGTCTCGAAGGTGGGCCGTCCAATCCTCTTAAGGTGGGGTTCCGGGCGGCTGAACGTGAACTTCTGCGCCTCGCCCGCGCGGCTCTAAGGCAAGCAAGGATTGCAGGCACCGCCCCGCACCGCTCCCACGTGACGGCCTTGGAAGCTGTGTGTGCGGGCATCGCCGGCATCGATCGGCCCGTTGTGCACGATCCGCTGCTTGCCTGGATGCAACGGCACATCCCAGCCCGGCATCATTTGCTGACCTCTGATGCGGCACTGGCGCTGGCCGCGGCAGTGGGCGACTCTCCGGGCATCATCGTGATCGCTGGGACCGGTTCAATTGCCTTCGCACGCGACGACCGGGGACGCCTGCTGCGCGCGGGCGGCTGGGGCATTCCCTTTGACGATATCGGTTCCGGTTACGACCTGGGCCGCCAGGCGGTGGCCGCGGCGCTGCAGGCCTTCGACGGGCGTGGGCCTGAGACTTGCCTTCCTCGCCAGATTTCCCGCGCGCTGAAACTGCCGAATATCACGGCCATCGTTCCTCGCCACCTCGAACAACAGCAAATTGCCGCGCTCTTTCCGGTGGTGAGTCGCGCCGCCGAGCGTGGTGACCTGGTGGCGCGCCACCTTTGCAGCCAAGCAGCCCGCGATCTCGCACAGCTCGCGTCCGCACTGCTTCAGCGTGCCGGATGGCTGCGCCGCAGTGTCCCCGTGATCCTGACCGGCGGAGTCTTTCAGGCGAGCCCACTCATCCGGCGAGGCTTTGAGCGGCGGTTGCGCCGCATCGCGCCACTGGCACGCGTCGAGTTGATGGACCAGCCTCCGGTCGCAGGCGCCCTGTGGCTCGCGCGCAGCCACGCCACAACGGCACGCTGGAGAGCCACGCCGCTGGGCAAAGCTCGCACGGAGTGAACCACCAACGTCTGCAATTGTTCGCGCGCCAGCGCCGGTTTCGAGTATAGTCCTACGCATGACATGTGAATCCCATGTAGCGCTTGTTACCGGCGCGTCGCGCGGTATCGGCCGCGGCATCGCGCTGGAGCTCGCGCGCCACGGTTACAGCGTGGCCATCAATTATGTAGCACGGCGCGAATCGGCCGAGGAATGTGCGGAACTGTGCCGAGAAGCGGCGCCGGCGAATTCACCGGCACGATTCGAGCCCGTCCAGGCGGATATATCTGTTGCAGCGGACCGCGCGCGCCTACTGGAAGCCGTCGCCCAGCGCTTCGGATGGATCGACTTGTTGGTCAACAACGCCGGCGTGGCGCCCTCCGTGCGAGCCGACATCCTTGAGGCCGGCGAGGAGAGCTTCGACCGCGTTCTTACGACCGACCTTAAAGGCCCCTACTTTCTCACGCAGGCCGTGGCAAAGTACTGGGTCGAGAAACTCCCGCAGCTCGCGGCGGAGCACCCTCGGCCGAAGATTGTGACCATTTCTTCCGTCTCGGCCTACGCCGCCAGTATCAATCGCGGCGACTATTGCCTGGCCAAAGCCGGTCTCGGCATGATGACCAAGCTCTTTGCGCTTCGCCTCGCGGAATTCGGGATCCAGGTCTTCGAGATCCGCCCGGGCGTCATC
>Ga0335069_10007040_pt1 | contig 16275 bp, 12 predicted proteins | sample Lox_Sample_11_FD_206714 | JGI IMG/M metagenome (GOLD analysis project Ga0335069, IMG submission 206714) | Soil microbial communities from Loxahatchee National Wildlife Refuge, Florida, United States - Lox_Sample_1.1 | ecosystem: Environmental > Terrestrial > Soil > Wetlands | place: USA...
GCCACCATCGCAGCGCCGACGGGTTGATCAAGGCCGCGCGCGGGATGTTGACGCAGCATGATTCGCGCGTGATCGAATCTCTGACGTCGATAAAAGTGCCGTCAATCGTGATCGTCGGCGCGAACGATGAGCCGTTCCTGAACTCTTCAGACTATATGGCCGCGAAAATCCCAGGCGCGCGCAAAGCCGTGATCGCGGATGCGGGCCACGCTTCGAATATCGATCAACCGGCGAAATTCAATGGCGAAGTTCTGCAATTCTTAGCTAATTTGGGCTGAGTGTCGCAGGGCCGACGGTTAACGTTTCACGTGAAACATCGATCAATGTTCTCGCGTGGAAACGCACTGTTAGACGGCGCAGCTTCGCGCGACATCGGAGCGCGAAAATCTTTGAAAAAATGTTTCACGTGAAACGTTTTTCCCAAAATTTCGCTTTTCCGGATAGAACCCGCCACGCTAGCCCGCCAGGCGTGGCAGCGACCGCAGAACTTCGATCGACGGTGCAAAAAAGTTTGCCCCTGAAACTGCGTGGGTGAAATCCATCAGATGGTCGTGCAGGCCATCGCCGCTCGTGCCCATCATCCGCGCCAGCATCTTTTCCGGGATGTCCAGCGTACGGCAGTAGGCAATAAAAAACAGGCCGCGCTCCGACGTGGTGCCGTAAGGAAAGCTGTGGCGCACGATCTGGAGCTCGCGGCCTTCCTCTTCGATCACGACGCGCGCGATATGAGCGGTTGGCGGCTTACTCTTGGCCGAGAGCTCTTTGCTGTCGCGCTTGGTACGGCCGATCGCGCCTTCCTGCTCCTTGACGCTGACTGCAGACCATCGGTCGAGCGCGTGAACGTAGCGCTGCGTGAAGACGTAGCTGCCGCCCGCAAAGCCGCGATCCTCGGAGCCGATGAGGGCGGCTTCCGCGCGCGCTTTCGCGCCCTTGGGGTTCTCCGTTCCGTCGATGAAGCCGGTCAGGTCGCGCGAGTCGAGGTAGCGAAAGCCGTGAACTTCGTCCATGACCTCGACGGTTTCGCCGAGCGCGCGGCGCAGTGTCGATGCGAGTTCGAAGTTGAGGTCGGTGCGTTTTGAAACGATGTGAATCAAAAGATCGCCGTCGGTTGCCGGCGCGGCGAGACGGTCGGCGGAGATCGGTCTGAAGTTGCGCAGTCCTGCCGGCCGTTTCGACGGCGAAAGTGCGTTCCAGAAGTCGGACCCGATCGCGACCGCTGAAACCAGCCGCGCCTGCCGATACTTCGCGGCGAGCTTGCCGGTCAGCGCCGGGGTCTGGGCCAGGACCTTTGCGATTGCGGGTGCGGAAGAACTGCCGGCGCGCGCGATCATGAACAGCGCGCTTTCGCCCGGCTCGAGAATGATTGCAGACTGCGGGTTCGCCAAGTTGAAAAGCCTCCCTGGGTCAGAGTACGGGCGGATTCTGCATCAAAGCGCGGAGGCTTGCCACCCGCAGTGCGTTATGCGAATCGCAAAATCGGCCTTGCTGAGGCGAGAAGCAAAGCGGCGGCCCGAGACAGAACCGCCGCCGGTTTTCGATTCGCTGCCTCGTCAACCCATGAATCCAAGCGCCGGCACTCCGCTGAAGTTTCCTATATTTGGAAAGATCGTCGGCATATCCGTTGCGCCTATCCCGAACCAGGCCGCGAGCGGCGAAAAGTATTGCGCCAGCGACGTCGTCGGAATCCATACGCCGCGATCGTTGGCGTCGTCGCCGGTATTGAGTGCGAGCGTCGGGAAGGCGCCGTACATATCGCCACCGACGACGCCCGTTCCGATCACCATATGATGGCTTCCCCATGCATGATCGGTCCCGTCGGTTGAACTCGGCTGGAAGGTGCGCGAGAAGTCCGACATGGTGAAGCTCGCAACGTCGGAGTCCACCCCGAGTTCCTGCGTCGCCGCATACAATGCAGCAAGAGCTCCGCTAACCTGTGGATAAAGCGATGCCTGCGTAGCCAGTTCGGCGCTGTGGGTATCGAAGCCTCCTATCGCGGCGAAAAAGATCTGTCGCGTCACGCCGAGCGTTTGGCGCACCTGGATGATGCGTGCGATCTGCTGCATCTGATTACCCAGATCGGTCGCAGGAAAAACGGTCTTCAGCGTGCTCGTACCGGAGACGGCCTGGTTGAGTACTTTGCTTACCTGCAATCCGTTGGACAGGATTCCGTTTGCGGACTGTATCAGCGAAAAGCCGGTGTCAAAGTTGAGTATCTGCTGAAGCGCCGCGTCGCGCGCGACCGATGCAGCCGAGCTATTCGAGCCCGCCAAGCCCAATCCGGTCGACCCGGGCACAAGCGTTGCGGGCGTCGTCGTTTGTCCGGTTACGAAGAGACTGTTGCCGGCCACCGAGATGCCGTAAGGCAGCATCGCGCCGGAGGGCTGCATGATATCCGCGATCCTGCCGCCCCATCCGCTGGCCCCCGACTTCGCGTCCTGCATCCCGCTTTGCCATTCGGATTGCTGATCGGAGTGCGAGAACAGATTGTTCGGCAATGGGAAATTCGCGACGTTCTGATAGTCGTTGCGCGTGGTCGGTTCGACCAGCGTTCCCACGTTGGCGATAATCGCGGCAGCCTTGGAGTTGTACAGGCTCTGGATTTCCGGCAACCCCGGATGCAATCCGTAGGGAACGTTTGATTTGGTCGCGATCGGGAGCAGCGTGCCCTGAGCCAGCGCAAGCGGGCCGCGAATGCTCTGATAAGTGGCGTATCGCGAATCCATCGGAATAACCATGTTGTTCGCGTCGTTGCCGCCGAACAGGAAAACGCACACAAGCGCTTTGTAATCAGAAGTTGCCGCGGCAAGGGCGTTCATAAGCCCGAATCGGCTCATCACACCATCAAGCGCCAGGGTGGTAACTCCGCAACATCCGATACGCAGGAAATTTCTGCGTGAAATTATGGTCGTCATTTTAGTTCGCCTCTTGGGTTGTCGGAAAACTCCGGTCGTGGATGTCCGCCGATGCCTCAGTGCTCGACCTGGTACAGTCCGGCCGACGCAGCCAGATAAAGCGCATTGCGCGCCCGCGTCTCGGGATCCTTGGTTGCGTTAATCGCGGTAAGGATTGCGGCACGGATTCCGGACGGCATCCGTCGACCCGTCAGGGCATTATCGACGGCCTGAATCAGAGTCGAAGTATCGCCGGCGATAGCTACGAATGGCGCGAGGCTGATCTGCAGTTCGATGCGGTGAACCCCAAGAATGTCGTTGACGAAGTTGACCCTCTGGATCGCCGTCGAAGGCGTCAGCAATTGAAATTCCGGTCCCGCAAGCATGGTGTTGGGAACCTGGTAAAAAGGCGTGTAGTAGTTGAACACCGTTGCCGGACGCAGCAGATCCTGACCCATCGGCGTAATGATATCGGCAAGAGGATTCGGCTCCCCTACATATCCGGCGAGCGCACGGAAAATTCCGGTGGCGAACAGGACGGGCTCGCGCAGGTGTCCGCCGTTGGTAATCGTCGGGCTCGGCGCTGCATTGGGATCGTCGCCGGCGCGCGCCTCGGGGTCGAGGAGTATCGCGAGCACGACGGCCTGCAAGTCGCCTCTTACGTGCGTCCCGTTGTTGTAGAAGTTGTTGTTGTCATTGAAGACGCTGGCGATCCGCGAGACGTACGCGCCGCTCGGATTGCTGGTCACCAGATGCTGGATCAGGCGCAGTGCGATAAACGGTCCGACGTTGGGATGATTGAAGAGGAGGTCGAGGACCGATTTCAGATCGGCCTCTGCGGTCTGACCGCCGGGAAGGTTGTAGCCGAGCACGACCTTCGGCTCGGTGTCGTGGTTGCTTTCATAAGGCACCATTGGCCCTACAAAGTACGGGGGGTTGTGTTTTTTCAGCGTCTTGCCGGGCTGCGTTGGATAGGTCCATCCGGTGAATACGCGCGCGAGGTTTTGGATGTCAGTCTGCGTGTAAGTCGGGACCGTTTCTCCGGCGACGATCTGCGGCGTCCCGTCGTTATTCAGCATCACCGTACCTATCGAGAAAAGTTGCATAACTTCGCGAGCGTAGTTCTCGTTTGGCAGCGTCCCGGTCCTGGGATTCGCTTTGTCGTTGTTAACCATGTCGAGGTAGTGGCCCATGCTCGGACTGAGGGTCACGTCCTGCAACATTTGGCGGTAGTTGCCGAAGGCGTCCTGCTGAATCATGTTCAGCCACGGCAGCATCCCGTCGAGGTTTATCTTGACGCCCGAGATGACAACGATTTGGCCCAGAGAGAATGCGGCCCGCTGACGAAGTTGATCGGGGCCGTTCATCGCGTTGTACAGGAACGTCGAGCGCGCGTAGCCAAGCCCGCCCGTCTTTGGAGGCGGCGGAGGGAACGTCGACGGCGTCGCCGCTATCTGCTCGCTCAGCCATTGCTGGATTCCGACCTGCTGCAGATGCGCGAGATCGGCGGGAGCCGGTCCGAACGTCGCCTGCTCCAGGAATCGAAACGCAGTGACGTAGTCGACATGGGGGTTCGAGACGCTTAGCGCCAGCGGCGAAGCGGCGGAGAGTACCGCCTTGATGGTCGTCTTGCCGGTCTTCGCATCGGCGCCGGAGATCAGATTCGCGACATTGATCCACGCGAATCCTCCGGGCGTCGGCCGGGCGATGCCGGTGGCGACGATTTGCGTCGACGACGATGATACGATCGCCATCAAGTTGCCGTTTATCAGGGCCTCGACGTTGCTGCCGAAATTCGTGCCTGTGACAGTCAAAGTTACCTGTCCCGGGGCCACGGAGTTCGGCGATACCGAGCTGATAACAGGCGCATTTGATTTGGCCGGCGGCTGCGCGCATTTTATGTCTGCCGCATAAGCGGGGATCGCGGCAGGCGCCGCGATTACGATGAGGGACACGAGCGTCCACAGGAAATTGGACGCGGATCTTTGTCCAACCATGGGTATCTCCCCCCGAATCACGAGGCGCGCTCGCTCCGCGCCTCGGTCTAGGATTTGACCGCTCCTTGTACGCACCCAACAGTCAATTCGTTTACAAGAAACGGGTTTCCAGTAACAAACTGTAGCGAAACCATACTCAAAAGGTTTTCTTTTGACAAGTGGAACCGTCACGATGCGAGGCTGGGAGTGTTGCCGGTGTATGAAGACAGCCGTCGACGAAACCGACGTGAATCTGCTAACGGTCGCCAAAGGTGCATCACGATGGAAATCACCGACACTTTTGTCCGGTACATCGGCAATCTGAATTACGAGCGTGTTCCCGATGAGATCCGCCGTATCGCGCGGCGCGCGCTGATCGATACGATCGGATGCGCGATCGCGGGCAGCGTCGAGCCTGCTGCAAAAATCGCCCGCGAAGTCGGCGCTGCTGATGGCGGAAATGCGCGTGCGACCGTTATCGGAGGAAGCGGTCTCAAGCTATCGGCTAGGGATGCCGCAATGATCAATGCAATCGCCGGCCACGCTCTCGATTACGATGACGTCAATCCGATGGGGCATCCCAGTGTGCCGGTGGCCTTCACTGCCCTTGCCGCGGCTGAAGATGCAGGCGTGTCGGGACGCGATTTGCTGACTGCCTATGTCGTGGGCGTCGAGGTCGAAACCAAGCTGATGCGCGCATTCAGCGAAGCGCACTACCTGCTCGGATGGCATTCGACATCCACGCTCGGCGTGCTCGGCGCGGCTGCGGCTGCTGCGAAAATCTACAAGCTGGATTCGCGCCAAATCGCGAACACGCTCGGAATCGCGGCGTCGCAGGCGTCGGGGCTGCGGCAGAACTTCGGAACGATGACGAAGCCGTTCCATCCGGGACACGCGGCGTGGTCGGGAATCACGGCAGCGAAATTGGCTCGCGCAGGATTCACAGCGGATGAAAAGATTCTCGAAGCACCGCTCGGCTACCTCGCGGTGTTCGCGTCGGGACCGTACGATCCGGCCCGCGCGATCGAAAAGATGGACGATTTTGCGCTGATGCGTCCGGGTCTCAGCGTGAAAAAATATCCGTGCTGCTACTGCACGCACGCGAGCATCGACGGCGCTCTTGCCTTCGCGTCGCGCAATCGGATTTCAGCTTCAGATGTAGTCTCGATCCAAGCCGAGCTCAGCAAATTCTTTCTCTCACCCTTGATTCATCATCGCCCGAAAACCGGACTCGAGGGCAAGTTCAGCCTCGAATATGCGCTCTCCGCGGCGCTCATCGACAGGAAAGTCGTGCTGGCGACGTTCACCGATCCGATGGTTAACAGGCAGGAGGCCCGAAGTTTGGTCGAGCGCGTCAAGATGGGCGTTCACGAGATGCCGGTCGAAGAAGGACCGCGCGCGACCTTTGCACGCCTTACCTTTACGATGAAAGACGGCCGCACCATCAAGGAGGAAGTCATCGAGCCGCGTGGCGCTCCGGCGAATCCGCTGAGCGACGAGGAGATCGCCGACAAGTTCCGCGATTGCTTTGGCTTCGCAGGAAAGGTGTCATCGACCTGCGACCGGGCGCTCTCGATTCTGTGGAAGATCGATGAGTTGAAAGAGGTCAGCGGGTTGTCATCAGCGCTCATTTGAAAACGACAGCACCTGCATCCTGTGACCGCGAGCCGTAATCAGAAAGCGAGTGGTCCCGAGATTAGGGATTCCTCGCCTCGAAGACTGCGCTCGGAATGACGAGAAAACCGATCGCCGGCGAACATAGAGAAACGTTCTTGCAGGTGATTAACGTACGGATCAATACCCGACGGCGCCGCCGCCTTTGCGAGGGTCGAATGCGCCCTTGATATTGTTCGGTGCGATTGTAATCGCGCTGACCGCTCCCAGTTCCGGGATCACGCGCAACTTGTAGCCCATCATGTCGAGCGCGCTGCGCGTCTTCTCAGGCATTTTCTCCTCGACCAGAACGACATCGGGTGTTGCCTGTTCATGAACGCGAGGCTCGATGACTGCGGGCTCGGGATCGAGGTGAAAATCGAGCACGTTCAAACCGACCTGAAGCACGCCCGTGATAATCGTCGGTCCTCCCGATCCGCCGGCTGCCAGGACCGGCTTGCCCTTTCGTACGACAATGATCGGGGTCATGCTCGACAGCGGCCTTTTCCCCGGCGCGACTGAGTTCGCGACGGCTCCCGACAGCCGATACGCGTTGGCGACGCCCGGAGCGACGGAGAAATCGTCCATCTCGTCATTGAGGATGATGCCCATCTTCGGGATCGTCATCTTCGCGCCGAAGACGGTGTTGATTGTGGTCGTGACTTCGACGACGTTTCCCTGTTCGTCAACCACGCAGAGATTCGAGGTCCCATGATCTCCCGCAGGCGCGACGGGCTCCGCCCCCTTGCGATGCATCGCGCGGTCGCGAGCTTCGTTGATATGCGCGGGCGACAGGAGCACATCGAGCGGCACGTGCACGTATGCCGGATCTGCGTAGTCCGCGCGATCGATAAACCCCTGGCGCATCACTTCGATAAGCCGCACCAGATATGGTGGCGAATTCAGCCCCAGTCCCGGCAGATGCCCCGGCTCAAGCATCCCGAGCATCTCGAGAAGGACACCGCCCGACGACGGCGGCGGCATCGTATAGACTTCCGCCCCCTGGTAGGCGCGATGCAGCGGGTCGCGCCATATCGGCTGATAATCCGCGAGGTCATCGGCGGTCATGATTCCGCCGTGCTGTTCGAGATAGGTCACGAACTCGTTGCCGATAGGCCCGTTATAGAATTTCGCTGACGGATTGGCCCCGACCCGCTCAAGCGTAGCCGCCAGATTTTTCTCATAGATTGTCTGACCTTCGCCGGCCGGCGATCCGTCGGGCAGGAAGATCTCTTTCAACCCGGGATCGCCCGCGAGGTCCTTTTCCATATGACGAATCTCGCCCGCGAGATGCGGGCTGACGGGAAAACCATCGCGCGCCAGTTTGATAGCAGGCGCAGCGACCTGTTGAAAATTCATCGTGCCGAAGCGCTTGAGCGCGGCTTCCAGTCCCGCCATCTCGCCGGGCACGGCGACGGCAAGGGGACCATCCTTGGCCAGTTCCTCGTTGGGATGGCCATCGCGGATGAACATGTCCGCGTAGGCGGCTTTCGGCGCTGCCTCGCGATAATCGAGCGCGTAGAATTTTCCCTCGGCCGCTATGTAGACGAGCATGAAACCGCCGCCGCCGATTCCGCACGAGGCAGGATTCGTCACGCCGACGGCGAGCGATGTCGCGCACGCCGCATCGATCGCGTTGCCGCCCTGCTTGAGTATCGCAAGGCCGGCGTCGGCCGCGGCGGCGCTCTCCGATACGACCATCGCTTTATGTCCGTCGGCAGCGAGCGATGGAACCGCGAAAGAACAAACGAACAGGAGAGCGCAGAGAGCAACGCCGGGCAGCAACCCGGCTGCACTGCGGGCGCGACAAGCAGGAAAAGATTTCATCCGCAGCATCGCAGGCTTTCTAACAGCCTCCGCTATCGAAAGATAGTCACCCGACCCGGAGGCGTCGCGACGAATTTCGTTTGGAATCCGGGCGCGACGATGCTTTGATTTGACGAAAGTCGCCCGTTGGGGAGCCATCTATGGAATTCAAGGAAATCCTGTACGACAAGTCCGACCGTATCGCGACGATAACGATGAATCGGCCCGAGAAGATGAATGCGTGGACCGGCACGATGGGCGCGGAGATGCGCACCGCGATGCTGGATGCGGAGCACGACGACTACATCCGTGTGATGATCGTTACCGGGGCGGGCCGTGCGTACTGCGCGGGCGCGGATATGACCGCGCTCGGCGAAATCTCGGCGGGACGACAATCAGCGCGCGCAGCGGTGCGGTCGCAGGATGAATTCGCGAAAGATGAACGCCCGGATTACCAGACTGTTTACTCCTGGCCGCTCGCTCTGAAGACGCCCGTGATCGGCGCGATTAACGGCGCCTGCGTCGGGATGGGATTCACGCAGTGCCTCTACCAGGACATCCGCATAGCATCGGATCGCGCCCGCTTCGGGCTGATTTTCACGCAACGCGGACTTGCCATTGAACATGGATCGAGCTGGATGCTTCCGCGGCTCGTGGGAGTGTCGCGCGCGCTCGAACTCGCGATAACGGGCAAGCTTGTCGATGCGAACGAGGCGCTTGCCATGGGGCTCGTGAGTCGCGTTGTCCCGCACGACAAACTGATGGAGACGGCGCGCGCCACGGCGACGGAGATCGCGCAAAAGTGCTCTCCGCTCGGGATGTGGCAGGCGAAGAAGATGATCTACGAGCATCTCTTCACCGATCTCGCCACGGCGATCAGGGACGACGATGCATCGATGACGATGATGACCCGGTCGGACGACTTCAAGGAGGGCATCCGCGCTTTTGTCGAAAAACGCCCCCCGAATTTCACCGGGCGATAGAGAGCAGCGCGGGCGAGACCCGGCGATCCGACTTACTTGTCCAACGGATGCTTGAACTTGCGGTCGGGATGGCGAATCGTGAGCACCGGGCATCCCGCCTTCTGCACCACGCGCTCCGCCACGCTCCCCATTAGAACGTGGGCGAGTCCGGTGCGCCCGTGCGTACCCATCACGATGAGATCGACGCCCTCGGTTTGCGCGGTGTGGATTACCTCGAGAAACGGCGAACCGACCTTGAGCATGCTGCGCGCCTTTAGCCCGCTATCGCGCAGTCGCGTGATGATCTTGTCCAGCTCCTTCTGAGCCAGCAGACGTTGCTCTTCCGCGATTCGCGTCATCGCGCCCACGTCCATCACGGGGCCCATCTCCGGGCTCGCCATAACAGGCGGCAGAGGCTGATCGACGTGCAACACGATCATCTCGGCGCCGAAACGCCGGGCGATCTCCTCGGCATAGCCCAGGGCGATGTTGGAATCCTCGGAAAAATCGGTGGCGGAGAGAATTTTGTTAAAGGTCGGCACGATTGCGAAACGATACAATCGGCGATGATTTCCCGCAAGCGCGATGATTGACCCGTCGAATGGGCGCCACCTGGGTCTCGGCGCAGGCTCCCGCGAAGCGCTTGTGATTTGCCTCGGGTCGATGGAGTCTGGCTGCGGATTCGAGATGGAAATTCCAACGGGGGACCGGAAATGAAATCGCCTTTCGATCTGACGGGGCGCGTCGCTATTGTGACCGGCGCAGGATCAGGCATCGGGCGCGCTACCGCGACGCTGTTCGCTGAACTTGGCGTCCGGGTCGTTGCGACCGACATCAATCTTGCGACCGTCAAGGAGACGGTGGCGGCGATCTCGAAGGGTACCGCAGTCGCGCTCCGGCACGATGTCACGTCCGAAGACGAGTGGGCGGAAGTGTTCAAGCACGTTTCAACGCAAATCGGGCGACTCGATATCCTGGTCAACAACGCGGGAGTGATGCTCTCAAAGCCTTTTGAAGGCGCGCCGATCGAGCATCTGCGACGGCAGCAAAAGATCAATGTCGAGAGCGTTTTTATGGGGATGCAGGGAGCGATCCCGCTCATGAAGGCGAGCATCAAGGAGCATGGTGCGACGCCATCGATCGTTAACGTGTCGTCGATCTACGGGCAGGTTGCCGGCGCTCAATTCGCTGCATACAGCGCGAGCAAAGGAGCGGTTAAGATGCTCACCAAGGCGGTCGCGCACGAACTTGCGTCAACCGGTATCCGCGTCAACTCGATTCATCCGGGACCGACGGCGACGAATCTCGGCGCAAGCTGGGATCCTCCGCGCGACGCCCAAGGCGATCTCATCCCGCCGGAAGTTGTCGTCGCGAACTGGCTGAGACTGATTCCGATGGGCCGGTTCGGCGCCGCCGGCGATATCGCGTCGGTGGTCGCCTTTCTGGCGAGCGATGGCGCCGCGTACATAACGGGCGCGGAAATCGTGATCGATGGAGGATACACTGCGATTTAATGACGGAAACGTTCGCAGGCCCCTCTTTTGTTCGACAGTAACCTCAGGCGGGCGCGGGGAGGCGTGTGATGCGCAACACTCGACCGATTGAGCCGCCTCGCATTACAATCACGTTACCGGAACGGCGCATGACCAAACGCGAAGCATCCGATCTTTTCAGCAGCTTCGAGCGGGAACTCGACGAGTTCTTCGATTCGATGCTTATCGATCGGTGGCGTGGCCGCGAGCGCAGTCGCGAGTTCGAGCAGGCCGCTGTTTACGAATATCGCGATTCGTACGAAGTGAAGGTCGCGATGCCCGGAATCGATCCTGCGCGTATCGACGTTCGCATGATCGGGCCGCGACTTTCCATCACGGCTCCGCGCGGCGCCGACGAAATCGAGTTCACATACATGTTCAGCGCGCCAGTCGATTCCGATGCGGTGTCTGCCTCGTGGAAGGCCGATACCTTGACGCTTACGGTGCCGAAACGATCACCGCGACGAATCAAAATCGAATAGCAAACCAAGACTAACAATCCGGGTTCTGGTTCACATGGCTGATACAACCAATCCTGCGCCGCCGCCCGATACTGAACTTAAACGCGCTGAAGCTCCCAAGGAGCTGACCGCCGCCGAGACTCGCGCCGCCTCGCCCGTTTCGGGCGAGAACCTGGTGCGTGCGGCTACGGAAGGAAGTGCGGAAGAATTACTCGGACAGAATCGCGCGTTCGACGCCATCAAGATGGGCATCGGAATTGATGCGCCGGGCTATAACGTGTTCGTCACCGGCCTGCGTTCGCGCGAGGAACGCGAATCGATTCTTACCCTGCTACGCGCGAAGGCTGAGACGATGCCCACGCCGGGCGACTGGGTTTACGTTCATAATTTCCGCAGTCCTGAATCTCCCACAGCCGTTTATCTCGAAGCGGGACAAGGCCATGAATTGCGCCACCGGATGCGGGATCTGATCAATTTCGTCCAGGAGCAGCTTCCAAAAGCGTTCCGGCGCGAGGATTTCGACCAGGAACGGACGGCGCTGCGCGAAAAATACAATCGCCGCGCCCAGGAGCTATTCGGGAATTTCGAGCAACGCGCGCGTGAGCGCGGTTTCGCAATTCAGAACACGCCCGGCGGAATTCTTTTTCTGCCGCTCGTCGATAACAAGATTCCGGAATCACCCGAGGCTCTGCAGAAAGCGATCGCTGAAAAAACTCCAGAAGAACGCGATCGTCTGGAAAAGGCGCAGCAGGAACTACAGGACGAGTTCGGCAACCTGCTGATGCGCCAGCAGGAGCTGATGCGCGAGCTTATCGAGGATATCAAGGCCATCGAGCGTGCATTCGCAGCGCGACTCATCAATCCCTCGATCGAGGAAATCAAGCACCACTTCAAGAATCTCGCGATCTCCGCCTACCTCGACGAGGTTGGCGAGCACATGCTTAACCATCTCGACCGTTTTCGCGAGCAGCAGGCCGAAGGTGGACCGCTGCCTGCCGCCGTGCGTCACGCGATGGAGGAAGTTCCGCGATTTGTCGAATATCAGGTCAACGTCATCGTCGACAATTCGAATCGCAAGGGCGCGCCCGTCGTCAACGAGAACGCACCGTCGTATCGCAATCTGTTCGGCACTATCGAGCGATGGGTAGATCCGCTGGGCCGCGTCGGCTCGAATTTCACTCGTATCCTCGGCGGTTCTTTTATAGCGTCGCACGGCGGATTTCTTGTGCTCGACCTCGAAGACGCAGTTATCGAGCCGGGCGTCTGGAAGGCGCTCAAACGCAGTCTCAAGTCGGGTACCGTCACGGTCGAAACATTCGAGCCGATACCGTTCTTCTCGGTAAGCGGACTCAGGCCTCAACCGATACGGATTCACAGCAAGATCGTAGTGCTCGGCTCCGCCTATCTGTACAACCTGCTTTACTTCTACGACCCGGATTTTTCCGAACTGTTCAAGGTCAAGGCCGAGGTCAGGCCGATCGTCGGCGCCGATCAATCTGCGGCGATCCACTACGCCGCGCGAGTCGGATCGCTTGCGAGGCGCGAGGGATTGCCTGCATTCGATGCGGGAGCGCTGGAACGAATCGTGACGTTCGGGATGCGCCAGGCGGGAGACAGAAGCCGTGTCGTCGCGGTGATGGAGCCGATCGACGATCTGGCGCGCGAGTCGGCTTACTTCGCGCGCAGCGAAGGCGCGTCGCAAGTCGGGGCCGAGCATGTCGACAGGGCTATCGCCGAGCGGATGCTGCGGCTCAATTTTATCGAAGAGGAAATCCGCCGACTCATAGCCGAGCGCACGCTGATCGTAAATCTCTCCGGCCGCGCGGTCGGCCAGATAAACGGCCTTGCCGTCCTCGACGTCGGAGGCTATGCGTTCGGGCGACCGTCGCGAGTGACCGCGACGGTCGCGCTCGGGCAGGCCGGGGTCATCAATATTGAGCGCGAGGCAAGACTGTCGGGCTCGACGCACGACAAGGGTGTCGCGATTCTTACCGGCTTCCTGCGCCATCGATTCGGCCAGGCGCATCCGATCGCCATGTCCGCGAGCATATGCTTCGAGCAATCGTACTCGGGAATCGACGGCGACAGCGCCAGTTCCACCGAACTCTACGCGCTGCTTTCTGCGCTCAGCGGCATCCCGATTCGGCAGGACCTGGCCGTGACCGGTTCGGTCGATCAGTATGGGACCGTGCAGGCTATCGGCGGCGTGAACGAAAAGATCGAAGGTTTTTTTCGCGTGTGCAAAGCGGTCGGCCTTACGCGCACGCAGGGCGTGCTCGTGCCGCGCAGCAATATCAGCAATATGATGCTGGAGCCCGAAACGGCAGCGGCGATTGCGCGCGGCGACTTCCACATCTATCCCGTCGATACGATCGATCACGGAATTGAAACTTTAACCGGCGTGCGCGCCGGAGGTATCGACGAAGCGGGCACGGTCAATTACCTCGTCGACCAGCGGTTAAAGAAGATGGCGGAAATGCTGCGCGAGCGTCCGACCTCGGAAACGCGCGTCGTGCACGAAGGCGCTCCTGTCCCACAACCGCCTCATCCGCCGTCACCGCCGGAACCGCCGCGATGAGCGCAGCAGTCGTGACGCCCACCAATCAGGAGCGCGATGCCCACTGACCTTCGTCTCGATCCAGGCGAGATTCCGCTTCTCAACGATCTCTACGAATTCACGGTCGCCGCGGCTTTTTTCGACCGTGGGATGAACGAGCCTGCGTCGTTCGACGTCGGCGTGCGCAAATTGCACCTAAATCGGGGTTACATGATTGCCGCCGGAATCGAGCGCGTGATCGAAGCGCTTGAGGAATATCGATTCGACGAGCGCGCGCTCGAACACCTGGAATCGCGGCGGCTGTTCAAGCGGGAGTTCCTCGAATATCTGCGCGGCTTTCGTTTCACGGGAACCGTGCGCGCGATGCCCGAGGGCTCGCTCTATTTCGGCGGCGAGCCGGTTGCGGAAGTTCGCGCGCCGCTGATCGAAGCGCAAATTGTCGAGCCGCTGTTTCTGAATCAGCTCGGGATTGCGTCGATCACGGCCACCAAGGCGGCGAGATGCCATAGCGTCGCGATGGGGCGGCGTCTGGTCGAATTCGGTCTGCGTCGCGCGCAGGGCGCAGATGCGGGACTCGTCGCGTCTCGCAGCTCGTACCTCGCCGGATTTCACGGAACCTCAAACGTGCTCGCCGGACTCCGATACGGGGTGCCCGTCTTCGGGACGATGAGCCACAGCTTCATCATGGCGCATGAGAGCGAGCGCGGCGCGTTCGAGGATTTCGCGCGTTCATTCCCGAAGCTGAGCACGATGCTGGTCGACACGTACGATTCGATCCGCGGGGTGCACAACGTAGTCCAACTTGCGGATCGGCTCAGCAAGGACGGAATCGAGATTCTGGGGATCAGGCTCGATAGCGGCGATCTCCTAGACCTCAGCAGGAATGCGCGGCGTATCCTCGACAAAGCGGGACTGAACAAGGTTTCGATTTTCGCGAGCGGCAATCTCGACGAATACAAGGTCGCCGATCTGCTCAAGGCGGGCGCACCGATCGACGCCTTCGGAATCGGCACGGCGTTGACGGTCAGCGACGACGCACCCTCGGCCGATTTCACCTACAAGCTAAGCGAATACGCCGGGCGCGGGCGGCTCAAGACATCGGCCGGGAAGGTCACGATGCCGGGGCGCAAGCAGGTGTTTCGCGCGGTCGACGCATCGCTGCATTGCTGCGGTGATTTTGTCGGACTGATCGATGAATCGCCGGTTGCGCTGAGTCGGGAAATCAAGCCAACGCCGACGCAAATCGTTCCGATGCTGGAAGTGGCGTTCGAGAACGGCCGGCGCGTTATGCCGCGGCCGGCGCTGGATCAATCGCGCGAGCGTTTCTTTCAGAACTTCAGTCTGCTGGACTCGAAACGGCTTGCGCTGCGAAATCCCGAACCCTATCCGGTGAAGCCGACAGCGGCGCTAAACGCGATGATCATCAGCGAAAAACTCCGCGCCGAAAAGATGCAGGGGTAGGCCGGAGCGGCGGACCTTCAGAGATATCGCTCTCGAAGAGCCGTCAGCAAAAAGATCGGAGAGTGTGAAATGAACTCTTGTCAGCGATCGCCTTTGGATGCTGATCCGGTTTCGCGTCTAAACAACGTATAATCGAGCCAAAGGTCTCTTCGATTCAGATTCGGCACGGTGTGAACGGGTTTCAGCTGCACAAACAGACTCTCGCCATCGTAACCGCGCTCTTTCGCGAGCACCGGATTAACTATTTGAGACGGAAAATCGACTATGTAATCGATGCGCGAATCATTTAGGTACTCGGAAACCTTGTGGTCCCGCATGTATGGATAGATTTGATCATTCATCAGTCCGTCCAGGTTGATCGCTCTACCATCGAGAAAGTAGCCGACAATGCCGACGTTCCATCCGGCTAGTCGACCGTTCAGATGACTTCGACTCACGTAGTCGCTCATTTCGAGCATATAGCGCTGATGAGGGAAAACCGGCTTGTATGCCTGTTTGATATTGACAACAATCAGAATACCTATAACGGCAAAGGAAGTAGCGCGTCTGACGGGGTCCTTCGCTATCCATCCGGAGATTGTTCCAAAGACCAACACGAAAGGCAGGACGAAATTTCCTGAGTACCAAAGCTGGGTCGCAGGATCCGCGCCGTAGACAACGCAGTAGATGGCGATCGCAAGCAGTCCGGAGAACCCCAATAGAAACTTTTCACTATCTTTATTGAGGCTTGTGGCGAACGCGAGACCATCAGGATTACGCAGGTGGTTTAAGGCTGTGGCGCCAGCTCTTACAATCAGCACCAACAATAGGACCGATACTGCTCTTAGAAGGAGCCCATATGACCAGGTAAGCGCGCCTACAGAGGTTAGCAAGGGCAATGTTATTGAGTATCCGGAGCGCTGTCCCCAAAGAGCTTTGGCCATGACGCTTCCGGATAGCAGATGACCGCTGAAAAAGTAATTGTGAAGAAATACGA
>Ga0335069_10007041_pt1 | contig 16275 bp, 14 predicted proteins | sample Lox_Sample_11_FD_206714 | JGI IMG/M metagenome (GOLD analysis project Ga0335069, IMG submission 206714) | Soil microbial communities from Loxahatchee National Wildlife Refuge, Florida, United States - Lox_Sample_1.1 | ecosystem: Environmental > Terrestrial > Soil > Wetlands | place: USA...
CCTCTTCATCGCGGGAATGATGATGGAGGCCGTGGCCGCCACCCCTGCCACCGCCGAGCCCGAGATCTCCGCGAAGAACATGTGGCTCAGCACGTTCACCTGTGCCAGCGCCCCGCGCATCCAGCCGACGAGCGCCTGGCAGAAGTCGATGAGCCGGTGGGAGATCCCCGAAGTGTTCATGATCGCCGCGGCGAGGATGAAGAGCGGGATCGCGATGAGCGGAAAGCTGGTGGCCCCCTGGTAGAGCGCGATCGGGACGTTGGGCAGGCTCGCCACGCCCTGGGTCGCGACCATCGCCACGACCGAGGCGATGCAAAGCGCCACGGCGATAGGAACCTCGATCAGCACGAGCGCGACCACGCACACGAGGACGACGAAGCCGATCATGCGGCCTCCTTGGTGCGCCGCGCCTCCCGCAGCACCTCGGGAAACACCAGCAGCTGGGCCACCACCATCAGGACGGCGCTGACCGGGATCGCCGCGTTGGCATAGGCCACCGACACCTCCGGCAGCGACACCAGCCGGTCCGACTCCAGGACCTCGAGGACCGAATAGCCTGTCCACGCGAGCAGCACGAAGAAGGCGAGCGTGCACAATTGCGCGAGCGCGGCGGCGACAACCCGCGGGCCCGGGGGCAGCATTCTCATGATCTCGGGCACTCCCATGTGCGCGTGCTTGAGGACCGCGAGCGCCGAGCCGAAGAACGTGACCCAGGCGAGCAGGATGGTGGCGACCTCGTCATACCAGACGAGCGAGTGGCCCGAATAGCGGAAGACCACGCCCGCCGTGACTTCGAGGGCGAGCGCGGCCATGATCGCGATGCAGATCCACTCGAGGAAGCGCTCGTACCCCCGGCGAAACGACTGGAGGGTCATCGCCCTACTTGCCGAGCGCGATGGCCCGGTCGATGATCTCCCTGGAGCCGGCGACCTCCTTCGAGAACTCGTCGTACACGGGTTTCGAGGCCGCGATGAACGCGTCCTTGTTCGGCGTATTGACCTGCATGCCCGCGGCCTTGAGCTTGCCGAGCAGGTCCTCGTCGTCCTTCTGCGCTTCCTGGTAGACGTAAGCCTGCGTTTCGCGCGCGGTCTCCTCGAGCACCTTGCGCACGTCGGCGGGCAGCGTGTCGAACTTCTTGATCCCGGCCGTCACGTAGGCCGGCGTGTACACGTGGCCCGTGAGCGAGAGGTATTTCTGCACTTCCTGGAACTTGGCGCTGTAGATCTGCGTGAACGGGTTCTCCTGCCCGTCCATCACGCCCGTCTGGAGCGCCGTGAACACCTCGGAGAACTTCATGGGCGAGGGATTGGCGCCGTACGCCTGGAACATCTTCACGCGCCACTTGCCCTCGGGCACGCGCAGCTTGATCCCCTCGAGGTCCTTGGGCACGTTGATCGGATGCTTGCTGTTGGTGATGTGCCGGTAGCCGTTCTCCCAGACCGCCAGCACCCTGAGGCCCTTCTTCTCGGCCGTGGGCTCGATCTTGGGCCAGAAGAGCTCCTTCTCGATGCGCCCCATGTGGGCCCGGTCCTTCACGAGGTAGGGCATCTCGAATACGCCGAAGAGGTCCGCCTCGGAGGACATGACGGTCGAGGGCAGGGCGATGTCCACCGTGCCCAGCTTGAGCTTCTGCAGCAGCTCCTTGTCGCCGCCCAGCTGGCTCGAGCCGAACACGACGACCTTTGCCTTGCCGCCGAGCTTCGCATTGGCGCGGCGGGCGAACTCCTCGGCCGACTTGGCGAAGAGCGAGCCGGGCTCGCCCACGTGGCCAAACTTGATCTCGACCTGCGCGAAGGCCGCCGCGGCGGCGAACGACGCGCAAAGCGCCGCGGCGCGCCACAGGATCATGGCTTTCATGTTTCCTCCTCGGTGTTGTTGTGCCGCTAGTCTAAATCGCCCGCTGGCGCCGAGTCGATTGACCGGGGTCAGTTTCCGGCGCGCGCGGGGGCCGGGATACAATGCCCCGATGTCCGCCGCGAGCCCCGCCGCCGTCTCTTTGCGCCATGACGCGAGCGTGATCTCGCTCATCGGGTTCGCGCACGGCACGTCGCACTTCTTCCATTTCGTGATCCCGCCGCTCTTCGTGTGGCTGATGCGCGAGTTCGGCCTCACCTTCACGCAGGTGGGCGCGGTGATGACGGTGTTCTTCGTGGTGTCGGGCATCGGCCAGGCGCTCGCGGGCTTCGCGGTGGACCGTTTCGGCGGATTGCGCGTCCTGTGCGGCGGGATGGGCCTTCTCACGCTCTCGGGCCTCGCGTACGCCTCGGCGCAGAGCTACCCGATGCTGCTTGCCGCCGCGGCGGTGGCCGGTGCGGGCAACAGCGTCTTCCACCCGGCCGATTTCACCATCATCAACCGGCGCGTCTCGGCCACGCGGCTGGGCCATGCGTTCTCGGTGCACGGGCTGTCGGGCAGCCTCGGCTGGGCGGCGGCGCCCGTGCTCATGCTCGCCATCGCCGAGACGAAGGGCTGGCGCGCGGCGTGCCTGGGGGCCTCGCTCGTCGGCGCGGTGGCGCTCGCGATCCTCGTCGCCAACCGCCGGCTCCTGCAGGACGCCGCGCTCGGCGAGCACGCGCATCGCCGCGGCGGGTCGCTCGCGTACCTCGGCGCGCCGGTCGTGTGGATGTGCTTCGCCTTCTTCCTCGTGTCGGTGATGGCGTTCGGCGCGCTGCAGAACTTCGCCCCGCCGCTGCTCTCGCGCACCTATGGCATCTCCTTCGGGCTCGCCACTTCGGCGCTCACCGCGTACCTGCTGGGCAGCGCCGCGGGAATCGCCACCGGCGGGTTCTTCGCGAAGGGCGAGCACGAGGAACGCCGCGTGGCGGTGGCGCTCGGCTGCGCGGCACTCTGCGCCGTGGCGCTCGCTTCGGGCGCGGTGCCCGCGTGGAGCGTGGTGCTGATGATGGGGGCCATGGGATTCGGCGTGGGCTTCACCGGGCCCTCGCGCGACATGCTCGTGCGGCGCGCGGCCACCAGCACGTTCGGCACCGCCGCGTTCGGCCGCGTGTACGGCTTCGTGTACTCGGGGATCGACGCCGGGCTTGCGCTGGCGCCCCTCGCCTTCGGCCCGGTGATGGACGCCGGGCACTACAGCCAGGTGCTATGGGGCGTGGCGATGCTGCAGGTCCTCGCCATCGTCACCGCGCTCGCCGTGGGATCGCGCGCGCGCCACTAGCCCGCGCCACCAGGCCGCGAGGCCGTGCAGGAACGGCCGCTCGACCAGCCGCCACGAGATCCACGAGACGGCCAGGACGATCGCCACGTACACGGGAAAGATCACCACGGACCGGTTGTTCCCGAGCACCGCCGCGTTGGCGACGAGCAGCACGGGCAGGTGGTACAGGTAGGCCGAGTAGCTGATGCGGCCCACGAAGGCGAGGGGACCGCGCGCGAGGAATCGTTCCGGCCATCCGCGGCGCGCCGCCGCCCAATAGAGAAGCATCGCGAGCGCGATCGCAGGCAGCGACCAGGTGAGCGAGCCCGCGAGATTGCCGTCGATCGCGAGCACCCAGTCCAGCAGCACGAGGCTCGCCACGGCCGCCACGTCCAGCAGCCACATCTTCGCGGCGGGCGCCGCGCGAGAGCGCAGCCACGCCGCGCCCAGCGCGATGCCGAGCCCGAAGTGGCCGAAGTAGCTCGGGAGCTGGTGCAGCAGCAGGTAGCGCACCACGTCCTCGGGCCACGACCAGATCTGCCCGAGCGCCATCTCGGCGCCCACGAGCCACGCGAGGTCGTCGCGCGTGGCGAGGCGCCAGGCCTGCGCCACGGCGAGCGACACGACCGCCATGGCGCGCGGCCAGCGCACGAAGAGCGGCATCACGAGCGGCAGGAGGGCGTAGAACCACGCCTCGACCCCGAGCGTCCACAGCGCGCCGTTGGCCGCCATCGACCCGCTCGTGAGCGGGGTCGTGTTGTGCATGAACGTGAGGTGCGCGAAGGCGTTGTAGACGTACACCCACAGGTCGCTGCGCCAATACGTCGGGCCGCGCAGGATCGGCAGGACGACCGCGAAGAGCAGGGCGAGCTGCACGTAGTAGGCGGGCGCGATGCGCCAGAAGCGCCGCGCGTAGAAGGCGCGCATCGAAGGGGCGCCGCGTCCCGCGTGCGCATGCACGAACCACGGCAACGCGAGCAGGAAGCCGGAGATCACGAAGAACAGGTCCACGCCCAGGTAGCCGTTGCCGACCCACGCCTCGAGCGGCGTGGACTTGCACGCCTTCACCCACGGGTCGTCGGGCCGCAGCACGTGGAAATGGAAGAGGATCACCCACAGCACGGCGATGCCGCGCATGCCGTCGAGCGTCGCGATGTTGCCGACCTCGTGGCGGACGCTTTCCTCGGTGCGCGCAGCGCTCAAAGCCGCAGCCTCTCGGCGTAGCCGGTGAGCTCGAGGTAGCCGCGGCCCTGGATGCCGTCGGGGCCCTGCACGCGCACCGCGCCTTCCCAGTAGAGGGTGCCGGTGCTGGTGCGGGCGTCCAGCTCCTGGTCGTCCATGAGCGGATCGAGGCGCCAGAGCCGCCCTTCGATCTCGACGTCCATGGCGATCGGGTAGTCGGTCCCGGTGCGTGGGGAGGTCCAGCTGCGCCGCGACCGGAAACGAATGTCGTTGCGCGCCGCGAAGGCCGGCGCCGCGCCGGGCTCGCGCAGGGCGGCGTCAGCCCAGATCGTCGTGCCGTCGCGCCCGCGGATGCGGAAAGCCATGAGCGCGCCGCCGCCGTCGAGGTTGGCGCCGAGCCAATCCCACCCGGCGGCCTCGTCGGGCAACATCTCGCTCGACCATTCGTGGTCGAGCCACGCGATGCCGTGCACGTCGAAGCTTTCGCGGCCGGAGACGACGCGTCCCGTCGCCCGCAGCTGGGGCTCGCTGTAGTAGTAGCTCGCCTGCCCGGGGCCCGGGCCCTTGCGGCTGAAGCCGCCATCGCCCTGCAGGAGCGGCGGCTGCGTGGGGGCCAGCGCGAGGTCGATCGCGAAATCGTCGGAGGCGATGCGGGTGCGATACGCCGCGCCGTCGCGCTCCAGGGACCAGTCGTCGATGCGCACCGCGGTGCCGGCGGTCGAGGCAGCGACCAGGTCGTCGAGGGCGCGCGCCGAACGCTCCGCGTGGCGCAACCGCCCCAACGCCGGGTCGGCGAGCGCGGCGTGCGCGAAGAGGAGCTGCGCCGGGCTGAAGCGGCTGGGGTTGGACAGCGCGTCCGGATTGGCGACGCGGAAGAACGTCACCTGGAATCCCATGGTGCCGCGCCGCGTCTCCAGCTCGCCCGTGACGTACCACCACTCGATGCGATAGGCGGGATGCGCGCCCGCATCGCGCGGGAATTCGAGCGCCCTGCCGGGCACGACGGCATCGAAGCGTGCCGCGCCCGCGAACGCGGCGAAGGCGGCGAGCGCGAGCAGCATCGCCGCCCTACGCATCATCCTTCACCGCGAGCACCGCCTCGTCGCGCACCGCGAACGCTCCCGAAAGCCGCGCGCCTGCCGAGCACGCCACGACGATCGCCGCGGCGAGGGTGGCGAGCGATCCCACCGGCCAGTGCACGTCGAGGCTCCAGTGGAACGATTGGCGGTTCACCACTTCCACGAGCACCACGCTCACCAGCGCTCCCGAGGCGAGCCCGATGGCCGCGCCCAGCGTCCCGGTGGCCACGCCTTCCATCGCGAGGAGCCTGAGGACCTCGCCGCGCGTGAGGCCGAGGAAGCGAAGCACGCCGAACTCCCGGCGCCGCGACCAGGCGAGCGCGGCGAAGCTGCTCGTGATGCCCGCGAGCCCGATCAGCACCGCGATCGCCTCGAGCGCGTAGGTGACGGCGAAGGTGCGGTCGAAGATGTCGAGCGAGTCGTGGCGCAGCTTCGCGGCGTCCTCGAACTCGAGGGCAGCGGCCTGCGGCAGGGCACGCCGGATGGCCGCCTGCGCGTGCGTCACGTCGGATCCGGGGGCGACGAACACCGCGAGGTTGTTGGCGCGCGTGTCGCCCGTCAGGCGCCGGTAGTCGTCGACCGGGATGAGCAGGGCGCCCCAGGTGCGCGCGAAATCGCGGACCACGCCCGCGACGCGAAGCGCCTCGGTCTTGCCCGCGATGGGAATCTCGACGCGTTGGCCCACGCGCCAGCCATGCAGGTCGCGCGCCGCCTCCGACATCCACACGGCAATCTCCGCGCCGCGCTCCGGCATGGCGCGCGGCTCCGCCTGGAAACCGGCGAGCACGCCCGCGTCGATCGGCCGGGCGACGAGCGTGAGCGGCGCGGCCACGCCCTCGAGCGGGATGCGGTCGAACCGGAGCGCCTCGAGCTTCGCCACCTCGGCAAGCGCGGCGATGCGGCGCTGCTCCTCGATCGAGAAGAAGGCGTCGCTGCCTGGCGCGGCCGGCTGCACGTAGAGGTCGGCGCGCACCACGCCGTCCAGCCATGCCTCCACCGAGACGCGGAACGAGAACACGAGAATCGCCATGGCGGCGCAGAGCGACGCGCTCACCACGATGCCCGCCACGCTCGCGGCGAGGTGGCCGGGCAGGTGGCGCACCTGCGCGAGCGCGAGCGCGGCGATGGGCGCGTCGCGCGGCGCGATCCTCCCCAGCACCGCGCGGCAAAGCGGCGCCACGCACGTGGCGGAGGCGGCAAACCACAGCGCGATGGCGCCGTAACCGCCCAGCGGCAATCCCGCCACGGGCGGCGCGAAGAGGAGCGGGACCCCCGCGGCGGCGAGCGCCACCGTGGTCCACGCGGCCGCGCGCGTGGAAAGCGGCAAGTCGAGCGAGCGGTCGCGCAGCGCTTCGGCGACCTCGATGCGCGCCACGCTTCGCCAGACCCAGAGCGCGCCGGCGAGCGACATGCCGATGCCGAGCGCCGCGATCGCCGCCAGCGCGAGGGGATCGGGGGCGAAAACGGCGCTCGACGAGCCGAAGAAACCGGCGCCGAGATCCGTGCCGATGCGCGCGAGCAGCTCGCGGCTTCCCGCGAGGCCCAGCGCGGTGCCGATCGCCGCACCCACGACCCCGAGGGCCAGCGCCTCGCAGACGAGGAGGGCCGCAAGGCCGCGGCGCGTGACGCCCAGCGCGCGCAGCAGCGCGAACTCCTGGCGCCGGCGCGCGGCCTGGAGCGCGAGCGTCGAGAAGACGAGGAAGGCGCCGGTGGCGAGCGCCACCAGGGACAGCGCGTCGAGGTTCACGCGGTAGGCGCGCGTGACCGCGGCGGCGCGGCCCGAGAGCGACGCCGATTCCGACACCGTCACTCCCGCGGGCAGCAGGGAGGCGACCGCGGCGCGGAAACGCGCGAGGTCCACGCCGGGGCGCAGCCGCAGGTCGATGCGCGTGAGCGAGCCCACGCGGAAGAAGCGCCACTGCACCGCGGCGATATCCATCACGCCGAGGTCGCCCGCGGACTCGAGGGCGTCCAATACGCCCGCCACGTGCAGCTTCAGGGCGGCGGTGCCCGCGATCACGCGGATGTCGTCGCCTGCCTTCGCGCCGAGGCGCGCGGCCGCGCGCGGCGTGAGCCAGAGCGCGTCGGCATCCACGAGCGAGCTCGCCTGCGGGGCGGCCGTGGCCGTGGAATTCAGAACGAAGCCCGGCTGCAGCCTCACGGCGCGCAGCGCGTCGATGCCCACGATGCGAAGCGCCCCGTCGCGGCCCGCGAGCGGCGCGTCGACCTCGATGACCGGGCTCGCGACGGCCACTTCCGGCCGGCGGGCGATCGCGGCGAACAGGGCATCGTCGAAGCCGTTGCGGGGACCGCGCACTTCGGCGTCGGCCTTGCCCGCGAGCGCGTGAGCCGCGCGATCCACCTCCGCGAGCGCGGACGTGTGCACGGTGTGCACGGCGCCCGCGAGCGCCACGCCCAGCGCGATGCAGGCGAGCGTGAGCGCCACGCGCAGCCCGTTGGCGGCGAGCGTTCCGCGCGCGACGAGGAGGAGCGTGCGCGCGTTCACGGCGCCTGCGCCACGAGGCGGCCCGAGGCGAGGCGCAGCACGCGGTCGGCGGCGCAGGCCGCGATGCGCGAGTGCGTGACCATCAGCGCGGCGGCGCCGGCCCCCTTCACCGCCTCGCGCAGGCAATCGAGCACCGCGGCGGCGTTGGCCTCGTCGAGGTTGCCCGTGGGCTCGTCGGCGAGCACCAGCGCGGGCTTGTGCACCAGCGCCCGGGCGATCGCGGCGCGCTGCATCTCGCCGCCCGAGAGCGAAGCGGGGCGCCGGCCCTCGAATCCCCCGAGCCCCACGCCGGCGAGGGCTTCGCCGGCGCGCGCGGCGCGCTCGCGCGCCGACACGCCGAGGAGGGCGAGCGGCAGCGCCACGTTGTCGCGCACGGAGAGGTAGGGCAGCAGGTGGAAGGCCTGGAAGACGAAGCCCGCATGGCGCCGCCGCCACAGGGCGAGGGCATCGTCGTCGGAGTAGTCGAGCGCGCGCCCGTCCAGGCGCACCTCGCCGCGATCGGGGCGGTCGAGGCCCGCGACGATGTTGAGCAGCGTGGACTTGCCCGAGCCGGACTCGCCGGCGATCGCGACCCACTCGCCGCGCCGCACCTCGAGGTCGAGGCCGTCGAGGAGCGGCGGGCCGCCCGCGAAGGCCTTCGCGAGCCCGCGGACCTCGAGCATGCGCGGCCTAGATCAGGTAGGCGAGGACGCCCAGGATCGCCCCGGCGAAGGCGGCGAAACCGGCGCCGTACAGCAGCCAGCGCTTCTGGGTGAGCACCGTGATGGAGGCGAGCGCGATGGCGATCTGCAGCAGCGTCATCGACATGGCGAGGTAGTGGTGCGGATGCAGCGCCTTCTCGCTCTTCTCGTTCCACTCCTTGTAGGCCTTGTCGTGCTTGCGTGCCTCGGCCTCGACCTCCTTCTTCTCGGCCGCGTAGCGTTTCGCCTCGGACTGGTAGAACTCGGCCTTCTTCGGGTCCGTGGCGAGGGCGGCCGCCGTCTCGGCGAGGTTCTGCTTCAGGCTCTTCGCCTGGTAGTAGCTCCACTGGTCCGAGGCCTCGGCGCGCTCCAGCACCGCCTCGTTCTTGAAGAGCATGGCGTTGTTCTGGGTGTCGCCGCCGAAGAAGCTCACGATGGCGCCGACCGTCGCGAGGATCGCGGTGAAGATCGCGATCTGCTGGCCCAGCCCCGTCCTGTGCGCCTCGTGCTCTACGGCATGGTCATGCGGACCATGCACGTGTACCCCTTGCCCCGACATCTACTGTCCGCTTATATAGTGTTCAAGCTGCTCGATCGTGAAGTCCTGGTCCGCGATGATGTCGCCCACGATGTCGCGGATCGACACCATGCCGACCACCCGGCCCTCGTCCACCACGGGCAGGTGGCGGATGTTCTTCTCGGTCATGAGCTGCATGCACTCGCGCGCCTTGGTGCGCGGGTTCACCACGATCACGTTGGCGGTCATGATCTCCTCGACGCGCGTGGTGTCCGAGGCGCGCCCCTTGAGGATCACCTTGCGCGTGTAGTCGCGCTCCGAGAGGATCCCGGCCAGCCGGTCGCCGGTCATCACGATGGCGGCGCCCACATCCTCTGAAGCGAGCACCTTGAGCGCCTCGAGCACGGTCTGCTCGGGCCGCACCGACACCACGCGCGTGGGCTTGCTCTTCAGCAGTTCGGCCACGGATTTCATAGCGCCTCCTTTCGGCATCGCCACAACGTACCCGTCGTGCGTTACATGTTCGGGTAATTCGGGCCGCCGCCGCCCTCCGGCACGACCCACTCGATGTTCTGCCTCGGGTCCTTGATGTCGCAGGTCTTGCAGTGCACGCAGTTCTGCGCGTTCACCTGCAGCCGGGAGCCCGAGCCATCCGTCACGAATTCGTACACCCCTGCAGGACAGTAGCGCGTCTCGGGCCCCGCGTAAACCGCGAGATTCACGGCGACCGGGATCGCGGGGTCCTTGATACGCAGGTGCGAGGGCTGGTCCTCCTCGTGGTTGGTGTTGGAGACGAACACCGAGGAGAGGCGGTCGAAGGTGAGCACCCCGTCGGGCTTTGGATACTCGATGGGGGAAAAGCCTTCCTTCGGCTCGAGCTGCTCGTTGTCGGTATGGCCGTGGGCGAGCGTCCACGGCGCCCTTCCGCCGAACACGACCTGGTCGACGCCCACCATCAGCGTGCCGGCGTAGAGGCCCTTGGACATCCACGGCTTGAAGTTGCGGGCGCGGTGCAGCTCCTCGTGCAGCCAGCTCTTCTCGAAGGCGGCCGGGTAGGCGGAGATCTCGTCGGCTTCGCGCCCGGCGGCGAGCGCCTCGAAGGCCGCCTCGGCCGCGAGCATCCCGGACTTGATCGCCGCGTGCGTGCCCTTGATGCGCGAGGCGTTGAGGAAGCCCGCGTCGTCGCCCACCAGCGCGCCCCCCGGGAACGTGAGCCTGGGCAGCGACTGCAGCCCGCCCGCGGCGATCGCGCGCGCGCCGTAGGAGATGCGCCGGCCGCCCGCGAAGAAATCCCGGATGGCCGGGTGAGTCTTGTAGCGCTGGAATTCCTCGAAGGGATACAGGTACGGATTCCGATATCCGAGTCCGACCACGAATCCGACCGCGACCTGGTTGTTCTCCAGGTGATACAGGAACGAGCCGCCGTAGGTCGCGCTGTCGAGAGGCCAGCCCGCCGTGTGAACGACAAGGCCCGGCACGTGCTTCTGCGGCGCGACCTCCCAGAGCTCCTTCAGGCCGATGCCGTACACCTGTGGCGAGCGTCCCTCGCGCAGCTTGTAGCGTTGCTCCAGGCGCTTGCCCAGGTGCCCGCGGCAGCCCTCGGCGAAGAGCGTGTACTTGGCGTGCAGCTCGATGCCGGGCTGGAAGCGCGCGGTCCTGCCGCCGTCCTTGCCGATGCCCATGTCGCCGGTGGCCACGCCGCGCACGCGCCCGTCCGCGGTGAAGAGGATCTCGGCGGCCGCGAAGCCCGGATAGATCTCGACGCCAACGGCCTCGGCCTGCTGGCCCAGCCAGCGGCAGACGTTGCCGAGGCTCGCGATGTAGTTGCCGTGGTTCTTGAAGCAGGCGGGCAGCATCCAGCCCGGAAGCTTCACCGAGCCCTTCTGCGAAAGGAAAAGGAAACGGTCCTCGGTCACGGGCTGGTTGAGCGGCGCGCCCTTTTCCTTCCAGTCCGGGAAGAGCTCGGCGAGCGCGCGCGGGTCGATCACCGCGCCCGAGAGGATGTGCGCGCCGACCTCCGAGCCTTTCTCCACCACGCAGACGCTGAAATCCCGGCCCTGCGCGGCGCACAGCTGCTTCAGGCGAATGGCGGCCGACAAGCCCGCGGGGCCCGCGCCCACCACCACCACGTCATACGTCATCGCTTCGCGTTCGCCCATGATTCAGATCTTACGCGACCAGTCGTTGAGCAGGCGCCGCGCCTCGAGCGCGACTTCGGTGGCCGTGAGCCCCGCGGGCCCGATGCCGCGCTCGACGCACGCATCGGCCGCGGCGCCGTGCAGGCAGACCGCGTAGTCGAGCGCCTGGCGCGGCGCGAGCTTCTGCGCGAGCAGCGCCCCGATCATCCCGGAGAGCACGTCGCCCGTGCCTCCGGATGCGAGGCCCGCGTTGCCGGTGGTGTTGATCGACCAGCGGCCGTTGGGCGAGGCGCACACACTGCCCGCGCCCTTCAGCACCACGTGCGCGCGGTAGCGGCGGGCGAGCGCCACCGCGGCGCCGACGCGGTCCTCCCCGATCTCGAGCGTGGTCCGGTGCAGCAGCCTCGCCGCCTCGCCGGGATGCGGGGTGAGGATCGTGGGACCTTCGGTGCGCGCGCACACCGCATTCTCGAGCGCTTCGCTGAAGGCGATCGCGTTCAGCGCGTCGGCGTCGAGGACGAGCGGCCCGGCGCGATGCAGGAGGGCCGGCAGCACCGTGCGCTCGAACATCGAGACCGAAGTGGCCGAGGGAGACTGCCCCGCGCCGGGGCCGGCGACCACCACGTCGGCGTCCATCGCGTCGTCGACCGACGCGAGCATCAGCTCGGGATGGGCGGGATCGACCGCCGGCGCGTCGGCGGCGAGCAGTCCCACCCGCACCTTGCCCGCGCCGCACAGCAGGCCTGCCGTCGCGGCGAGGAGCGCCGCGCCCACCATGCCGCGGTTGCCGCCGATCACGGAAAGCGTGCCGAAGTCGCCCTTGTGGGCATTGCGCGGGCGCGGCGAGAGCCAATCGCGCACGATGCCGGGCTCGAGGAGCGAGCCCTTCGCGTCGCCGATCCAGGTCTGCGCGCCCAGGTCGTCGCACTCGAGGTGGCCCACGCAATCGAGCCCGTCGGCGGTGTGCAGCCCCGGCTTGTGCGCGATGAAGGTGAGGGTGTCGGTGGCGCGTACGGCCGCGCCGCGGATCCGGCCGCTGGAGCTGTCGAGGCCGCTCGGGACGTCGATCGCGAGGATCGCCGTGCCGCTCGCGTTCATCCGCCCGATGATCGCGGCGAATTCGTCGTCCACGTCGCGGGACAGGCCGATGCCGAGCAGGCCGTCCACGATGAGCGAGGCGCGCAGCTCGCGCGGCCATTCGCGCACGATCTCGCCGGCATGCGCCTTGAAGCGCTCGCGCGCGGCGCGCGCCTCGGCCGCGGGAGGCTCCGTGCCGGCGGCATCGAGCACGACCACGCGGTGGAACGACTCCTGGATCTGCGCGGCGGCGACCCACGCGTCGCCCCCGTTGTTGCCCGGACCCGCCACGACGAGGACCGGCGCGCCGTTGTCGCGCACGATGGCGGCGGCCGCGCGCGCGAGGGCCTGGCCCGCGCGTTCCATGAGCCGCACCCCTTGGGCGGCGGCGCGCTGCTCGACGCCGCGCAGTTCCTCGAGCGTGAGGACGGGGATCGCGCTCAAGGCAGCAGCACGGTGTCGCGCGGCTGGGCGAGCATGCCGGGATGGTCGGGGCTGAAGTGCAGGCCGCGGCTCTCGTGGCGCTGGAGCGCGCAGCGCACGATGAGCTCGGCGGTGAGCACGAGGTTGCGCAGCTCGATCAGGTCGTTGGAGATGCGGAAATTCGCATAGAACTCCTCGATCTCGTCCTGCAGCAGGCGGATGCGGTGGCGCGCGCGCTCCAGGCGCTTGGTCGTGCGCACGATCCCCACGTAGTTCCACATGGTGCGGCGCAGCTCGTCCCAGTTGTGGGAGATCACCACCTCTTCGTCGGCATCGGTGACGCGGCTCTCGTCCCAGGCGGGCAGCTTCGGGGTCGCGGGGGCCTGCGCGGCCGAGATGTGCGCCGCGGCCGACTCCCCGAACACCAGGCATTCGAGCAGCGAGTTCGACGCGAGGCGGTTGGCGCCGTGCAGGCCCGTGCAGGCCACTTCGCCCAGCGCATAGAGGCCCTCCACGCCGGTGCGGCCGTGCAGGTCCGTCACCACGCCGCCGCACGTGTAGTGCGCGGCCGGGACGACGGGGATGGGATCGCGGGTGATGTCGATGCCGTACTCGAGGCAGCGCGCGTAGATGTTGGGGAAGTGTGAGCGGATGAAATCCGCTCCCTTGTGACGGATGTCAAGGAAGACGCAGTCGATGCCGCGCTTCTTGATCTCGAAGTCGATGGCGCGGGCGACCACGTCGCGGGGCGCCAGCTCGGCGCGCGGGTCGTGGCGCGGCATGAAGCGCTCCCCGCTGGGCAGCACGAGGAGCCCGCCTTCGCCGCGCACCGCCTCGCTGATGAGGAACGACTTGGCGAGCGGGTGGTAGAGGCAGGTGGGATGGAACTGGATGAACTCCATGTTGGCCACCGCCGCGCCCGCGCGCCAGCCCATCGCCACGCCGTCGCCGGTGGAGGTGTCGGGGTTGGTCGTGTAGAGGTAGACCTTGCCCGCACCGCCCGTGGCGAGGACGGTCCAGCGGGCGCCGATCGTTCCCACGCGGCCAGAGCGGATGTCCAGCACGTACGCGCCCCATACCCGGTTGGGCCCCAGCACGTCGCCCAGGTGGCGCCGGGAGGTCACCAGGTCCACGCCGATGTGGTACTCGAGCACGTCGATGCGCGGGTGGTCCTTCACCCGGCGCACCAGCGTGTTCTGGACGGCGCTGCCGGTGGCGTCGGCCGCGTGGACGATGCGCCGGTGGCTGTGCCCGCCCTCCCGGGTGAGGTGCAGCTCTTCGTGGTTGGCGTCCTCGCGCGTGAAGGGCACGCCCTGGGCCACCAGCCACTCCACCTCGCGCCGGCCGCGCTCGACCACGAAGCGCACCGCGTCCTCGTGGCACAGGCCCGCCCCGGCCACCTGGGTGTCGCGGATGTGGTCCTCGACGGAGTCGGCGCTGTCCAGCACCGCGGCAATGCCCCCTTGGGCCCAGCTCGAGGCCCCGTCCAGGAGCTCGTGCTTGGTGACCAGGGCCACCTCGAAGCGCTCCGCGAGCCGCAGGGCGGCCGACATTCCGGCCAGACCGCTGCCGAGGATCAGGACGTCGTAGTCTTTCAATGGAGGCAGGTCAGACTGGTTGATCGGCCCGGCACCGGGTCGCCAATAACCCTACAAAAGCAGGAACCTTCTTCCGACAAGCCTGTCTTTTCGACAGATTCCCGAAATGCGTGCCAAAGGAATGAAATCGTTGAGCTTTATAATACCCCAGGAGGCCAGCAAGCCCTTCGTGGCGCCGGCCGCGCAGGGGGGGCTTGCCGGCATCGCCCCCACAACCAGGATTCCACTCCAGGCCCGAATGAGCGACCGGGAAGTCGACCAGCAACTGGTCGAGCGAGCACAACGCGGCGACAAGCAGGCCTTCGAGCTCCTCGTCACGAAGTACCAGCGCAAGCTGGAACGGCTGCTGTCGCGCGTGATTCGCGACCCGTCCGAGATCGAGGACGTGGCGCAGGAGGCCTTCATCAAGGCCTACCGCGCGCTGCCCAACTTCCGGGGCGACAGCGCGTTCTACACGTGGCTCTACCGCATCGGCATCAACACGGCCAAGAACTACCTCATCGCGCTGGGCCGGCGCGCGCCCACCTCGACCGAGTTCGACAGCGAGGAGGCCGAGGGCTTCGAGGACGCCGCGGGGCTGCGCGACATCAACACGCCCGAGAGCGAGCTCGCCTCCAAGCAGATCGCCCAGACCGTGAACGACGCGATCGCCGCGCTCCCGGAGGAGCTGCGCACCGCGATCACGCTGCGCGAGCTCGACGGCTTGTCGTACGAGGAGATCGCGCAGATCATGAATTGCCCGATCGGCACCGTCCGGTCGCGAATTTTCCGGGCCCGCGAGGCGGTGGCCGAGAAGCTCCGCCCGCAGCTCGGCACGAGCAAGGACAAGCGCTGGTAACAACGAGGTTCGGGGCTGCAACCCCTTAAAGAGCGGGCATCTTCCGCGCCAGACGGAAGGCCCAACGACAGGAGCAGGACATGACACAGGAAATTTCCTCGCTGATGGACGGCGAGCTCGGCGCCCAGGAAGCCGGGATTGCGTTCCAAGCGTGCTGCGCGAGCGAGGAGCGCAAGGAAACGTGGTACCTGTACCACGTGATCGGGGACGCGATGCGCGGCCAGGCGCCGCGCCGGCTCGCGTTCCCCACCCAGGTGATCGATTCGCTCAAGGCCCAGCCGACGGTGCTCGCGCCGCGCCGGCCGCTCTCCACGACGCTCGCCAGGGTGGCCTTCGCCGCCGCGGCCTCGGTCGCGACGATCGGCGTGGTGGGATGGATCGGCGGGCAGGGCGGCCAGGGGCCGGCCGGACCCATGGTCGCGAAGTCGGATTCGAACCTCCAGCCGGTGGCGAGCACCACCACCCTGCCGGCGGCGCAACCCGCCCCCGACCTGCAACAGTACCTCGTCGCCCACCGGCAGATTCCGTCGCCCGAGTTCTATCGCCAGGTCGACAACCGGGTTCCCGCGCGCGCCCGATGAGGGTGGCCGCCGTGGCGAGTGGGCGCCGGTTGATTCCGGCGCTGGCACTCGGGGTGGCGTGCGCCGCGCAAGGCGCGCCGGGCAACGATCCGCTCGCCTGGCTGCAGCGCGCGATGCAGGCGGCGAGGACCGCGACCTATTCGGGAACCTACGTCCACAGCAACGGCGGGCGGACCTCGACCGTCCGCATCACCCACGCGAACGTGGGCAAGGAAGAGCAGGAGCGCATCGAGCCGCTGGACGGCATGCCGTACGACATCGTGCGGCGCAACGACGACATGTTCTGCTACTTCCCGGACGCGAAGACGGTCCGCGTGGACCGCCGGGTGACGGCGCGCTTCTTCCCCGCCATCATCGAGGGCACGCCCGAGGCCGTCGCCTCGAGCTACGAGGTGAAGCTCGGGCGCGCCGAGAACGTCCTCGAGTACAACTGCCAGTGGATCCAGCTCGAGCCCCGCGACGCGCTGCGCTTCCCGCAGGCGCTCTGCTCCGAGGTGAACAG
>Ga0335069_10007042_pt1 | contig 16275 bp, 12 predicted proteins | sample Lox_Sample_11_FD_206714 | JGI IMG/M metagenome (GOLD analysis project Ga0335069, IMG submission 206714) | Soil microbial communities from Loxahatchee National Wildlife Refuge, Florida, United States - Lox_Sample_1.1 | ecosystem: Environmental > Terrestrial > Soil > Wetlands | place: USA...
CGCCCGTGTGAAGGGCTCGAAGATGCGTTGCAGGTCCTCGGGAGCGATGCCGGGGCCCGAGTCTTCGATCGTGAAGCGCACCGTGCAGCGGTCGGCGGACGCGGTGAGCGCCTGGACGCGGAAGGCGACTCCGCCGTGCGGCGTGAATTTGACGGCGTTGCCGAGCAGATTGAGCAGCACCTGGCGCAGGGCGCGCTCGTCGCCGTGCACCTGCACTGGTAGCTCCGGCGGCAACTGGAAGGTGAAGGTCAGTCCGGCGTCGCGTGCGCGTACTGCCGCGACATCCGCGGCGTGCTTGAGCAGCTTCGGCAGATCGAAGCGCTTCGCCTGCAGCTCGAGCCTGCCGGCCTCGATCTTCGCCAGATCGAGCAGGTCGTTGACGAGCGTGAGCAGGTGCTCGCCGGAGCTCTCTATGACGCTCAAGCCTTCGAGCTGCTCGCTGCGCAAGGTGGCGTCGCGTCTCAGCAGCTGCGCATAGCCGAGAATGCCGTTGAGGGGCGTCCGCAGCTCGTGGCTCATGTGCGCGAGGAAATTGCTCTTGGCCCGATTGGCCTCCTCGGCGCTGCGCTGGGCCTGCTCGGCGGCGCGCTTGGCTTGTGCGAGCCGCTCCTCGGCATCGAGCCTCTGCAGCAGCTCGCGCCGCAACTGGGCGTTGGCATTCTGCAGCGCCCCGTTCAGCGCCTCGAGGCGTCTCTCGTAGTCGCGGCGCTCGAACTCGGCGCCGGCGCGGGCCGAGAAGATGCGCAATACGCCGAAATCCGCCTCGTTCCAGTCGCGCTCGCGACGGTCCAGCACCGCGAGGTGGCCGCGGACCTTGCCGTTCTCGTTGCAGAGCGGTATGGCGAGGAAACTCTCTGCGTCGAGCCGCGCGAGCCCGGCACGATCTGCCGGGAAATGCTTCTGGACCTGACGCGGGAAAGTGACGATCCGGTTCTCGAGCACGCACTCGCACGGGGTACCCGCGAGCGCGTAGGCGAAGGTCTCTGCGAAGGCGCCATTGCGCCAGATGGCCAGGACGCTCGCCCGATAGCTCTGCAGATCGATCTCCGATACGAATGCGCAGCTTGCGTTGAGCGCCTGGGCGAGCGCGGCCACCAGCTGCGGAAAGAAGGCAGCTCCGGTCTTGCTGGCGAGGCTCTCATCGAGCGCGCGCAGCAGCTTGAGCGCACTGAGCTCCGCCATCGCCGCGACCGCCCGGATCGGCTCAGGTCGCCGCGACCGCGGTGGCAGGGCGGCCGCGCGCCGCCGAACGTCGCTCGAGCCAGGCATCGACGCTGATGCGGCCCGGACCGACGACGATCAACACGAGCAGCATGAAGCCCCACAGGATGTGCTGACCGAGCGCGGCTTCGTAACCTTCGGCGAGCAGCACCTGCCGATAGGAGATCACCGCCATGGCGTTGACAAAGAACGCTCCGAGCGCGCCGGCACGGCCGAAGAGCCCGAGGAACAGCAGCAGGGGGAAGAACAGTTCACCGAAGGTACCCGCCACCGCTGCGACGTCCGGCGGCAGAGCGGGCACATGATACTCGGTCCGGAAAAGATCGAGCGTACTGCTCCAGGAGCTCAGCTTGAGCCAGCCGGATTTCCAGAACTGCCAGCCTACGTAGAACCGAGTGGCGAGCAGCAGGATGGAACGAAAGTGACCGAGCCGACGGCCGAACGCCGCGTGAGCATCTGTCAGCTTGAGAACGAACTTCATGGGGATACTCCTTGCGGGGAGACAACCGCAACAACCTCAAACGGAGGCGCCGCTGAGTGCGCCGAGCGCGACGCAGCGGCGCAAAGCCTGCCCCGCATCGAAGGCATCATCGACGGCGAGCGCTGCATCGATCGCCTCACCGAGCGGCGCGCGGCGCTCGAGCGCCTGCAGAAATGCGAACTGACCGGGAGGCAGCGCGATGAAATCGATACTGGCGGCAGCGCGACGAACCAGGATCAGATCCGCGGCACTGCGCAGATCGATGGTCTCCGGCAGCTGCACCTCCGGCTGATTGGCGCGCCAGATGCGGATCACCGGATACCCGGTGGGTACGAGCCGGCACGCCGGATGCAGCGTGAACACGAGCTGCGGGTAATGCTCGGGTGCGATGCTCTGCAGCGCAGCGATGTCGAGGGGCGGAGCGTCGGCCGCGACCAGCGCCTCCTGGTATGCCCATTCGAGCCCGGCCACATCGGCCAGATAGGCGTACTGCGTCGCACCGAAGCGCCGCCGCAGGAACGAGGAGAACGGCGCGCCGATGTGGTGCAGGTTGCCCGAGCGGGAGGGGTGCTCGCTCTGAAACTCACGCGCGAGCTGACGCCAGTAGTCGGAGCCGACCAGCCGCTCGATGACGGGGAACTCGAGCGCGAGCGTCTTCGCAAAGCCCTGGCGCACATTGTTGCGATAGATTCCGATCCGCGCTTCGCCGTCGATACCGTCATCGACGATCCAGGGCGCCGGCGAATCGCACGAGCCGCCGAAGAGGGCGGCGACGAAGCGCTCCTGCAGCTCAGGCAGCCTCAGCACACGACACCTCCGCGATGCTGTCGGCCTTGTGCGCCTCTGCGACGAGCACATCGAGCGCGGGGATCTCGGTGTCCCACTCGATGAGCGTTGGAACCGGGCCCAAGCGCTCGACCGCCAGCGCATAAAGCTCCCACACCGCCTGACAGACCGGCTCACCGTGAGTGTCGATGCGGATCTCACGCGGACCGACACGATTCACCGCGTGGCCGGCGAGGTGGATCTCGCGCACGGCGGCGGCGGGCAGGGCCTGAAGGTAGGTGGGTGCGTGGAATCCGTGATTCATGGCGCTGACGTAGACGTTGTTGACGTCGAGCAGGATGGCGCAGCCCGACTCGCGAACCAGCGCGCTCAGAAATTCCCACTCGGTCATCCGTGAGCATGTGAACTGCAGATAGCTCGAGACGTTCTCGATCAGAATCTGCCGTCCGAGCACGTCCTGCACCTGACGAACGCGCTCGGCCATGTGCCGCAGGGCCTCTTCGGTGTAGGGCAGCGGCAACAGGTCATTGACGAAGCGTCCACCGACCGACCCCCAGGACAGGTGCTCCGAGACCAGCATGGGATCGAATTCGTGCACCAGCCGTTCGAGCTCGCGCAGATGCGTCCGATCCAATGGATCGATGGAGCCGAGCGAGAGCCCTACGCCGTGCAGGCTGAGCGGATAGTGAGCGCGGATCTGCGTGAGGACGTCTCGCTGCGAGCCGCCGTGCGCAAAGTAGTTCTCGCTGTGGGCTTCCAGCCAGCCGATCCCCGGGCGTTGCGCGAGGATCTGCGCATGGTGCTGGGCGCGCAGGCCGATCCCCGTGCGCAGGCGCTTCGGGCAAGACACCGCTCTCTCCCCGCCGCGCGAGGAGAGAGGGGTCGCATCGAGCGGGCAGTCGCTCATGGCCTCGCTACTTGGTGGGTGTCAGCGTCCCGCCGACCAGCCGCTCACAGGTGCCCTTCGGCAGCTTCACGAACTCCTTGGCATTCGCATCCTTCTTGCTCTGCCCGGCGCAGGCGTGCGCGGCACCCGCGCAGTCGTTCTTGCCGGCCTTGGCCACGCCGTAACATTTCTCGGAATTGCCTTCGTCGGCTGAGAAGGCAGGCGCGGCGAAAACGAACAGGCTGCCGATGGCCGCCGCGATGATTGCAGGTTTGGAAGTCATGTCAGAACACTCCTTGATGGATGGACGAGGTCGATTCGGCGCGGCGCGCACGCGATGGCACTACCGGCACGGTTATCGTTGAAGCAATGACCGTGCCAATCTGACTAAGGTCCTGGAATCAATTGGTTAACCACCGGTGCAGCGGAGAGTCACGACGAGCGGTGTCGAGTTGCCCGCAGCCGGTTCCGGCGGCTCCCGCAGCGGGCTGAGGTCCAACGCAGACTCTCCGGGCTGAAGGCCCGGGCCGCCGGTGATCAAACGGATACCGCCGGTATAGGTCAGGTATGACCAGAACCAGTTGGTCATGGTGGAAATCCGATTGCGGACGCCCACCAGAAATCCGACGTGAACGAGCCCCCAGAGCCACCAGGCCGGTGTGCCCCAGAGCTTGACGAGCCCGAAGTCGGCTACCGCTGATTTGCGTCCGATCGTCGCCAGGCTTCCCTGGTGTCGATACCTGAACGGCTGGGGCGGCGTCCGACCCGCCACTCGCGCGCGAATGACTCGTGCAACGTAGGCGCCACCCTGTTTCGCGGCCGGCGCGAGCCCCGGCACCGCTTGACCATTCCAGGCGTTGCTGAGCGCGGCGTCGCCGATGACGTAGACGTTGGGAAGCCCCGGCACGCTGAGATCCGCGCCGACCTTCGTGCGGCCCGCGCTGTCGGCGTCGGCCTCGAGCCACTTAGCCGCCGGCGATGCCATCACCCCGGCAGCCCACAGCACCGTGCGTGCGGCGATGCGCCGGCCGCTCACTGACACACCCTGTGCATCGATATGGTCGACGCGGCTCCCGACCAGTACCTCGACCCCAAGCTTCTCGAGGGATCGCTGCGCGGTCGCTGCGAGCCTGGCATCGAACGTCGGCAACACACGCGGTGCCGACTGAACCAGGATCACCCGCGCGCTCGCCGGATCAAATCCGCGGAATTCCTTCTCCATGCCGAAACGCGCCAGCTCGGCGATCGCCCCGGCGAGCTCGACGCCCGTCGGGCCGCCGCCGACGATGAGAAAGGTCAGCAGCGAGCGGCGCTCCTCGGGATCGTCGGTGGCTTCCGCCTGCTCGAACGCCATGAGCAGCCGCCGCCTCACTTCCGTGGCGTCCTCGATGCGCTTGAGGCCTGGTGCGAAGGGCTGCCATATGTCCTTGCCGAAGTAGCTGTGCGCTGCTCCGGTCGCGAGCACCAGGTAGTCATACGCGAGCTCCTTGCTGCCGAGCCTGACGACTTGCCTGCCGACATCGACCGCAGTAACCGTTCCGAGCAAGACCCGGGTATTGAAGGAATCACGAAACAGCGGTCGAATGGGCGTCGCGATGTCTCCGGGCGAGACCGCAGCGGTCGCAACCTGGTAGAGAAGCGGCTGAAACAAGTGATAGTTCGCCCGATCGACGAGCGTCACCGACACCCGCGTGCCGCGCAGCGCGGCCGCGCAGCTGAGGCCACCAAAGCCGGCTCCGACGATCACGACCCGCGGCAGGCCATCGAGCGCGAACGCCGGCTTGCCCTCGAGTGCCGGGTAGCGCCGCTTGAGCCAGGCGCTGAGAACCGCGTCCGCCGAAATCGGACCCGCTCCGTAAGCCGCAAGAATCGCGAGCGTCATCAACAGGTAGATTTCGTCGCCAAGGCGCACATCCATCATCGCGCCGAACGTGGTGAGCACCATGAGCGCGATGGCGGTGTAACGGGTGCCGATCCCTAAGAGCAGGCATACACCCGCGTAAAGGGCCGCTCGCGCGGGCATGCGCGCCAGCGTCTCGAGCGGCAGCCAATGCGCGAGTATCAGGCCGCCGCGCGCGAATACGCCCGCACCGCTCAGGAGCAGGGAGGCTGCGAGCCAGATCCGCATCGCGCTCGAGTACACCGGCGCCAGGTGATGACGCACCCAGGCGGAGGAGCGCACGATGCGCGGAGCGAGCGGCAGCGCGCTCTCGGCGAGCCCGCGACGCAGTATCCGGTCGAGTGACAGCGGTCCGGCGCCGTGCACGACGTACCAGCCGAACAGACACGCCCAGAAGATCTGGCTGTCGAAGGACCGGTAGCTGAACTGGATCACCAACGACAGAATGAGCATCGGTACCGCGGCGTAGCGCGTGAGCAGCCCGAGCGCCAGCAACACCGGACAGATCACCTCGATCGCCGCGCCGGTATAGGCAGCAGTCACCGGATTCATCCAGCTCACCGGATATTCGGTAGCGGCCAGGTCGAGCGCGGTTTGCCAATGGGTTACCTTGAGTACTCCGGACACGAAGAAGATCTGCGCGAGCCACAGGCGAATGCCCACATCGACGAACGGCCACGCGGCAAAGCGTGCGAGTCGGAACAGCTCCACGTGGATGCCGACGATGCGTGCGATCCAAACCGAGTCCGTCGACGCTATCGGTGCGTGCGGCACTGCCGCGATCGTATTGTGGGACATGACTCCTCCGTCCAGGCTGATGGGCGTACGCACGGGTACTGCTGCACGTGCCGTGCCACCACTCGCCACGGACTCGAGCTGACGAACAGCGGGTCTCTGGGCCCCTGCCATCGGAGCCGGTAGGGTACCGGCCGTCAGCAGACCGCAATTCGCCACAATTTATTGCGGAGCCGCGCAGACACTGACCGCTGAGATTCGCGTGCGCGCTGCGTGGATCTCCCGAGCTTCGCGAACGCTCAGGCCAGATCGCGCGCACCACGATCGGCGGCGCTCGCGAGCGTTGCGCTGCTCGCCGCAGCCAGCTGCGACTGACCTCAACTTTCCAGACATCGCCAACGGGCGAGTGCGGTCGAAGCGTTCGGACAGCACCCAACGCCCGCGTGCCGCCACCAACACAAAATCCCGATTTGTCCGGCACTTGGTACGGCCGGAAGGCGGCCCAGCCGCGGTTGGCACGCGCGTTGCTTCGTATCGGCCTGCGAGCGACGCGCAATCCGTCGCACTTACAGAACTTCCAGGAGTCAGCGATGAGACAACACGATTCACTCAAGCGGCTTGCCATCTCGAGCGTGCTCGCCCTTTCCGGCGCAGTCATGGCCTCGAATGCCATGGCCGCGGACGATGGCAAAGAGCAGTGCGCCGGAATCACCAAGGCCGGCAAGAACGACTGTGCGACCAGCACCAACGACTGTCACGGTCATGTCACGACCGACGGCAACGTCGAGGCCTGGATCTATCTGCCCAAGGGCACCTGCGAGCGCATCGTGGGTGGGCATGTCGTGCAGGTCAAGGAGCCCGCCAAATCCGAGTAAGCAGCGCATTCCGCTCCAACATGACCGTCACCCCCTCGGCATGTTGGAGCGGAATCGGAGGAAACGTATGAACGCGAAGACCGACTTTACATTGAGTTTCGATCCCGAGGCCTGGGAGTACTCGGTCGTGAGCCACAAGCCACGCCGCTGGCTACCCTCCGCGGGTCCCTCCATGCCGGCCATCAACCCGCGGGCCTGGCAGACTCGTGCGGCGCGCGGCCTCTCCTGGCATCGCAGTGGTCGTGCGGCAAGACCGGAGCGCCCACGATGAGCCGTGCCAGCCGGACGTGGGCGGTGGTTCTGGCGGCTGGCGAAGGCACGCGCCTCGCCTCGCTCACCCGGGACGCGGCGGGTAATCCGGTGCCGAAGCAGTTCTGCTCTTTGAATGGTGGCAGCGCTCTGGTGCAAGAGGCGCTGCAACGCGCACGCCGCATTGCACCGCGCGCGCAGGTATGCGCGATCGTCGCGCAGCAGCATTCCCGCTACTGGCGCAAGGCCCTGCACGACCTGCCGCGCCGTAACATCATCGTTCAGCCGCAGAACCGCGGCACGGCCCATGGCGTGCTGCTGTGCGTGCTGGCGGTCCTCGAGCGCGATCCGCTCGCGCGAATCGTGTTCCTGCCGGCAGATCACTTCGTTCTCGATGAGAGCGCGCTGGCACGGGCGCTGTGTGACCTGACCGTACATCTGCGCCACAGCCCCGATGGAGTGACCTTGATCGGTATCGAGCCCGAGGAGGCCGATCCGGAGCTCGGCTATATCGTACCCGGCCGCACGCTATCGGACGGCTCCCGCAGCGTCGCGCGTTTCGTCGAGAAGCCGCCGGCGAGCGTGGCCCGCGAGCTCCTCAACGGCAAGGCACTCTGGAACAGCTTCATTTTTGCCGCGACCGCATCGACGCTGCTCGGTCTCCTGCGCCGCCATCTGGGACCCATTGTCGAAGACATGGCCACGGCGCTCGCGCGTGACTCGCAGTCGGGCGAGTCCACGGCGCTGACGGAGCTTTACGAACGCCTGCCGACGGTGGATTTCTCACGCGCGGTCGTCCAGCCTGCACCACAGGCCTTGAGGGTCATCACGGCTCCCGCCTGCGGCTGGAACGACCTCGGCACGCCGCATCGAGTGGCCGACACCCTGCGGCGACTCCCCGACAACCCCTTACCTCCCAGGACCGAGCCCGGCTCCCTTTACCACATGCCGGCACCGGGCCTGGTCAATCTCGCGGCACAACACGCCCGCATGGCACGCGCCGGTTAGGAAGCACCCCATGAAAACGTTGTCTCTTTCGATTGCCCTGACACTGATCGCCCTGCAGGCCGCCGCCGGCGAGATCGCTACCCGACCGACGCTCACACTCGATGGTGCCCGGTCCCTCGCGGACGGTGCGCTGCGCTACGCCCGCGAGCATGGTGCGCCGGGCGCGGCCGTCGCGATCGTCGATGCCGGGGGGATCGTGATCTACGTGGAGCGTGTCGACGGCACGTTCCAGAACGCCGCCAATATTTCCATCGGCAAGGCACGCACCGCCGTGCTGTTCGGCAAGCCGACCCGGGTGTTCGAGGATCTGGTGAATAAGGGACGCTACACGATGTTGGCGCTGCCGGATATCGCGCCGTTTACTCCCCTGATGGGCGGTGTGCCCGTAGAGGTCGACGGACAGGTCGCCGGCGCCATCGGTGTCAGTGGCGCCGCGAGCGCCGCGCAGGACGATGAGATCGCGAGCGCTGCGGCCGCCGAGTTCCTCAAGAATCGGCACCCGCTCGCGACGGATGTGACCATCGTGCCGCGAGCCACCGTCGATGCGGGTTTCAGCAAGGATGCGACGCTGCTGCGCGGGCAGGGGTTTCGTGTCGAAGCCAGTCATCGCACCGGACCCGGCGAAGCCGAGGTGCACCTGCACGACACCGACATATTCTACGTGCTCAAAGGCAGCGCCGATCTCATCGTCGGCGGCGAGGTCAGCGAGCCGCATCCCCTGGCCGAGGGCGAAATTCGCGGCGCCGGTATCGAAGGCGGCGAGCCGCGCGTCGTGGCCAGCGGCGATGTCGTCGTCATTCCGCGCGGCGTACCCCACTGGTTCAAGCACGTGAGCACGCCCTTCAGCTACTACGTCGTCAAATCCTCCACGCCGTAATCGAGGAGCCAATTCAATGAGCCTGCAGCGGCGCTTCGCCATCCTGTCACTCGCGGTGTGCCTCGGCGTGACAGGCACCCTCACCCGTGCACAGGAGAGCGAGCCTCCCGCAGCGAGCATCGACCTGATGACGGCGGACGGTGTCGAGGCCGTACAGGGTGCCTGGCGCTACAAGGATGTCGAGCTGACGAAAGTGGGATTTCACACCGCCGACGCTGACGGACAACCGACCGGCGCTGCGGTATCGACCTGGGATGTGCAGCCGCATGCCGGCTCACGGGACTTCGATGATCGCGATTGGCCGGTGATCGAGGCATCGACGCTCAGGCAGCACCGCGGCGCGGGCCGCCTGTCGTTCGCATGGTATCGCATACAGCTCACGATCCCGGAGCGTGTCGCAGGCTTCGACACCCGCGGCGCAAACCTCGTGTTCGAGACATCGATCGATGATTACGCCGAAGTATGGGTCGACGGCGAGCTGCCGCGCGGCTTCGCGCAAAGCGGTGGCTCGATGATCAAAGGCTGGAACGCCGTGAATCGCCTGACCGTCGGCCGTAACGTGCAGCCCGGTCAGAAGATCCAGCTCGCCGTCTTCGGAATCAACGGTCCCCTCTCCGACCCGCCGACGAACTTCATCTGGATGCGGCTCGCCAGGCTGAGCTTCTACCGGCCGGATCCGTCACTCGGCGGTGCGATCGCCGTGGAGCCGCAGGAGGTCAACGTGCACGTCGAGCGCCTCGACGCCGCCATCGACCGCATCGTTCCACCGAACGCCAAGCTCTTCAAGCTGGCGGAGGGGTTTCAGTTCACCGAGGGGCCCGTCTGGATCCGCAAGGGCGGCTACCTGTTGTTCAGTGATCCAAATGCCAATCGGATTTATTCCTACGACCCGCAGCGCGCCGTGCTGAGGGTGTATCGCGAGCACAGCGGCTACGAGGGCAGCGATATCGGCGAATACGGCCAGCCAGGCTCGAATGGGTTGACCGAGGATCGGCAGGGACGGCTCACGATCAATCAACATGGAAATCGACGTATCGTTCGGTTGGAAGCGGACGGCTCGTTCACGGTTCTCGCCGCGCGCTATCAGGGTAAACGGCTCAACAGCCCGAACGATCTGGTCTACAAATCCGACGGCAGCCTCTATTTCACCGATCCGCCCTTCGGCCTGCCGAAATTCTTCGATGACCCGCGCAAGGAGCTCGGCTTCAGCGGGGTTTTTCGCGCGATCAGCGGCACAGTCACTTTGGTGACGGACGAGCTGGATGGGCCGAACGGCCTGGCATTTTCCCCGGCGGAGGATTTTCTTTATGTCGACAACTGGTCGCCCCATCGCAAGGTCATCCTGCGCTTTCCAATGAGGCGTGACGGCACCGTGGGCAAGAGCGAGGTGTTCGTGGACATGACCGCAGAGCTCCCTGGCGAGGAGGCGCTCGATGGCATGAAGATCGATAGGCAGGGGAATCTGTACGTGACCGCGCCGGATGGCGTACGCATCTATTCGCCGGCGGGCAGGCACCTGGGAACGATCACCGTTCCGCGCCCCGTGCATAACCTCGCGTGGGGCGGAGCCGACGGACGTAGCCTTTATCTGTGTGCGACCGATCGGCTGTATCGGATCGACGTCCTGATCCCGGGGTCGCTACCCTAGATGAACGCCAAGCACGATCGCTCGATGGAGCCTGCGCGCTCTCCTGCGCCGATAGAGTTAGGGCGTGACGTGCTCCGCAGCTTTGCAGAGTCCGCCACGCGTGAGTGGCTGGTCACGAACGGTATCGGCGGTTTCGCGGCCGGGACGCTCTGCCTCATGAATACGCGCCGCTACCACGGTCTGCTGTTTGCGGCGCTGCGCCCGCCCGTCGACCGCGTGGCCCTGGTAGCCAAGCTCGACGTCACGGCACGATACGGCGGCGCGCGCGTGCCCCTGGCTACCAATGAGTTCGCCGACGGCACGATCGCGCCGCGCGGCTTCTGCCAACTCGAATCCTTCCGACTCGAGGGCCTCATTCCGGTGTGGACCTGGCTCGTCGCCGATGCCCGCGTGGAACAGCGCCTGTGGATGCGGCACGGAGAAAATACCACGTACGTGGAGTTCACCTGCATCGGCGGGTCGAAGGATCTGCGCCTCTCGATCGAGCCGCTCTGCACCTATCGCGATTATCACTGGCAACTGCGCGGCGAGCGCGCCTTCCGTCTCGAGCCGACCGCAGGCGGCGTGCGGATTCTCGCCTACGACGGTGCGCAGCCCTACCGGATCCTGAGCGCCGGCGCCGAGGTGGTCATCCAGCCGCAATGGCATTGGAGCTTCAGGCATCGCGAGGAGGGCGCCCGCGGCCTGGACGATCTCGAGGATCTGCTGCGACCGGCGCGCTTCGAGCTCGAGCTCGCGCCGGGCGAGCGCCGCGCCGTGACGCTGACGGCGGAATTACACGAGCCCCTCCCCGCGCACACCGCGTTGGCGGGCGAATGCAAGCGCCAGGGGGAAATCATCGCGCTGTCCCGGCGCGCCCGGAATGGCGCCACGCTGGGCGACGAATGGGTGCAGCCCGAGCGGCTCGCGCTCGCGGCGGATCAGTTTCTCGTGGAGCGCCGCGACTCCGCGGGCAAGCCGCTCGGCAATACCGTGATTGCGGGTTACCCGTGGTTCAGCGATTGGGGCCGCGACACCATGATCGCGCTGCCCGGACTCACACTCGCCACCGGGCGGAGCGAGGTCGCCCTCAGCGTGCTGCGCACCTTCGCCCGATTCGTCAGCGAAGGCATGGTGCCGAATCGCTTTCCCGATGCCGGCGAGACACCCGAATACAACACCGCGGATGCGAGTCTGTGGTTCTTCGTTGCGACCCACGAGTATCTGCGTACGAGCGGCGATCGCGCCTTTGCCGCGGAGATCTACCCCACCTTGAAGGCAATCCTGGACTGGCACGTGCGCGGCACGCGCTTCGGCATCCGCATGGATCAGGGCGATGCGCTGCTGCGGGCGGGCGAGGCGGGTGTGCAACTCACCTGGATGGACGCCAAGGTCGGGGATTGGGTGGTGACCCCGCGCATCGGCAAGCCGGTGGAAATCAACGCACTGTGGTTCAACGCGGTATGCATCCTGCGTGACCTGGCGGCCGAGCTCCATCACCCGGCAGAGCAGGCCGACTACAGGGCGCTGGCCGAGCGGATTCAGGCGAGCTTCGAGCCGGCGTTTTGGTTCGAAGCGGGCGGATATCTCTACGATGTGATCGATGGTCCCGAAGGGGAAGCAGACGCTGCGGGCCGCCGCCGGGACGCCAGTCTGCGCCCGAATCAGCTGTTCGCACTGTCGCTGCCGCACGCGCTGCTGAGTGGGGAGAAGGCAAGACGCGTGCTGGAGATATGCGCCACGGAACTCTGGACCCCCGTGGGGCTACGCTCGCTCAGCGCACGCGATCCGCGCTACATCGGCCGTTATGGCGGCGGACCGCGCGAGCGCGATGGCGCCTATCATCAAGGCACGGTGTGGACCTGGCTGCTCGGTCCCTTCGTGAGCGCACACTACCGCGTGCACGCGGACGCTGCGGCTGCGCTCGCATACCTGCGTAACTTTTCGGCGCACCTGCGCGAAGGGTGTATAGGCCAGGTGAGCGAGATCATGGAGGGGGACCCACCCTTCGAACCCCGCGGCTGCTTCGCGCAGGCCTGGGGCGTCGCAGAGCTCCTGCGGGCCTGGAGCGAGATCAATCAGAGCGAAAGTCGGCGGCACGCGAGCCCCGCTACGACCGCGACGCTGGCCGCTCGGCCGCGCAAGAGGATGAGCCAATGAACGCCGAACAACGCCGCCTGGCCGAATGCACCACGACCCGGCCCACCTGGAAAAAATGGGGGCCGTACCTCAGCGAGCGGCAGTGGGGAACGGTTCGCGAGGACTACAGCCCACACGGCAATGCCTGGGACTATTTTCCGCACGACCATGCCCGCAGTCGCGCTTATCGCTGGGGCGAGGACGGCATCGCGGGATTTTCCGACAGTGAGCAGACGCTGTGCCTCGCGCTCGCGCTGTGGAACGGGCGCGACCCCATTCTGAAGGAGCGGTTGTTCGGGCTCACCAACGGAGAGGGCAATCACGGCGAGGATGTCAAGGAGCTCTACTACTACCTCGACGCCACGCCGGCCCACTCGTACCTGAAGATGCTCTACAAGTATCCGCAGCACGAGTACCCGTACGCTCGCCTGGTGGAGGAGAACGGCCGGCGTGGCATCGCACAGCCGGAGTTCGAGCTCATCGACACGGGTCTGTTCGATGACGACCGCTACTTCGACGTCTTCGTCGAGTATGCGCAGGCGCAGCCGGGCGACATTCTGCTGCACATCACGGTCGAAAACCGCGGCCCCGAGGCTGCATCCGTGCATGTGCTGCCGCAGCTGTGGTTCCGCAACACCTGGAGCTGGACCTCCGGGGCGACCCGCCCCGTGCTGACACGGGCAGCATCCGCGGTCATCAGGGCCGAGCATCCCGAGCTCGGCCGCTATCATCTCCACGCCGACGGTCATCCCCAGCTCCTGTTCTGCGACAACGAATCGAACGGTCAGCGACTCTGGAATCAGCCGGACACGGGCGGCTTCTTCAAGGACGGCATCAACGATCGTGTCGTGCAGGGCGACCTGAGCGCCGTGAACCCGGCGCAGACCGGCACCAAGGCCGCAGTCTGGTACCAGCAGGAGGTGCCTGCGGGTGGGCGCATCCGGATCCGGCTGCGCCTCTCGCGCGACGTACGCACCGATGCATTCGGCGATTTCGACGCCACCTTCGCACGACGGCTCCGTGAAGCCGACGAGTTTTATGCGCACCTGCAGCGAGACATCCCCAGCCTGGATGCGCGCCGGGTTCAGCGCCAGGCCTTCGCCGGAATGATCTGGAGTAAGCAGTACTTCTATTTCGACGTCGCCGAGTGGCTCCAGGGGGACCCCTTACAGCCTCCCTCTCCGGCCAATCGACGTCACGGTCGCAATCGCGACTGGGAGCACCTGAACAACGCCGACATCATCTCGATGCCGGATAAATGGGAATACCCCTGGTACGCGTCCTGGGACCTGGCCTTTCACTGTATCGCGCTCGCGGATCTCGATGCCGGGTTTGCCAAGGAGCAGCTCGTACTCCTCACGCGCGAGTGGTACATGCATCCGAACGGCCAGATCCCTGCCTACGAGTGGGCCTTCGGGGACGTCAACCCGCCGGTTCATGCCTGGGCCACCTGGCGTGTATTCCAGATCGACCGCAAGCAGCGCGGGGATACGGGCGACCTCGCATTCCTCGAGCGCGTGTTTCACAAGCTGATGCTGAACTTCACCTGGTGGGTCAACCGCAAGGACGCCGAAGGTCGCAACGTCTTTCAGGGCGGGTTTCTCGGGCTCGACAACATCGGGGTCTTCGATCGCAGCAGCCAGCTGCCGACCGGCGGCCATATCGACCAGTCGGACGGCACGAGCTGGATGGCCATGTACGCCTTGAATCTGATGCGCATCGCGCTGGAGCTCGCCCGGCACAACCGCGTGTACGAGGACATCGCCACCAAGTTCTTCGAGCATTTCCTGCACATCGCCGAGGCCATGAGCCACGTCGGCGGCGAGGACGGGGGCATCGGACTGTGGGACGAGCAGGACGAGTTCTTCTACGACGTCCTGCACCTGCCGGACGGCAGCACGCGACCTTTGAAAGTGCGCTCGATGGTTGGACTCATCCCGCTCTTTGCCGTCGAGACTCTCGAGCCGGAGCTGCTGCAAGAGCTCCCGGACTTCAAGCGCCGGCTGGAATGGTTCCTCACCCATCGTCCCAAGCTGTGCGCGCTGGTCTCGCACTGGAACCAGGAGGGCCGCGGTCACCGGCGTCTGCTGTCCTTGCTGCGTGGGCACCGGATGAAACGTCTCCTGAGGCGGATGCTGGACGAGACCGAGTTTCTCTCCCCCTTCGGCGTGCGGGCACTCTCCCGCGTCCACGAGCATTCACCCTACACGTACCGGCATGACGGCATGGAGCTTTCCGTCCGCTATCAGCCCGCCGAATCCGACAGCGGCCTGTTCGGGGGCAACTCGAACTGGCGCGGACCCATCTGGTTTCCGGTCAATTTCCTCATCATCGAATCCCTGCAGAAGTTCCATCACTACTATGGTGATGACTTCCGGGTCGAGTGCCCGACAGGCTCGGGGAACCTGCTGACCCTGAACGAGGTGGCCAACGAGATTGCCGCCCGTCTGACACGACTCTTTCTCGCGAATGGAGAAGGACGCCGGCCGGTCCATGGCCTCAATGAACGCACGCAGGCCGACCCGAACTTCCGCGACTACGTGCTCTTCTATGAGTACTTCCACGGCGACACGGGTCGTGGCGTGGGTGCCGCACATCAGACCGGTTGGACCGGGCTCGTGGCGAAACTCCTCATGCCGCGCTATGCCGCGGAGGTGCGCCCGTGCAGCGGCGAGCTTCCCGTTCCCGAGAGTGCTGCTGAAGACCTGAAGGTTGCGGCGACCGCTAAACCCCGTCGTCCACGCGCCGTCCGCCCCATCCCCTGATATCAACGAGGTGCTCCATGGAAGTCCCGGCTTGCTACGCCCACCTGCCCCGACCCGTCATGCCGCAGGTTCCACCGCAAAAGCTCCTCCTGGGGCAGAAGGCACTCGTGACCGGGGCGAGCTCCGGCATCGGGCGCGCGATCGCGCACTCCCTGGGTGACGCCGGGGCCGACGTGGTCATCAATTACGTCAGCGGCGCGGACCAGGCCGAAGCCCTGGCGGAGGAGATTCGTGCCAAGGGCTCGCGGGCCCTGGCGCTGCGCGCCGATGTGTCGGATGAGTCGCAGGTCCGTGCCATGTTCAGCACCATGCTCGAGGAGCTCGGCACGATCGACATCCTCGTCAACAATGCCGGCCTCCAGCAGGATGCCCCCTTCCACGGGCTGACGTTGGCGCAATGGAACAAGGTACTGGGCGTGAATCTCACCGGCCAGTTCCTCTGTGCCCGTGAGGCGGTGCGCGAGTTCATGCGCCGCGGCGTACGCCCCGAGGTGTCCTGCTCCGCCGGAAAGATCCTGTGCGTGAGCTCGGTGCACGAGGTGATCCCGTGGGCCGGCCACGTGAACTACGCGGCCTCAAAGGGTGGCGTCATGCTGATGATGAAGAGCCTCGCGCAGGAAGTGGCTCCGTACCGCATCCGGGTCAATTCGATCTGCCCGGGCGCGATCCGTACTCCGATCAACATGGAGGCCTGGGCGACCCCCGCCGCCTACGGTGAGCTCCTGA
>Ga0335069_10007043_pt1 | contig 16273 bp, 19 predicted proteins | sample Lox_Sample_11_FD_206714 | JGI IMG/M metagenome (GOLD analysis project Ga0335069, IMG submission 206714) | Soil microbial communities from Loxahatchee National Wildlife Refuge, Florida, United States - Lox_Sample_1.1 | ecosystem: Environmental > Terrestrial > Soil > Wetlands | place: USA...
AGTCGATGATCTCGATAGCCCGAACGACCAACCGTAACGTCACCCGCTGGCGCGACGGGCAGATGGTGCTGCGCTGGACTGCGGCCGGCATGCTCAACGCCGAACGTTCCTTCCGCCGCATCAAGGGGTCGGGTAGCCGGAGGGACTCGCACCCTCCGGCTCCCACAGATCCGTACGTGAACCTCTCGATTCATACGGCTCTTGTCATCATGATCACCAGACGGCAGGGACGGCGGTGGTCCAGGCCCAGTGGGCGAAAAACCGCGGGTACTGTTGGGTGACCCGCTGCCACGCCTGCTGGAACTGGCGGCGTCCTTGGAACCGACGGTATTTCTTGCGGACCCAACGCATCAGGTAGGCGTTGATGCGCGTCAGGAGCGGATACAGCGCCGACCTATAGAAGGCGCCGTAGTACTGCATCCAGCCCCGCACTATGGGATTCACCCACCGTGCGAGCTCGGAAAAGGATTGCCGGGTGCGGCGGTGCAGTCGCCAGGACCGCACCTCCCGACTGATCTTCTTCAAGGCGTCCCTGCTGATCGCGGGGTTGAATGAGACGAACATGCGCCCATCCTTGGCCCGCATCCCGCGCGGCCGGAACGTGTAGCCGAGGAAGGTGAACGTCGTGTGCTCATGGTCATCACGGCGTTTTCCGTCCTTGCAGTACACGATTCGGGTCTTGTCAGGGTGCAGCCGCAGCCCGACCTCGACCATCCTGCCCTCGAGCGCAGCCAGCACCTGGCGGGCTTGGCGCTCGCTGACGCAGTGCACGACCGCATCATCGACGTAGCGTTCGAACCGCACGGCGGGGAACTCCCGCGCCATCCATGTGTCAAACGCGTAGTGCAAGAACAGGTTTGCCAGCACCGGCGACACCGGTGACCCCTGCGGGGTCCCCCGGTCCCGTTGCCGCAGGGTGCCGTCGGGCAGTTGCACCGGCGCTTGCAGCCACCGGCGCACATACAGCACCACCCACGGCAGATCGGTATTGGCCTGCACCGCTTTGAGCATGAGATCCCAAGGCACGCTGTCGAAAAACTTGCGGATGTCCAAATCGATCACCCAGTCGGTCTTCCAGCAGCGCTGCCGGCACGCGCCCACCGCATCCAGCGCCGAACGCCCCGGTCGGTAACCGTGGGAATCGTCGTGGAAGATCGCCTCGACCCTCGACATCAACTCCTCGGCCACCACCGTTTGGGCCACTCGGTCTGCAATGGTGGGCACCCCGAGCATCCTCGTGCCTCCGCCATGCGGCTTCGGTACCTCCACCGCGCGCACCGGAGGCGGAAAGTAACTCCCCGAGGACATCCGATTCCAGACCTTATACAGGTTGTCCTGCAGGTCGGCCTCGAACGCCTCGATACTCATCCCGTCCACTCCCGGCGCACCCTTGTTCGCCTTGACCTTCTCCCAGGCCTCCTTCACCGCCCACTTCGAAATCACGAACGGCTTGTCCAGCGACTTCAACTCGTCCACGCGACTCCTCCCCAACCCCAACGGGCTTGGTTGATCGACCGAACACAGTCACAGATGACCCGGCTCCTTCGCTCCACCCCCATTACGGGGGCTTCCCCACTACTACGAGCCGGTCCGCCAGCCGAACCCGCAACGGTACTCACACCAGCGCAGCGCGCGGGCTACTCCCTCTCACCCGCCCGGAAACCCGAACGAGCAGTATCGGATTCGGCCTTCTCCCGTTCCATGCAGAAGCCGCAGACCGGGCTCGCGTCGCCTCCATGCCGGACACCACCTGGCCAGTCAACGGGCACCCGCCAGGCTCATCCCGGGATCTTGTAGACACCCCGGTTTCGATGCCACCTGTATCTGTTTCGACACGTCAACAGCGATTCGCTCGCGCTCGCCTTCCCGATCCCCACCTGACACGTCACACGCGCCTTTTCCACATCGCTCACCACGGTCGCGTCGCCGCTCCCGCAGCATGTGGCGGTTTGAAGCCTCCCCCCGCAGGGCGACTCCGAAGGGCCGACAATCCCTCATCTCCTGCACAGCACCGCTTCACGAAGCTCTACCTACATCAAGCTCCCTTCCACGTTCGGGACACACCTACAAACAGATGCCCGAGCTCGTCGACGCCCTGCGCCGACACGCCAACCCCGGCACCGACACCGAATCTGCCGGTGCCGCCGCATAGAGTTCACAGTGGATCGTCACCCAAATTCCACGCGACTCGGGACATGCTCCGCCGAACCGTTTACGTCACAAGTACGCGACGTGAGGATTGGGGCCGGTTGCGGGCTGGGCGCGCGCCGCCCCGAGCCGGGTAGCCGGCCAGCGCCATCGAAATCATGTTCGATGGCTGGTTGATTGGGGCCACTCCGGTGGCAGTTTGAAGACGGCCACGGCTGTTTCGGTGGCCTCACGAGTGGCGAGGTTGTTGTCGTCGTCAACGTAGCGCGTTTGGAAGGGCTCTAACCCGGGCAGGTGTCGCGGCCCACGGGTTAAGCCACAGCTCAGGCAATTTCGAGGTCACGCTGTAGGCGCTGAGGGTATTGCCAAAGAGCACGCCGGATATGCGTGTACCACGCGGATCGAAGCTCGGGCGCCAATAGCCATCTGGGACACGTACGTTTCTAATGGATTCGGGCACAACCGATCCCGCGGCATTGTCCACTAGCAATTCGACTTGCTCGCTGCCGAAAAGCACGTTTCTTAACTCAAATTCGTCAACGTGATACCACAGTTGCAGTGCGGCAACGAGCGGCTTATCGAGCGGCTGGTCAAGTGAGCTGTACTTGTTGCCGCCCTTCTCGTCTAACTTGGCGCGTATTTTCTCAATGTCTTTACTGAAATTCGGTGTTGGCGTTGGGGCGATGGCGATGCGCTGCTTACTCTTGCCGCGTTCCTCCGGCTGCACAGGTATTGCCAAGTACTCGATTACCCAGTCACGGTGCTTCTGCTGGCATCGCCACCGCGGCGAGTCCATGTAGGCCATGCAGTTTTCGTCCCACGCTGCCCGCGCCTCAGCCCAATCCAACCCGGCAAGCCACGCCTCAAGGCGCTCAACGATTTTCTTCCGGGCCGGCCACTCCGCTGCGCCAACCGTTGGGAACTCAACACCCACCCTGAAATCAGGGTTCCGGGCACTGTCGATGAAGTCCTCCACCCACGCCTGCCCCTGCGGGTTCACCTTGTAGTCGCCGTTAAACACCGTCGTCGCCTCCACGTACAGGCTCTCGGTGCCGCGCGTGACGAGGAAGTCGGGCCTCTCCGGCCTGCCCTGCAATTCTGGGTGGATCGTTACCTCGTATCCGAGACACACAAAGAGTCTGTGCACGTACAGCTCCCACCACGCCGGTAAGTGCTGGTCATCCTTATTTTTTCGGAACCGGCGCAACAATTCGCGCTTAGGGTCGTCGAACTCTGCGTACCACCGCTCCATCTCGCGTCGCACCGCGTCCCACTCCGCGCCGGCGCAGCGGTTGAGGAACTCGTACAGGCTCTCGGTCCGCTTCTTATAGCCGTCGTTGTCGCGCTCGTACTCGTCGAACAACGTGGTTGGCGTCGGCTTCTTCCTCCCCCATGCGGGGAACGGTACGACCGGCGCTGTCGCGATGCATATTGATAGCGGGCATTGTTCTGTAAGCGGAAAGCCTAATTAACAAGGTGGGGCGGGTAAGTCGCAACGCAGGCGGGATTACCGCATGTTTGCTGGCGCAGGGCCCCTGTGGATCTCGTTAGCGGGGGTAAAAATGTCGCTTTGAACTGCAGATAAAGAGCCGCCGCCGCGACACAAACGTTGACATCGCGCGCATCCAGCGCGGCGAGCTGCGCCGCCCGGTCGTGCTCGTGGTGATGCTTCTTGCCGCGGCAATTGTCCTGCTTGACACTCCGTTGGTGGCGATGAGCGCCTACATCAAAAGCGTCCCAAACAACCTCGGCAGCGCGGGCAAAAATTACTCCAACACCGCGGCGGTATTGCATGGAGTGACTATCTTTCCATTGACTACTTGTGGAATGTGCTTTTCCTGGTCGCGTCCTACGCCTCGCCCTACTTCGCTAAGCGCCCCTACCTCTGGACCGCCACTGCTGTCGGCGGTGCTTTAGCCGTCAATGAGCTGGTGATGCTCACGTTGAAGAGCGATATGACAAAGATCGGCGTCTCGCTCGCCGGCGTGCTGGTGGCCGAGGTTCCGGCGTACCGCACGCCAACCGAGCAGCTTACCGACGAGCATCCCCGCAGCTCAAAACATGTGCTGGGGATGGGTGCACGCGGCGCCACCAAGCATCCCTTCAGAATCCGTCAAGCCCTGCGCCGAACGCTTAGGTGACCACCAACCGCCCCGGCACCCGAAAGGATCGCAAGTGCCAATCATTGCCCCCGTCATCTCAGCGGCGACGAGCTGGGACTTTCTGGCCCTCATGGCGCTGTTGGGCGCGGGCCTGTGCCTGGAACAGTTCCTCCCTAGATACCGCTACGACCGCACCAAGGAGCCGTTATGGCACCGGGTGCGCAGAAACATCACCCTCGGCTGTGTGTTCCGTTTGCTTGTCCTGCCGGTCGGGATTGTTCCTGTCCTGTTAGCGGCATCGCGCGCGTCGATTTGGCATCGTCCACCGTGGACGCACGGCATAGGATTCTTGATCGTCGATTTGGTGATATTTGATTTCGTCAACTATGCGTTGCATTACGGCTTTCACAAATCACCGTATTTGTGGAGATATCACATGGTCCATCATCTGGAGCAGCACCTCGACGTGTCGACGAGCTTCCGCACGCACTTCGTGGAGAAAGCATTGACGGCCGCGGTGCGGTCCGCCGTTGTCCTGGTGCTCGATATGCCGGTGGCGTCGGTGGTGGCCTGGCAGACGCTGTCCTTCTTCATCGGCCTCTACCACCACAACAACCTCGTCATTGGTCGACGTCTCGAGCGCTGGATCAGCATCGTTTTCAACACTCGTTCATTCCACGACATTCACCATGGGCGCGAGATGAAGTACACGAATTCTAATTACGCTTTCGTGCTGACCGTATGGGACTACTTGTTCGGCACGTATTCGACGATGGAGCGCCCAAAGGGCTTCTCGAACGGTCTCGATGACCATGGTGACTACCAAGCGGCTGCGCTACTGTTCAACCCGATTTTCCGTCCGGGAAAGCCATTCAGGAAGCCATTAGTCGCGAGCGTGAGTGGATAGGGTGAGCCGATGAGATGGGATCCTGCACAGTACAGACGATTTGCCAACGAACGTAACCGCGCATTTGTGGATCTGACGGCGCGGATCGAGGCCGCCGCACCGCGGCATGTCGTCGACGTCGGATGCGGGCCGGGGTATCTGACCGGCCTGCTGGCCAAACGCTGGCCCGACGCGACGGTCGAGGGGGTCGACTCGTCACCGGAGATGATCGCGGCGGCCGCCGACGTGGCCGGGGCGTCGTTCTCGGTGGGTGATGCCGCCGCCTGGCAACCCGGCGCGGACGTCGACGTCATTGTGAGCAACGCCGCGCTGCAGTGGGTTCCGCGCCATCACGAAGTGATGGGCCAGTGGGCGGCGGCGCTGCCCCGCGGAGGTTGGCTGGCGGTGCAGGTGCCCGGCAATTTCGACTCTCCCGGCTACACCGTGCTGCGCACCCTGGCGGACAGCCCGCGCTGGGCGCATGAATTGCACAACGCCGTTGACCACACCAACTGGGCGGGGACGGTGGATTCGTATGCCGACGTGCTGCTCGACGCCGGGATGATTGCCGACGTCTGGGAGACCACCTATCGGCATGTGCTGGCCGGCGAAGATCCCGTGCTGGAGTGGATGCGCGGGACCGCTTTGCGCCCGCTGCTGGCGGCGCTGTCACCCGGCGACGCCGACGAGTTCACCGCCGAGCTGAAAGCCGAACTGCGGCAAACTTATCCGGCCGGCCCACACGGCACCCTGTTCGATTTCCGACGCGTCTTCGCCGTCGGCCACAAAGTGTAACTGTGTGGGTCCCGGCGGCTCTCCTCCATCGGGACCACACAGGATCTTTGGTGCGATGCGGCTACCGGCCCAGGTGTCTGCCGCGCGGCGGTCGGCATTGGCCACGTCGTCGGCGCCGTCACGAACCGCATTGCCGAGGTCGACCAGGATTTCGTTGAGCGCGGTGGCGGCTTGGTGCCACCTGAGTTGCTCGACCTGATAGGCCGCCGCCGCTTCTCGGGTCCAGATCTGCTGCAACGGCGTGATTTGTGACCTCAACTCCTCGAACGCGGCGTTGAGACCGGCCGACGTGGTGGATCTCCTGACGAACGAAGTATTCGATTTCGTCAAAGTTGTAGGACACAATACGATGTAGATAATCAGCGCCTCAGTGCGGAACCAGTCAGCGGCGCTGGGGCCCGGCTGCGTTCATCACGGGCGTAAGCCGCTGGGCGTCAACCGAAAACCGGCTCAGAGCCGACATCTAGTCGCGTAAACCGTTGGGGTAGAGCCAACCCATCAAACGACCTGAGAGCAATACATGGCTGGACGCGACGGCGTTGTCTCCCGCCTCTTGCCGTTGGTCCTTCATTGCTGCCGATTCACTACCGGCTCCCTGGCCCGGCCACGGTGCCCACCCGCGGGACATCATCGTTGAGTAACGACTTGACGATCTGGCCGCTGGAGAGAAGCACGCGCCCTAGCTGCTCCATGTTCGGCACATCGGGCAGCGCTGCCACCGGCACCCAGGTTTCGAAGGTCTCATTCGGGCGCAGGCGAGTCGGGAGCGGGCGAGCGTCGTTGAGGATGTGCACAGGCGGGTCGGTGTCGAACCAGAGGTGGGTGATCTCGATGTCGTGGCTTTGCGAGAGGTTGACCACTTTCACGAAAAAGTAGTCCGGAGACTCGGGCAGGAAGATCCCCCGATGCACCAGCGCCCTCGCCTCGCCCCGAACGACCTCTTGGGTGAGCTGGTTGGCGATTTCCCTCGCTAGTGCCGGAGTTAAGCCCTGGTGGACGATTTCCGTCGCTTGCGCCTGGGTTACGTGGAGGTTGATGGCGATGTTGATATCTCGATTGGCCAGAAACTGCTGGGCGTTATCGCCCGCCTCCTGTTGCTGATCCGCCACTACTGCTTCCGATTTCTATCTGATTCATTGATATTGACCGTTGCATCGCGGTCAGCCATTACCTGGATGCTGTTGTCTCCGGCCTTTTGGGTGCGCTTGCTGATGTCTTGGCCCGCCTGTCGGTTTTGTGACCATGGCCCGACGCGCTGCGACTGCTTCACCTCGGTAACACGCGGCCCATCGCTGTTGTGCCGCTCCCAGAAGAACTGAATCGCGATCCCGACCAGACCGGCGACACCGAGCGCGATCCATACCCAACGTGGCCAGATATGGACCAGACCCAGGACGCCTATCACCAATGCGACCACACTGAAGAGCGCACCGCCGAAGCGTGCAAGGTTTCGGCCCATGCCTCACGCTCCTTTCGATATCACGGTACGGGAACGCCTGTTCGACTCAAGCCCGACACGCCGTCCGCGGGGTGGGCATGAGCGGAGGCCACACAACTTTTACCCCAGCAGCCACATGAGGCTCATTTGCAACAAATGGAAGGCCCGCCCCGGGTGTCAGCAACCTTGCACGGTCCTGGGGCCCGCAACCAATCATGCAACATCTGCTTTCTCCTCGAATTGGTAACGATTCGGTCTCATCGACCCTGAACCCGTACACAATCGAGCGGACGAATTACCGTCCGGTCAGGAGGGCGGGGCGAGGGTATGCCCCCTGGGGTACCTGAACCCGACCTGGCCATGCCACCCCTGCCCCCTCGGCCGAGCCCCAGACCTGCAGGCCAGTGCCCAGAGTCTCCGTGGCATATCCCACACCCCCTGCCTGCCCATCCCCTGGGGCAGGCCCCTGCCCCAGCGCTGCCCTCTACCCTGAGGGAGCCTGCCTGCCCTACCTACCCCGGCACCCCTGCTCTGGGTGCCCCCCATACCGGTGTCCTGTCCTAGCCTCCGGTCCGGCCACAAGCGCACCCCCTGGGCAACCTCGCAGTCAGCCTGTCAGCCCGGCGTCCGCGCCAAGGCAAAGACAGCGAAATGAACAGAGCTTGGGTCTCGACTCAGTCCCGCTCGGTTGCGCTCTCGCCCGGTGCTGGCTACGCCTCGCTACGCAGGGCCTGCTGCGCCTCAGCCGAATCGGCGTCACTGAGTACGCCCGTGGGTTCGTCGAACTCAGCCACCCGAAGCGGACGCTCTGCGGTCGGAAGGGTGCAGGTCCTCCGGCGCCCCACCTGACGGATCTACGATCTCAGGGCGATCCCGCACCCGGCACCTGGACCTGCGCCCGCATGATCCACCCCGTGGACTCGCCCTTCACGAGGCCTCCTCGGTCGTCTCGTCGACCACCATGTACAGCGTGCGCCCGTCGGATCCGCCGAGGGCGGGTGCGATAGCCCATCCGCGGTCGATCGGCGGTCACCGGATACACGCGCGGCTGTAACAGGCCAGTCCGCTGGTCCGCAATCAGTCCGCAGTCTTTTCGTCGTATGCCCAGGTCAGAGCGTTTGAGCTCGCCCAGGAATCAAGATCTTTTTGTCCGAGGGTGGGTTGTACCGGAGAGGGGGGTCCAAGCCGTCAGGGCGGCTCGCTGACCTGCGGTTTTGCCTCAGTCCCAGGAGCCACCGGGACACGATTCATCGCTGCAAATCCGGGTTTATGGCAGGGCGGCGGGCCTGCTCCATTTCCGCTGCCAGCGCGAGCCGGTACCAGTCGCCTACGAACAAGTTGTGCTGCTCCATCATCTTCAGCGACAAGACCGCGCCGACCTCGCGCGGGTTGGACAGCTCCCCACCGATCCAAGCTCCAGCCGCGCACAATGCCGGTCAGCACGGTGTGCAGGATCGCCTCAAACGCGCCGCGCGGTTACGAGCTTCATCACTTCGGGCTGTCCGTGGGTGGACCGTGAGAGTCCCGTTTCGCCCGCGTTGATGGCCCGCTAACGGCCCGACGGCTCTAACACGTCGAACGGTCGGCCTCACCCTGCACTGGTTGAGCCGTCATCGTTCTAGGGTGCAGAGTGGCTAGCCGACTCTGGATAGTCGAAACAGCCCACTAGCCCGGCCCGAAAAGGTTAAGCTTTGTGCATCACTCGCTTCGAATTCCGTTAGCGTGTCTTATGGTTTTGTCCAGCTACGCACATGCTACATATGTAAAGCAGGTTCCAGATGGACCTCCCACCACTCCTCGTGCAAATAAAGCTCAACGATTGGCAGCAATCATACTTTGTAAGTGGTGACGAGTACCCTGCCTATCTGTGGGCCGTCTTCTTCACGATCGACGGTGATACTGTCGTCCTAAACGGCAACGGTCAATTGCAAGGCTATGCGTTCGTAGATGCGATGCCAGGCGACCATGGTGACATTGGCTCTGACGGAACACTTCTTCGCGGCATTATTCCTTCAAGCACCGGAGAGTTCTGGACGAGATTGAAGGCCATTCCCGTCGACCCTGCTCTTAGGGGATTTATTGGTCCGTCAGTCCCTGGAATTGTCGGATGTCTTGCGGTTCTTCTCGTGCAGCAGGACACTCCGGATGATGCTGTCGCTAAAGGTCACGCAGCGTTGAATAACTCCTTGCAGCAACAGCTCAATGGAGTCATACCAACTTTGGGATTTAAGAAACAGAAGATCACTCCCGCTGATATTCAAGCCATCCAAGACCGAGTTCAAGATGCCGTAATATCGGCCATCAAAGAAGCCCTCACACTATGGGACAAAATCAAGTTTGTTCTAGGGTTTGAGCCGCAAGATTTTGCGATAGAAAATGATCCCAACAAAGGCCCCAGCTTCATATTTTCCCACGACGATCTGCTCACAGCGGGGTTGAAGGATTTCCAGGCACGGGGTGCGATAAGGGGACAGCGGCAACGGGGAGGTCCAAGTAATCAGGAACTCGTGGTATGGGTGATCAACGGACAGGTGACAGCGACGACACCCTTCTGGGTAGCTGGGTCAGGTACTATCGCTCCCGATAGCAGTCAAGACTGGTCATTCAGCTGGGGTGGTGCTGACATGGGACCTCAGCTGATCCAGGCCGAGCCGATCAATTCGTCAGGCATGCTGGTAACGACACAAATAGGTGAAAGTCGCGACGATGCCGGACAGCTCACTTACTGGGCAAGAGTTCATAACCAAGGCGCCTCACCTGTGCAGTTTCAATGGCGCGGCGGCAAGCCTTAAGGCAAAGGAGGAACGAGATGGTGTGGAGAGCTGGCTTAGGCACGATTTCGCCAGGTATCAGTCAAGACTGGTCATTCAGCTGGGGTGGTGCTGACATGGGACCTCAGCTGATCCAGGCCGAGCCGATCAATTCGTCAGGCATGCTGGTAACGACACAAATAGGTGAAAGTCGCGACGCTGTCGGACAGCTCACTTACTGGGCAAGAGTTCATAACCAAGGCGCCTCACCTGTGCAGTTTCAATGGCGCGGCGGCGGCTTCTAGGGAGAGAAATGCCAAGACTTCATGTTATTGTCGATGAAAAGGGCGAGGTACTAGGTACGTGTCGGGTGGAGGATAAAGGAGCTGGGCTGGCGCCGGATATCAGCCTACACGTCCAGCCAGGACAGCGATTGGTCGATATAGACGTCACTGAAAGTACCGTTGCTCTCGAAACTGAAGAGCTGCACAAGAAGATTAAAATGGACCATCTCAAATAGTACCAATTCAGGCTCACGGGGGTTGCTGTCGATGATTATCGTCGTAATCTTTGACCATGCCGAAAGCGGACGCCCGGTTGGCTGATGCTGTATCCAAGCACTGCTTCGTTCCCCGGACAGCTAACTACTTTGGTTCCTCCTCTTCGTGCCGCGCAAAAGCTTCGTCGAACTTGCCCTTATCAAAACCTCCCTCAGCATAGTCAGCACCTGCGGATCTCCCACAGTTTCCTGCGAAAGGAGGGTGGGGGGCCAGACGGCAGCCTCGGTACAGGCTCCAACACACTCCCTCCCACCCCTGCCGTCACCCACCTGTGCCGATCTGTTCAGGTCATCACCGCAGCTTCGTTCATCACCACCCGGACACCCCATCGATGACCGGCCTGAGACCCTCCTGGCCTACCTGACCCGTTCTCGGAGCCGTACCGGCCTCCGAGGCTGCGGACGGTCCCTGACCCGTTCGCCGAACACCCATAACGGAATGGCGGCAGGGCTACCCGCCGATGGGTGGCTCTTCCCATCTGGACGGGTGGGGTCGATGCAACGGAGACCACCCCACGTCCAACCACCCGAGCCCGGCCACGACGGGGCTCTGCTCCGCATCACCACATCACAACTCAAGGAAGCAAAGCACACATGTTCACGCCAGACGAAATCGCATAGGAGATCGCCACCGAGTGCCTGCTTTAGTCGGTGAGGTGCCCAAGGAGCTGGCCGACTCGAACCAACCTGTTCAAGGATGCTGGATACCGCCCAGGGCACAACTTCGCAGTGGATGCATCGAAGATCATCGCGAAGAACGCCGAGCAGGTCATCTCGGACCTGGCCGTGGCGCTGGCTACTGGGGCGAAGTTCGGGGAGGCCAAGCAGCATTACTTCGGCTGCTAACGATCAACGTCTTGCAACATTACCGGGGCTGCGGTTCCGGAAACTATCAAATAGATTCGACCCAGGGGGCAGTGCCCGACCTGACCCCAACCCCGTGCGCTGTGCCTAGTGCCCGCAGGCAGGCCCAGCCTGCCCCTGCCCAGTCCCCGAGCGCCACACCCAGAGGCGGGGCCGGGTGCCGTGGGTGCCAGCCCGGTACTGCCTGTCCCTACCTGCCCAGGGGCCTAGCCCTGCCCTGCCCCCCGCCTAAGTGCGGGGGCAGTGCTCCAGCCTCGGGCCTGGCCTCACCGACAACTCCGCGTATGACTTAGCCGACCACCTCGGACACGCGCCGTTGCTGGCGCTAATCGAAAATGACCAGTGTTGCTCACTGAAAGTGACCACCCTGGCGCTTGTTCAGGGTAGCGCTATGTGATCACCTCCGGGGTTTGGACGTGGGCGGCGTCGGCGGGGATGACGACGGCGATGACGGCCAGTTCGTGGCGGCAGTGCGGACATCGGGTGACGCCGTTGGCAGGCCGAACGGCGTCGCCTACGTCGCTGCGGATCTGAACGACGTCGGCAACGTGGTTGGCGTCGTTGGCAACGGCTGTGTGGGCGCGGCGGTTGCGGGCGTGCCAATCGGCTGACCGGCAGCGCTGCGAACAGTAGCGGCGGTTGGGATTGCGGGTGGTGACGGTGATCGCAGTACCGCAGGTGAGGCAGTTGCGGGTGATCATGGGCGGGCCTCGGGGTGCAGAGCGCGGCGCAGTGCGTCGCTGCGTTGCTGATGGGCCCGCATCCGATACGAGGGTCCGTCGATCGAGACCACGATCCCGGTGTGTAGCAGACGGTCTAAGACCGCCGCGGCGAGCATCGGGTCACCCAGGCGCTCACCCCAGCCGGCGATGCCCGTGTGAGAGGTCAAAATGGTCGAAGATTTCAAGTAGCGCCGGGAAATCACCTCGAACAGCGCGGTATTGGCATCGGGGTCAGGAGTCCTTCGCGCATAGGCGAATTCGTCGATGACGAGCAGCCGTGGGCCGCAGAAGAACCGCATCGTGGTGGCCCACCGGCCCTCCAAGCTCGCCTTGTGACAGCGTTTAGCCAACTCGTCGGCGGTGGTGAAGTAGACGCGGTGACCGGTCTCGGCGGCGGCTCGGGCCAGCCCGATGGCCAGCATGGTCTTGCCGGTGCCGGGCGGGCCAACAAACACGACGTTGCCAGCGTCGTCGAGGAAGCGCAGCGAGGCCAGCTCGCGGATGAGTTTCTCGTCGACCCCGGGCTGGGCGGAAAAGTCAAACGCATCCAGATTGGATCCGGTTGGCAGACAAGCGAATCGCAGCCGCGACGCCAACCGGCGGGCCTGGGTGGTTTCGACCTCGACGGCCAGCAATTGTTCGAGCACGGCCACCGTGGACAGGTCCTCGCCGCGCGCGGCGTCCAGGATGCCCGGCAGCGCCTCTGCAGCCGCCGGCAGCTTCAAAAAGCTCAGGTGCGCCCGCAGCCGCTGATAGGTGGCGGCCTCTCCGGTGGCGGTCATCGGGCCTGACCACCTTCGCCACGTGCCCGCATCGGCCGGGCGGCTGCGGCGTAACGGGCGAAGTCGGTCACCACCTGCTCACCCTCGAGCTGCACCCCACGGGCGCTGATGCGGTCGGCCTCGGCCAGCGCCTCGGGCGTAGGCGGACGACGGTGCTTGCGTCGACACGGAGGCCGGTCGGCGAAGTTGGCCAACACCACCTTTTCCAGGGCGACCACATGCTCCTCGGCGAGCACGACAGCGCCGGCACCATCGGGGGCGCGGTGGTGCCGGGCCAGCACCACCCCGGTGTCGGTGACCACCTCCAAGGTGAGCTCGCCGAGGCGGTGGCGCACCAAAAGCCGCCGCCCGGTGTGACCGGGTGGCACCGAATAAACGTTGCCGCGAAACGAAATTCGCGCCTGGTTGCTCACCGTACGCCCCACTTCCAGCACCGCTGGGTATTGCGCGGGTAGCGGGCGTAATCCCTCCGCGTCGGCTAGTGCCCCCACCGTCGTGGTGATCCCGTCACGGACCCGTTTGCGTGCGTCGAGGCGCACACACAGCCGGTCCAGGGCGCCCTGGGCCTGGTCTTGGGTCACCTCGTCGCCCAGAGTGCGCCACCAGCGTTGAGCAATCACGCCGGCGGCCTTTTCCACCCCGCCTTTGCGCCACGGGTGATAGGCCGGGCATAGGTCGATCCCGACGGCATAGTGCCGGGCGATCGGACCAAAGGACACCTGCAGGCGCCCGGACTGCGGCTGAGCCACCGTGGACATCCGATCAAAGCGCCACCGCCGGGTCAGCCCGCCCAACCGGCGCGCCACCGCATCCAGGCCTTCAGCCAAGTGGGGCTGATCGGTGCACTCGGTCAACCAGCCGCGCCAGCGGCTCGAGTGCGGCAGTGTCCCGATCAGCACATAGGCTGTCTTGCCCCAGCCCCATCCCGCCGGCGGATCCGGCAATTCCAGGTAGTCCCATTGGGTTTCATCGCCCGGCGGGTGCTTGATCACCCCCCGATCGGGGCTGCGGTTCTGCTTGCACGCCGTGCACACCGGGCGCAGCGCGCGCTCACGGATCGCCCGGGTGAACGAGGGATACGACCCCGCATAGCCCAGCGCGGTGACTTCGTCGAACAACGTGGTGACCCATAGATGCGGATCGGCCGCCAGCCGCAGCCGACAGTATTCGACGTAGTCGGCGAAGGGGTCCGGTGCCGAACTGGCCCGCACCCCCGGAGTGCGTTCTCCTGACAGGTACTGGCGCACCGTCACCCGGGTCACCCCTAGATGGCGGGCGATCGCGCTGATCGTCCAGCCCTGCTTACGTAATGCTTCTGCTTCCACAACCAACTCCCATGCGAGCATCTGAGGCGCGGCCCCTTCCAAGTGCTTCCGGATTCCGACACCCGGAGCCTGGAAGGGGCCCACCTACAACCGGCGGATCTCAAACGGCGAGTCGCCTAGGGGTGGTCACTTTCAATGAGCAGGACTGATCACTTTCAGATGAGCGGCAGCACCGTGTCCGAGGGGCATGTCTTGCTTGGTTAGGCATTCAGTTGTCGGGTGGTACCCCGTCAAACGGGTCCGGCTTGTCGCCGTAGTAGGACCACGATGACCGACTAGTCGCGGGGCGCTTCTGGTCGCGTTCTCGCATCTCTTGGTCGTGCTCCCGTACCCGGCGGTCGAAATCGGCCCGGATTTCATCGGCAGTCCGTCCCCGGTATGCCGCCATCCCCTCTTCGTGCGTCGGGCAGTACCTCTGCCCGGCTGGGGCCGTGTCCTCGCACTCCACGAAGAAACACGTGGACTCCTCGGCCAGATCAGCGGCGAACTTCGCCTTGCCCGCCTCGATGCGGGCCGATGCTTTGGCCTTGGCTTCGGCTTCCTCGGCTGCGGTGGGATACCTGCCCCAGCGGTAGGACGTAGTGCCTCTCCGGGTTCTTCCCTCGAACCTGTCCACTTCGCCTTGCTCGTGGAGTAGCTTCAGCGCATCGCGGGCTTTGTTGTCGTACGGGACGCCCGCCTTGCGGGCTATCTCGGCGGTTGTGAGGAACTCCCCGAGAGGTAAGTTACCGATACACACTCTAAAGTAACTTAGTCTATCTTCACTGGTCAGCTTAGGCACCCGAGCTGATACAGATATATCCCCCCTATCCCCCTGAGCACCGGTCGCACGCCACCCGAAGTTGAGCATCCATAGCCGTGTCTTGCTCCCTTTGTTCGACCCGCTCCGTAGCCGGTAATCGGCTACCTCGCGGATAGGGAAGTTGGGAGAGGCAGCGGCAGCGAGCCGCTGCATCGCCCGGTTGACCCGCATGTGACCGATGTCGATCAGATCGGCCACCGCGCGGCACGGGCCGATCACCGGGTTGCGCCCGTCCCGCTCGGCCTTCGCGATGAGACCGAGCAACACGGCAAGGTCGTCTCCGTCCACCAGACCCGACTTGATGACCTCCCTACGGAGGTTGGCAGGGGCGGTCTGGTGCTTGATCTCGAACGTGGGTGAAAACGTCTTCTCGGCCCACCGCCACGCACTGGAGAGCTTCGCGTCGGCCCGCTGGGGCCGGTAGCGGTTGCCGTCCGTGCAAAGGGACTCCAAGATCCGGCTGCCCGCAGCGGAAGCCGCAAACTCGGGCATCCCCCAGCCTTTGTGCATACACCGCAGCGCGAACGCACCCAACGCACCGAGCGGCTCCTTGCCGGACTCCCCGCTGAGCAGGCTGATGTCCTGCTCATCTAGCTCAGGTTGCCCGGTCATGCTGTGTGCCCTGGGTGGCTTGGTCGATCTATGGTGCGGAGTGCTGCGAGGTCATCAGCGCCGAGCAGCAGGAACGCGGATACCCCTTGCTTGCCGATGCGGTAGGTGACCTCTCGGCGCCTCGGCTTCCAGCGTGCGTCGAACGGCACGGCGGTCATCTGTTTCACCCGTTTCGGCACCAACTCGGACATCTGGTGCAGGCTACCGCACCCGAAACAGCGGTTGCTGTTGTTGGCGAAGGCCGGTTTCGGCGCACGCTTCGCGGTTGCCTTGAGTCTCGTGGCAGTCATGGCACAACCACCCGTAGCGGGCGGCGTCGCCGCATCTTCTGCACCGCATCACTGAGCCCTTACCCCAGCTCCACCTAGATGACTGATTCCAAGGGGTGTTACTGGTGTGGCTGCTGTGATTTTAGGGTGAGGGTGTCCAGGATCGGCGTTGGATACCCAACTCGAGCCTGGAGGCCCTTGTGGACGCCGATCTGGACA
>Ga0335069_10007044_pt1 | contig 16273 bp, 14 predicted proteins | sample Lox_Sample_11_FD_206714 | JGI IMG/M metagenome (GOLD analysis project Ga0335069, IMG submission 206714) | Soil microbial communities from Loxahatchee National Wildlife Refuge, Florida, United States - Lox_Sample_1.1 | ecosystem: Environmental > Terrestrial > Soil > Wetlands | place: USA...
GGGGTCAGCACGGTGAACCTCAACCACCCACTGGCGGTCAATTTGAAGGGAAGCAGGAGAATATGAAGAAACTTCAGAATGTACTCATGGTCCTGTCGGTCCTCTGTTTTGCGGTTCCGGCATTCGCGCAGGGTGGCACATCGTCCATCGACCTGGTTCCCATCGGCGCAGGTGTAGGCATGGCACTCGCGGCCGGTCTCTGCGGCCTAGGCCAGGGCAGAGCAGCTGCTTCGGCAACCGAAGCACTTGCCCGCAATCCCGGAGCCCGCGCTGGCATTCAGCTTCTGCTCGTGCTCGGCCTGGCGTTTATCGAGTCTCTTTCACTGTTCACCATGGTTATTATTTTCGCCAAGGTGAAGTAATATCCGCTTCGAAGCAGGGGGCTGGCCGTCTTCTTCAGAACGGCTAGCCCCTTGTGTTCAACGGGCGCTGTTCGAAGTGCCTTCCGGGCTCGTCTTCCGAAGCTCCTGGATAGCCTGTTGATAGCTGAGCCCAGCGGCGACGGGCACAAATTGGCTCTGATCTTCGGCAGTGTCGAAGACCTTGTTCTTGAAAACCACCCGCCCGCTCATGTTCATCTTGAAGTGGACGATCCGCCATTGGCGGTCGCCCACGTCAGCCTGCTCCAGCAAAATCCAACCACCTTTGTTCAGCCGGCCCAGGATGCCCCACCCAAAATCGACATCGTCCTGAAGGTGCCCTTCAAGACGAATCACGCGCTCCTGAGAGGCGTCAATCCAAAGCTGACCTTTCATTTCGGTCAAAACCCGTGTTTCCAGATCCGGAGGGTCGAATTGGGGATTCGGCTCAAAGTCAAACTTCTCTACTCTTCCCGACGGACCGGGTTCGCTTCCTGCGTAACTGTACTTGAATGCTTCAGGCAGCACGCGCAATATCTTGAGAGCCCGGTTTGAGTCAGCATCCTGGGCCTGCTTACGATGACGTTGACGGGTCGGGTCGAGCATCAGCCGGTCGAGCCTTGCTTGTTCTTTCTGTTCGTCATCCGGATCTAGGGGGCGATCGTTGATCGCCACCAGGCGGGCTACTGCGCCATCCTTTGTCTCAAAGATATCCTTGGTGGAGGAAAAGTGCGGACTCGATTTCCGCAGCTTGTAGCGCATGGGTTGCTGAGGGTTCTCAGCGTTGCTGACCTCGGCCGCCAGGGCGCGCTTCACGAGTGCATTCCCCTGCGGGGGATTGGCCGCGCTCCCGCCTGTTGCCGCGAAGGCCGGCAGGGAGGCCAGAATGAGAAACAAGACACTTCGCACTGACTTTAGTTTAACGTTCATTACCGTTCAGCCGGAGGCGGCGAAACACTCCTCGATATGATGTTGGTGGCCGCAACAAGTTTCTGGAATTGAAGTGACTTGCCGCGATGGGTATAGTTCGAACAGGGACTTGTTCTCCGTTTCAACTGACGGATGAGGAAGACCTTGGTCAGTCGGCACGGTTTCCGCAGACATGCAGGCACCAGGACGCCTCGGGCGTTTACACTATTTCCAAATCAATGCCCCGGAAGGACTAGACAATGGCAGCAGAAAATGGACAGGCACGAATCGGCAAATCGGTTGTGATACGCGGTGAAGTGAAGGGAAATGAAGATCTGACCATCGACGGACGAGTCGAGGGAACCGTCACTCTCACCGAAAGCCGACTGACGGTTGGTCCAAGCGCGAACGTTGCAGCGGATCTGTCGGCCAGAGATGTGCTGATCATGGGGCAGGTCCAGGGCAACATTGTGGCCACTGGACGAGTTGAGCTCCGGGCCGGGTGCACCGTCGAAGGCGATGTCCGAGCCCTCCGTCTCGCCGTGGAAGATAATGCAGTATTTCGCGGGAAGGTCGATCTAACGCAGGGCACAAAGGCCCAGGATGCCGTGCCGGCCGAGACCAGCGCCTGACATTCATGACGATTGCCTGGCGAAGGCCATCCAGAGACAAGGGGAGTCAAGATTGATCCGCAGCTGGTTCGAAAAGAAGCACGAAGGAGATTCTTCCGCCTCTGCTCCGGGTCCCTCCAGTCCGAAGATTCCACGTCATTCCGGTGGATGGGCGATGTTGCGCAAGCGTCTTCAGGACGAGCCCGGGCTTCGCGTCATTGATTCAGGTGTAACCTCACCGGCCAACATCAACTACCTGACAAGCCTTGGACACAGTGTCTTCCTCACTGACCTGGTAACGGAGGCTTGTACCGGTCCATGGCAGGCGGGCAAAGACGAGAACGATCAACCGATTTGGAATGTTGAAGGTTTCCTGAAGCAGACGCTCGATTTCGCAGGACGAACTTATGACGTTGTTCTCCTTTGGACTTCACTCGACTATCTGCCCGAGCCGTTTGTGCCCGCAATCGTTGCTCACCTTTATGCTTCGATGAATCCGGGGGGTCAGGTGCTGGCCTTCTTTCACACCCGCAAGCAGCCGGAAGAATCGGCCCATTGCCGGTTTCACATCACTGCCGGTGACAATGTCGAGATCCAGTTGGCGCAGCCGTTTCCGATCCAGCGTGTGTTCACAAATCGCAGCATTCAGTCACTGTTCGACCAGTGGTCTGGATTCCGTCAGTTTCTCGCCAAAGACAGCATCTCTGAGGTCCTCATCACGCGTTGAGACCGCCTCCGGTTCAATTCACGTGAGTCCAGAAACGCATTCATCCGGCAACAACTCACTTACGGCCTCGCCGTAATCAGGGAGCGAGTATGAATCTGTTGAAAGGAACGCGCGTTACGTGGCTGGGACATGCAACGGTGCTCATCCAGACTCCCAGGGGCACTAATCTCCTTATTGACCCGTTCATCCAGCACAATCCGAAATACCCCAAGGGCTTCGTGCTGCCCGATAAGATCCATTTCGTGCTGCTTACTCACGGTCATGGCGATCACATTGCTGACGCGGCTCACATCGCAAAGAACCACGACTCGACTGTGGTTGCAATCTACGAGCTAGCCTCTTTCGTTGGCGAGCAGGGAGCAAATCAGACCATCGGAATGAACCTCGGCGGCACGGTCAAGCTCGAAGATGTCGCCGCCACCATGGTGGAAGCAAAACACTCTGCCGGCGCGCAGGACAATCAGGGCACGCGCTACACGGGAGTCGCTGCAGGTTTCGTGCTGACGATCGATGAAGGGCCAGTGCTCTACCATGCAGGCGACACGGCCGTGTTCAGCGATATGAAGCTGATCAGGGATCTATATCACCCCGAAATCGCAATGCTTCCGATCGGCGGATATTACACGATGGGCCCGAAAGAGGCCGCCCTCGCTGCGCAGTTTATCGGTCCGAAGGTCGTGCTGCCGATTCACTTTGGAACGTTTCCGCCGCTCACCGGGACTCCGGATGAGCTTGCCATATTGCTTGATAACACCATTGAGGTGGCGCGACTGACGCCGGGAAGTTCGCTCTGAAAGCATCGAGGTTCCGGACTGAATTCAGCCCGGCATGCGAACTTGCAGGCATTGCCAGTTCCGTCAGATTCCTCGCGGAGTCTTTGCAGCCTGCTGCTCAGGAGGAGTAGGGGGCACTCCTGACAGATCCTGCCCTCCGATCCTCAGGTTGGGAGATTCGGCTGCCCGGTAATTTCGCAGATCGCGAAGTATCTCGACCTTTTCCCGTGCATATTGTCCGGCAAGTCGAGTCAGCGCGTAGGTGATGATGTCGCTGTGGTGGAGGTCCTGAACGGACGGATCGCGACGCATATTCAGCCACAGGCGGTGAACGAGCTGTACATCGTCGGGTCCCAGAGCGGGGGCGTGTGGCCCGATATAAAAGACCTTTGTTTCGCCCGTAGCATTCACAACATAGAAGTTGAATTGGCGCTTCGGTTCGGGCAGTGCTTCCCATGCCTGCCCGACATGGAACGCCTGATCTTCGGCAGTCATCGACGTGGACTGCCCCGAAACGACTGAATCCACCTCGAGAGAGTTGGCGCTCTGCACGAGCGCGGCAAAGATGTCTCCGGCGGGAACCACAAGCAATGAGACCTTCTTACCAAAGCTTTCGGCCACAGACACGGCTTTGGTAAATAGCATTTGCTCGTGCTCACTGAAACTCTGGTCCTCGGCGCTCAGATACTCCGGTCCTCCCGCGCCCATCATGCGCACGCTTACGACTACGACATCGCGATCTTCAGTGCGAGTGCGGGCAAGAACCCATTTAAGCGCGATGGGATTCGAGGGATCACGCATCGTCACCATGATGCCGCCCGGACGGACAGCAACAGACTCGCGGCTGATCGTGTCCTGATGTTCCAGCTGGAAGTGGTCCCTCATCTTCCGCGCGGTCAAGGCATGCTTTCGCAGATTTTGGCGTTCAGAAACCGTAAAGATGATGAAGAAGGCTGCGGCAAACGCGATACCGCTCACCGTCGCAATGGACTTGGTGAACAGATTCACGGTTGCAGTTGACAGCAGAACCAGAAACACGCAGAACAGACCGACGGGAATCTCCGTCTTGCCGATGCGAATATTCGGCGGAACCTTCCAGCCCCGTTCGCCGTGATACTTCCAGCGCAGCACGAGCATTGCCAGGCTGTTGAATGTGAAGGACCAGATCACTCCAAAGGCGTACGCTTCGCCGAGGGTAATGACATTGCCTCGGGTCACGATGATCGTAAACATCTGGAGGCCAAACACCAGATTGACGATCCTATAGCTCGTCCCGAACTTGATGTGTGGCTTCCGGAACCAGTCTGTGAGCACGCCATCTTCGGCAACGCGCATCAACACGCCCGTGGAGCCGATCATTGAAGTGTTGATTGCTCCAGACAGAATAAGAAACCCGACCACGACGACAAAGATGCGGAACGCGATGCGCAGAAACGACGGTCCGACCATGTACATTGCAAGGCCGGCAATCAGGTTGTCCTGGTAAATATGTGTGCGTTCCCAGTTGGGAATCAGCATGGAAGCCAGAAGCGTCGCGCCGCCTGTAAACACGAGGCTGTAGATGGCGATCACGATTGCAGCGCGCTTCAGGTTCTTCAGCTTGGGGTGCTGAATCTCGCGGTTTACCTGGGCGAGACTTTCCTCGCCGCTCATGGCAAGGATCGAATGGCCAAAAGCCATAATGATTCCGAACAGGCCCATGATCGGCAGTCCGGAGTTCTTGAGGAAACCCAGCGCATCGTCGCTGAACTTCAGGTTCGACGGCGTCGGCGGAGGCGGAAGATGCGCTCCCTTGATGAAGGCCGAATAGAGGCCCCAAACGAACAGAACCACCACCATCACCGTGGTGATCTGCATGACCCGAAGGGCCTTATCGCTGGACTCCTCAATGCCCTTGATGTTCTGCCACCAGTAGTAGATCGTCACGGCGGCCGCAAAGACCGCAGCGGTGTAGTTCATGTCAAACTGGAAAGGGTTCCCGTGGCCGTCTGTAAGGGCGGGAGGAAGCCAGTGGCTCCTGTTTGCCACTACCATCAACTCGTTCATCAGGCCGGTAATGTATTGACCGGCCGATACGCCCGAGATAGGCCCCGTGAGGACGTAGTCGAACATCAGCGCGGAAACGCTCAGTTTGGCGAAGGTTGACCCCAGTGCCTCCTTCACCACACGGTAGACGCCGCCCCGGGTGAACATCGAGCAGCTCTCGACGTACACGGCCCGAACGGCAAAGCTGAACAGCATAATGCCGAGAATGAACCATGGAGCGGCCGCGCCAACCGCCTGCTCGGCAATGCCTCCTGCGTAAAACGCGGATGATCCAAGATCGTTAAGGACGATGGCGGCCGCACGCCAGAAGGAAATGAATGTGAGCATCACGGAAGATGCCACAATGAGGCGAACGCGGTCTGAAGGTGGGGCTACGGTCGTTCGAGTGGATGCCATCACAGGTGTGCCGGCACGAAAAATCGGCCGTATGGTCCCCCGGGCGCTTAACTCCCCTCCGCCCTTGGCTGAGTTTACTTCCACGCGATGTGGCAGTCAACGGAATTAAGTCATTAAGTAACTCGAACAAGCAGAATCATTTGCGGCAGGCTATTCATCACTGACAAGTTCTTTCGCATCCTCAAAGAAACTGATCAGCACCACAATTGCCGAACCGACAAGGCCAACAAAAAACATCAACTCCAACAAGCGCATTCCAAACAATGCCAATGTCATATCTGGAGTTTACAGGAGATGTATATAAGGAATTCGTTTTGTTTGACCGCTGGTTCGGCGATTCAGGCCGCCCCCCCCGATGCATTACACTCGCCCCAGGCATGTATCGCGATTCGTTGAAGTTGTGGGCTGCAGCCGGGCTCTCTGCCGGCCTGCTCGAGCTGCCCTTTCCCCTGGCTGGTCCGATGCCGCCCTGGAGAGGCGTCTTCGCCTGGGTCGGTCTCGTTCCCCTACTCTGGGCCATTCTGTGTCAGCAGAATGCAGCCCAGGCACGACCGTTGCGCCGATCATTCGCAATTGCTTACGTCTGCGGCGTGCTCTGGTACCTGGGAAACTGCTACTGGATTCGTGACACAATGCGACACTACGGCGATCTTCCCCCGTTGGTGCCGGAGCTTCTGCTGTTGCTCTTCAGCCTTGTTCTGGCACTATATTTCGGCCTTTTTGGATTGTGCGTGGCGCTCATTCGCCAGGCTGGCGGCAGCACGCGACTCGCACTCGCTGCATCGCCATTTCTCTGGGCCGCTCTGGAGCTTGCCGCTTCGCGTATCACGAGCGTCCCGTGGGATCAGTTGGGTTACTCCCAAGTGGACAACGCTGTTCTCAACAGGCTGGCGCCATGGACCGGCGTCTACGGCATCAGCTTTCTGCTGGTTGCCGCCAATGCATTGATTGCCGGCGGCATTACTCTTCCGCAATCCCGGCAGCGCTGGATGTGGGGTGCATCTGGCCTAGTTTTGACGGCCGCCGGCGTGGCCGGGATTTTTGTTTCGCCGCCACGACCGGCCGCCACGGCAACTGCGGTTCTTGTGCAGCCGAATCTCGACGTAAGTGCCGACAACGACTGGACCGCCACCGGGGAGTGGGATCGCCACATAAAAGGGCTCACTCGCCTGGCAGGCGAGCAATGCAAAAAGTACATCGCCGGAATCCCACAGACACACGCACCCACCGGCGAAATTGTCTGTCCTCCTTACCCGACACATCCCGACCTCGTGATATGGCCTGAAGCGCCTTCGCCGTTTTTCGAAGAAGATGTCCGATTCCAGAAGGCGATGATCGATCTTGCGCAAACGGTACAATCTCCGCTCATCATCGGCGGTCTCGCAGCCGACTACTCGCCGGAACGAAACGGCTGGCTCGACTACAACGCGGCTATGGTGATCGCGTCCTCGGGCGAGCGCGTCGGCCGTTACGACAAGATCCATCTGGTTCCGTTTGGCGAGTACATTCCCTTTCAGAATCTGCTCTCCTTCGCTCACAAACTGACGGGCCGTGTCTCGACATTCTCCCGCGGACAGGAGCGCAAGGTCTTTCGGCTTAACGGGCATCGTTACGGCATATTCATTTGTTACGAAGCGGTCTTTGCCGACGAGGTGCGCGAGTTTGCGCAGCTTGGAGCGGAGGTGCTCGTCAATATTAGCGACGACGGCTGGTACGGTGACACAAGCGCTCCTTGGCAGCATCTCAATATGGCGCGCATGCGGGCTATCGAGAACCGCCGCTGGCTTCTGCGAGACACGAACAACGGCGTGACCGCCGTTATCGACCCTTACGGGCGTGTGCGCCAGAGCATTACCCGCCATCAGATCGACGCTCTGCCGGCAGGCTATGCTTTTCGCGACGACATCACCTTCTACTCTGTTCACGGCGACGTCTTTGCCTTGGCATGTGCCATACTAAGTCTGGGCGTTGCGGGTGTGTCCTTCAGGACAGTCCTGCGGCGCATAATCCAAAGCAAAGTCAGGTCCTAAGAGCAAAGCATGGCATTAAGTGATCTCGAATACGCCTACGCTCCCGTGCGCGATCAAGTCCGCGACCTGCGGGAGTATCTTTGACCCTGCCCGTCTGCGCAGGGAACTCACCGGGATTGAATCGAAGCTGGCCGATCCGGCCATGTGGTCCGACGCCGCTGCAAGCAAGCCTTTGATGCGCGATCGCAAGCGCCTTGAAGCGCTGATTGCCGACGATGAGGAACTCGTTCGCCGCACCAGCGATATCGAGGCCTATTTCGAACTTGCGCGCGAAGGCGAAGAGGTTCTGGCTGACCTCGAGCGAGATATCAAGGGTCTCGCGACGTTTGCTGAGGAACTCGAGGCGCGCACCATGCTTTCTGGCGAAGCCGACGCACTGAACGCGATCGTTACCGTGCATCCCGGCGCGGGCGGCACTGAAAGCCAGGACTGGGCCGAGATGCTACTTCGCATGTACCTGCGCTGGGCCGAACAGCAGGGCTTCAAAACCGAGATAAACGACTACCAGGACGGCGAGGAAGCCGGCATCAAGTCGGCGACCTTCACCATCCAGGGCGAATACGCGTTTGGCTTGCTTGCAGGCGAAAGCGGAGTTCACCGGCTCGTGCGTATCTCTCCGTTTGACGCTGCAAAGCGGAGGCACACGTCGTTTGCTTCTGTCTATGCCTCGCCTGAAATCGACGAGACGATCGAAGTGGACGTTCGCCCGGAGGATCTCCGCGTCGATACCTATCGTTCAGGGGGCAAGGGCGGGCAGCACGTGAACACGACCGACTCGGCAGTGCGGATAACGCACATTCCGACGGGAATCGTCGTGCAGTGCCAGAATGAACGCTCCCAGCACAAGAATCGCGACAAGGCCATGAAGATGATGCGGTCGCGCCTCTACGAATACGAGCTTGAAAAGAAGCGGGCTGAGAGCAAGAAGCTCGAGGATTCCAAGCTCGACATCAACTTTGGATCGCAGATCCGCTCCTACGTGCTGCAGCCCTACCGGATGGCCAAGGACCATCGCACCAAGGTCGAGGTGGGCGACGTCGACAAAGTTCTCGATGGATATCTCGAGCCATTCCTGCGCGGCTACCTGCTCGCCAAGCGTCGCGGAACCGACGACTCGGCCGGCGCTGACGACGGGTTGGACAAGTAGTAGGCCGGCTTTGGTGGGCTGCTAGCTATAATCACGCCGATGTCGAGCGACGCATCTCTCTCGTGGACAAACCGCAGCGTGCTTCGCACGGGGCGCGAAGAACCCTATCTATGCATCCAGGACGTCATCGTTTTCGTCCGCGACCTGGAAGTAAGCCTGCGATTCTACGTCGATCAATTGGGCTTCGAGCTGATCGCGGACCGTCGCCAACCTCCCGGTGCTGCGGACCGGGGCCTTCACTCGGACCGAGGCTGGATTGAAGTGGCGCCTCCCGATGGCAGCGCGAATCTTACGCTGGTCGCGCCCAGGCCTGACCGTCCGGAATACAAGCTCATTGGCGGAAACCGCTGGGTCCTTTTCATGACCGAGGATGTCCATGCCAAGTACAAGGAATGGAGCGAACGGGGGGTTCATTTCTTGTCTGAGCCCGAGAACCCGGTGTGGGGCGGGACCTTTGCGCGCTTCGAAGATCCGGACGGAAATTTGTTTGGACTCGAAGGCTTTGATGAGGTGAGACAGAGCCTGGAGCTGCGCCGGCAGGCCCAGGCAGAGAAACTCGAATCCGAACGGCGCGTTGCCCAGGAACTGGAAATAGCCAAGCAAGTACAGGCAAGATTGTTTCCGCAGCTTCGACCGGAGTTGAACACTGTAGAGTATGCAGGGATTTGTCTGCAGGCGCGCCAAGTCGGAGGGGATTACTTCGATTTCCTGAATCTCGGGCCACAGAGACTGGGACTCATCATCGGCGATGTTTCCGGCAAAGGGATCGCGGCAGCACTGCTAATGGCGAATTTGCAGGCGAGCCTGAGGAGCCAGTCGGCGTTGGCCTTCGATCAGCCTGAGGCATTGCTCAGATCCGTAAACCAGGTTTTCTACGACAATACGAGCGACAACGCCTTCGCATCGCTGTTTTTTGCTGAGTATGACGACGCGACTCGGAGAATGCGTTACGCCAATTGCGGTCATCTGTCGGGCCTTTTGCTAAATAGAGACGGCAACGTGGTAAGGCTTGAGTCAACAAGCACAGTGCTAGGGCTCTTCAAAGAGTGGAGTTGCTCGATTCGGGAGCAGGAGATTTCTTCCGGCGATGTCCTCGCGCTTTACACCGATGGCATCACTGAAGCCAGCAACGAGCAGGATGAGGAATTTGGCGAGCGGTGCCTGATTGAAGCCCTGCGGAAACATCGGGAGCTGCCGTGCCAGGCTCTGCTGTCCGCAATCGTGGACGGGGTCAGGCGATTCAGCACCCAGGAACAGCAGGACGACATCACCGCGATTGTCGCGAAGTTTCGCTTGGCGGAGTGATGCCGCGATCTGGAAGAATATGGCGAATCGAGGCATACAAAGGTGAACGATTCGGCCAGCGAGGTTCTCAACAATGAATGATCCTGTACTCATCCGCGAGATGCTCGCGTCGGCGCGGACGATCGCCGTCGTGGGGATGAGCGACAAGCCCTGGCGAGCCAGCCACAACGTCGGCCGATACCTCGCCAGCATCAATGGCTTTCACGTCATTCCGGTGAACCCGTCTCTTCAGGACGTGCTTGGACTCAAATGCTATTCCTCCCTCGCAGAGGCGCAGGCTGCCGCAAAGGCTGAGACGTCAGGAATCGACCTGGTGGACGTCTTTCGCGCCTCCGAGCACGTGCCCGGCATTGTGGACGACGTCATCCGTCTCGGCATTCCATACCTTTGGCTTCAGGATGAGGTCATCCATGAGGAAGCCGTGGCCCGGGCCCGCGCAGCAGGGGTCAAATGCATCCAGAACGACTGCATCTTTCGCGAGCACGCCCGGCTTGTGGCAGAGGGCACCTTACCTTGATTCCGAATGTCTTTCAATTGGATCCTCACGCTTGCGACCAAGATCCTGTCTGTTGAGTCCAATAGGCAGGCTATTCTTTAACCCGATGCGGTTTGTCCGCCAACTCGTCCTCCTGAGCACTGTTCTCGCGACGGTCCCATTCCTATTTGCAGCGTCCGATTCCGCCGAATTGCCGCACGTCCACGTCCAACTCATCAGCCCCGACACGCATCTTCACGCCGGCAACGCAAACGATGTCGGCCTCTACTTCAAACTCGAGCCCGGTTGGCATATCTATTGGAAAAACCCAGGCGATGCAGGCGAACCGCCAAATATCAGGTGGACCCTGCCTCCAGGCCTTTCCGCGGGACCGCTCCAGTTTCCCGTTCCGAAGCGTCTTCCGCTTGGCCCGCTGATGGACTTCGGCTACGAAGACGAAGTGCTCTTTCCCATCAGGCTTAGCGTTCCGCTCAGTGCAACTCCCGGCCCAGTTCTCCTGCATGCCAAGGTGGACTGGCTTGTTTGCCGTGGCAGTTGCATTCCAGAAAAGACCGAACTTGAGCTTAAGTCCGATGTAGACAAAGGCCTTTTTACCGGCATTCAGTCGCCACTTTTTCAGCGCTTCCTGGACCGCCTTCCCCTCCCGCCGCCTGCCACATTGAAGATCGGATTTGTCGCCATGGCTGGTGGTTTTCGGATGACCGTAAACACGGGTCGAAGGGAGAACGAAGCACTCTTTTTCCCCACGACGCCCGATATCCTTTCCAACCCGGCGCCGCAGACCGTAACGCCGACCGCAAACGGACTCACCCTCGACTTGAAGAAGGACGTAAACCTCGCCGCGGACCCCAACGAGCTTACCGGCCTGCTCACACTTTCCGGCGGTCGAGCTTACGAACTGATCGCACTCGCCGGTCCACCCAAGCCGGCGAAGTCAGGGAGCGACAGCGAAACAAGCCCGAAGGCCTCAGTTGCCGCCGCGGACAATTCGAACAAAGGCTATGCCACGAGTTCGACTGAAGTGCTCTCTGCGCCCGCAAAACCGGCATCCGGCCCAGGCCTGTCAAAGGCCACTGCGTTAGCCTTCCTGGGAGGCCTGCTTCTGAACCTCATGCCTTGCGTTTTCCCAGTGCTCTTTATCAAGGGACTCTCGCTTGTTCAGTCCGGCAACGAGGAGCGCCACAAGCTTCTTCTCCACGGTTTCGTCTATGCCGCAGGTATTCTCGTCTCGTTTTGGGTGCTCGTTGCGCTGCTGCTCGGCCTGCGTGCGGCAGGATCGAGCATCGGCTGGGGTTTCCAGTTTCAATCGCCAGTCTTTCTCTGGCTGATCGCCAGTCTTCTGTTTTTCCTGGGGCTGTCGCTCGCGGGACAATTCGAAATTGGCCTCACACTCACGAGTGCCGGCGGCTCCCTGGCCGCGAGACAGGGCTACACCGGCAGCTTCTTCACGGGCGTACTTGCCGTCATCGTAGCCACACCGTGTACCGCCCCGTTCATGGGAGTCGCGATCGGCTATGCTCTTGCTCAACCAGCCGCGGCAACCTTTGCGGTCTTTACCGCGCTTGCCATCGGACTCGCAGTACCTTATCTCGCGCTGACCATCCAACCGACCTGGACACGTCTTTTGCCGCGTCCCGGCGCGTGGATGGAGATCCTCAAGCAGGTTGTCTCCGTCCCAATCTTCGCCACCGTGATCTGGCTCGCCTGGGTGCTGGCGCAAGCCTACGGGGCTGCGATGCTTGCTGCTCTCCTCGCAGGGTTCCTTCTCCTGGCCATCGCGGGCTGGTTCCTGGGGCGTTGGCCGGCGCAGCGCTGGGCCACGACTGTTGCGGCCCTTATTGCGCTAGGGGTGGTTGCTATGGGTGCTCTCGCTCCGCGGAAGCTGTCCGCAGCGGTCGAGACTTCAGCTGGTGTGCAAGACAAGACAGGCTGGGAGCCGTGGTCCGCCGAGACCGTCTCTCACTACCATGCACAGGGCCGTCCGGTCTTCGTCGACTTCACCGCAAGCTGGTGCCTGAGTTGCCAGGTCAACGAACGTCTCGCTCTGGCTCAACCCGAGGTGCAGAAGGCATTTGTAAATGCTAATGTCGCACTTCTGCGCGCCGACTGGACTCGCCACGACGAAGCCATCACGCAGACGCTCTCGGGATTGGGACGCAGCGGAGTGCCGACCTACGCCCTCTATGTGCCTGGAGAGGCAGACCCACGGCTCCTCCCCGAAGTGTTGACTCCCGGAATTGTGACGAGTGCCCTGAATGATTTACGGCGTCCCGCAACCCAGGCCGAAGCAGCAACGTCCAAATCGAAGTAAGGCGGAGTATTCCCCGGTCAATTCGTCTGAATCCCCAGAGGAGGTCGACTCTGATGGCTTTGCTTTCCCGTCTTTCTTTGTACGCGGCCTTTGCCGGCGCACTCCTTTCGTTCCCATCCTCCGCCCAGACGGCCCGTGTCGGTGACCCCGCACCGGAGTTCACCGCCACTGACTCCCGCGGAAAAACTCAATCCCTGGATCAGTATCGAGGCAAGTTTGTGGTGCTCGAATGGCACAACCAGGGATGTCCCTACACAAAGAAGCACTACATCTCCGGCAACATGCAGTCTCTGCAGAAGGAGTGGACCGGCAAAGGCGTGGTCTGGTTTACGGTCATCTCCTCCGCTCCCGGTGCGCAGGGATATGTAACTGCAAGCCAGGAGAATGACTACCTGGCGCAAATGCACGCCTTGCCGACAGCCGCGCTCCTCGACCCCGACGGGAAGCTTGGCCGGCTCTACAACGCAAAAACAACGCCGGATATGTACGTGATCGATCCGGCCGGAAAACTGGTCTACACCGGCGCAATCGACAACCGCCCGACGCCGGATGCCGAGGATATCAAGGGCGCTGATAACTTTGTCAGCGACGCGCTGACCGCAGCCATGGCCGGCAAGCCGGTAGCGACCCCGTACACGCGTCCCTATGGCTGCTCAGTGAAGTATCGGGACTGACGGACTCGACGACGTAATGTGAACTTGACGCCGCTCTGACGCCACCGACTGATCCTGGAGGAGGAGCAGAGACTATGTTCCACCGCGTTTCGACGTCCTGATCTTCCGGATCTTTTCCATGCGCTGCGCAAGAAGTTTTTCGCGGCCTTCCTGCGTTGGATGGTAGTAGGACCGGCCGCGCAGCGAATCGGGCAGGCAGTCCATGTCGGCTACCCGTCCCTCTTCGTCGTGCGCGTAGCGATAGCCCTTTCCATAATCGAGTTCCTTCATCAGGCGCGTTGGCGCGTTGCGCAAATGCAACGGAACCGGTTCCTGCGGCGTGTGCTCAATCTCCTGTTGAACGGCGCCGTAGGCCATGTAGACGGAGTTCGATTTCGGAGCCATGCAGAGATAGACCACAGCCTCCGCCAGTGCCAGGTCGCCTTCGGGGGACCCGAGGAAATCAATCGTCTCCTTTGCCGAGAGGCATAGATTCAGTGCCTCAGGCGCAGCCAGTCCGATGTCCTCCACGGCCATGCGCACGATCCTGCGTGCAAGATAAAGAGGGTCCTCCCCTGCCGCGAACATACGCGCCAGCCAATAGAGCGCCGCATCCGGATCACTGTTTCGTACGCTCTTGTGCAGCGCCGAAATCAGGTTGTAGTGCTCCTCGCCTGACTTGTCATACAGCAGCACCCGTTGCTGTATAGCATCGGTTGCCAGCGCTTTGTTGATGTGTTTCTCGCTCTCCACGGCGAGCTGAGCGGCGACCTCGAGCGTGTTGTAGGCATTTCTGCAATCGCCGCTTGAGTACGTCGCCATCAGTTCGAGCGCCTCATCATCGGCCGTGAGATGCAGGCTCCCCAGGCCGCGTTCGCTGTCCTCCACGGCGCGCCGCAGCAGGGCAACGATGCGCTCTTCACTCAGCGGTTGCAGCACGTAGACACGGCAGCGCGACAGGAGCGCGGAGATGATCTCAAAGGAAGGGTTCTCGGTTGTGGCGCCGATCAGACGAATCGTGCCGCGCTCAACGTAGGGAAGGAACGCATCCTGTTGGGCCTTGTTGAAGCGGTGGATCTCGTCCACAAACAGGATCGTCCGAGATCGCATTTCGGCAGCCTGCGCTGCCGATGCCATCACCTGTTTGATCTCCTTGATTCCGCTGGTCACCGCGGAGAACTCAATGAAATTGGCCCGGGTCGTTTCCGCAATAATCTTTGCAAGAGTGGTCTTGCCGACGCCGGGCGGGCCCCAGAAGATCATAGAGCCAGGATCGTCCCGATCGATCTGCACGCGGAGCGGCTTTCCTGGGCCCAGCAAGTGTTCCTGCCCGCTATACTCCTCGAGTGTCCGCGGGCGCATGCGCTCGGCAAGGGGCGCTCCGGCCACTGGGCGGGGCAGGCCCTTGGACGAGACCGTTGAACCTTCAGGCACTCCATCGAACAGGCTCACCGTTTTCCTCCGCGAAGCCCATTCAGGCCGCTGTTTCGTTTCGCGCGCTGCCGCGATGCCTCGTAGAGCAGCACGCTCGTGGCTACGGCCGCATTCAGACTCTCCACCGGGCCAGGGCAGGGAATCGTGATCGCCCCATCGGTCTGCGTCGCAAGCTCCGGCGAAACGCCGCTCCCCTCGTTGCCGATCAGCAGCGCGACCGGCGCGGCCAGATCTGCCAGATCGGCAGGCTCGGCGCCATGAGCCTCCGTCGCGTACAAGCGCACGCCGGCCTTTCGAAGCTGTTCCACCGCTTCGGCCTCTGAAGCCGCAAGGATGGGCAGCCGAAAGACACTCCCGGCTGAGGCGCGCACAGCCTTCGGGTTCCACGCGCTTACCGTGCCCGAGAGGCAGAGCACACCATTTGCCCCGAAAGCTTCGGCGGAGCGCACGATCGCGCCGAGGTTTCCCGGGTCCTGCAGACCAGAGAGCACCACAAGCAGCGCCGGGGCTCTCCTCCCGCTGCCAACCAGTTGGGCCCACGTCCAAGCCGGAGGTTCAACCAACGCGGCGACAGGTTGTGGCGTCTCTGTTTTGAGAGCGGAATCCAGCAGCCCTTTTGGCATCCGCAGAACCTCAACCTCGTCCGGCAGTTCGATCTCAGCCAGCAGCCGTTCTGCCCCTTCAGCAGCAAAGACGCAGGCAATGCGAAGTCCTGAGCGCAGGGCCTCCGAGAGCAGATGAGGCCCCTCAATGCCGGCCAGTCCTGCCTCGTTGCGTCCGGGGCGCGCCAGCGCGCTCCGCAACTCCTTCAAGCGGGCATTCTGCTTACTCTGTACAATGCGAACAGGCATCCGTGCGATCCGTAACCGCGCTTAGGCGATTCTAAGCCGTTTTGCCGGGATATGGCCGAATCGTTGGCGGTACTGAACTTGCCCGGCGCGGCGGGCTATGATAGCTTCCGTCTTTGTGGCGCTCACAGCCGCAGGTTGGTTGTGTCACCCCCTGAGGGAACCGAGGTAGACCTTCTTGTCCGCGGAGATTTTACGCGTCCATCCCGATGAACCACAGGCAGATCG
>Ga0335069_10007045_pt1 | contig 16272 bp, 15 predicted proteins | sample Lox_Sample_11_FD_206714 | JGI IMG/M metagenome (GOLD analysis project Ga0335069, IMG submission 206714) | Soil microbial communities from Loxahatchee National Wildlife Refuge, Florida, United States - Lox_Sample_1.1 | ecosystem: Environmental > Terrestrial > Soil > Wetlands | place: USA...
GCGGGCCGCAACCACGGACGTCGCGGCGGGCATCCAGTGGCGAGGGCACCCCTCCATTTGATACAAAATTTTTGTAATTTTTGATTTTTTGTATCTAAAATACGTTCGTGAGCCTGGGCATCCCGCCCGGCGCCAACCGCCGCCGCACAGGAGGGGGACACGATGGCCATCCTCAAGGAACGTCTCTCCGACAAGATGGAATTCCCGCCGGAGACGCCGCAACCGAACATCTACCCGTTGTCCTGGCACTCGCAGACCCGGAAACTGCAGGAGGTCTGGGAAGCGGCGCTGCGGGAGAACTGGAACCCCGAAAAGCTGCCGTGGGACACGCTCGACGTCGACAGCTACAGCTGGGAAGAGCGCGAATCGATCGCCTACTGGTGGACGCTGCTGTCGGTCTTCGACGCGTCCGCGCCGCCCGTGTTCGCCGAGGCGCTGATCAAGACCTACGAGGTGCACGAGGAGGACCCGGTCCGCAAGTGCTTCTTCTCGGTCACGCGCGACGAACAGAACCACGAGATCATGTGCGGGCTCGCGATCCGGCGCCTCCTGGGGCATCCGGATCCGCTGAGCTACGAGCCAAAGACCGAGCTTGGCCGGCGCCTGCAGAAGAACGCGAAGTGGCTCTACTTCAACGGCGGGCGCTACTGGACCGGCTACAAGAGCGCGGTCCCGAAATACGATCTCGCCGTGCTGTTCAGCTCGTTCCTGATGGGCGAGATCGCCGCCGCGACGATCTTCAAGCAGATGTACGAGCACTCGCGCGAAGCGGTCTTCAAGGAGGCCTTCCGCCACATCGGGCGCGACGAAGGCCGCCACATGGCGATCTGCATGGCGGTGATGGAACGCGACTACCCGAAGATGGGTCCGGCGAACAAGTCGATCATTACGAAGCAGATCCGGGCCGGCTACCTCTTCCTGTCCGCCGTCCTGTTCGAGCCGCCGCCGGAATTCTGGGACCTGCCGTCGGACTTCATCGGCAACCAGCGCGAAGCGGAGGAGGTCGCGCGTGGCGCCGGATTCGGGATTCCGACGTTCGAGCAGAAGCGCGAGAATTGGCGCCAGGCGATCGTCAATCTGAAGGGCGTGCTCGATCGCTACGACATCCCGTTCCCTGCGATCCCGGAGGTCGGCATCACCGGCGAGGAGGTCTCGAATGTCGCGATGGAAGACATCATTCCGGTCTTCTGAGCGCCGGCGCGCTCGGCACGACGCGCGGATGCCGGGCCGGGCGGCATGACGCGCGTCGTCATCCAGCCGTCGGGCAAGACGGTCGACTGCGACTTCGGCGACACGGTCCTGATGGCGCTTGAGAAGGCCGGCTATGCGTTGCCGAACAACTGCCGGGCCGGCGCCTGCGGCGAGTGCAAGGTCAAGGTGCTCTCGGGCCAGTTCGACCAGGGCATCGTGCTCGACATGGCGCTGTCGCCGGAGGAGCGCCGCCAGGGCTTCGGCCTGATGTGCATGGCGAAGCCGATCTCCGACGAACTCGTCATCGAATGGGGCACGGTCGACGCGCGACCCAAGCTCTTTCCCCCACGCGAGAACGCGCTGTTCGTCGTCGTGGATCGCCGCGCGATCGCCGACCGCGTGGTCGAGCTGCGGCTGCGCCCCGTCGGCCAGCCGATCCGCTACTGGCCGGGGCAGTACGTCACGCTCGGCGACGCCTCGGCGAACGTCGCGCCGCGCGCCTATTCGATCGCCAACGCGCCGCGGCCGGACGGCGAGATCGTGCTGCAGGTCGCGCGCTCGGACGGCGGCGCCACCAGCGCGTGGATCCATGACGTGCTGCAGGCCGGCGCCAGCGTGAAGCTCGCCGGCGCCTACGGCACGTTCATCGGCGACCCGTCCGTCGACACGCCGGTGCTGTGCCTGGCGGCGGGCACCGGGCTCGCGCCCATCCTGTCGCTCACCGAAGCCGCGCTGCGACGCGGGTTCCGGCGCCCGGTGATGGTCGTCGTCTGGGCGCGCCGGCGCGTCGACGCCTACGGCCTGGGCATGCTCTCCTGGTGGCGGACGAAGCACCGCAACTTCGATTTCAAGTTCGCGCTGACGCAGGAGCGTGTCGACGGCTTTCTCGAAGGCCGCGTCGACGCCGTGTTGCCGGCGCTCCTGGCGGATCTCTCGAAGCACAGCGTCTTCGCCGCCGGCAGCCCGGGTTTCGTCGATGCCTGCGTCGCCGCGGCCCTGCAGCTCGGCGCCGATCGCTCGCGCATCCACACCGAAGGCTACTTCGCGCGCCAGACGCCGGTGGTCGCCGACGCCGCGCACTTGTTGCCGGCCTGAGCGGGCACGCGCGGCGCATGGCGGCTTTCCGGCGGATCGACGAGTTCCGCGGCCGGCAGCGGGTCCAGGCCGGCTCGCTGATCGTTTCGCTGTTCGGCGACGCGGCGCTGCCGCGCGGCGGACGCATCTGGCTCGGCAGCCTCATCCGCCTGCTCGAGCCGCTCGGCGTGAACGAGCGCCTCGTTCGCACCTCGGTGTTCCGGCTCGTCAAGGAGCGCTGGCTGCGGAGCGAAACGCTGGGACGCCGTGCGGACTACCTGCTTACCGACGCCGGACGCCGCCGCTTCGATGCCGCCTCGGCGCAGATCTATTCGTCACGGGCGCCCGACTGGGACCGGCGCTGGCGGCTGATCCTGCTGCTCGGACCGCTCGATACCCGGGAGCGCGAACGTTTGCGGCGCGCGCTCGCCTGGCAAGGCTACGGCGCCGTCGGTGGCGAGTGCTTCGTGCACCCGCGCGCCGATCTCGCCGCAACGCTCGATGCGCTCGCCGGCGACGGGCTCGAGGCTCAGCTGGAGTGCCTGATGCCGCTGCTCGCCGCCGATGCCGGCGCCGGCATGGCTTCCGGACATGCGGAGCTCGTGGCGCGCGCATGGAACCTGGACGCGATCGGGCACGCGTACCAGGCGTTCGTCGACGCCTACGAGCCGGCGCTCCGCGACCTGCGCGGCGCGCGACGCGACGAGCTCGCCGACGAGACCGCATTCCTGATGCGGCTTCTGTTGATCCACGACTATCGGCGGCTGTTCCTTCGCGACCCGGAACTGCCGGAGGCGCTGCTTCCCGAGGCATGGCCCGGACGCCGCGCGCGGCAATTGTGCCGCGAGATCTATCGCCGCCTCCTGGTGCCGTCGGAACGGCATCTCGATGCGCAATTCCAGCTCGCCGACGGCCGGCGCACGCGCTCCGACGAATCCCTCGACGCACGATTTCCCGCCGAAGACCCGCTGCAGGGCATCGACGCGCCGGTGGCGACCGCACGCCTGCCCGCGACGTGACATCCGTCAATGCATCTCGCGCGACGTGCGCGCAGCATGCCAACCGGGGTGGCGGGGAGTTGCGCGATGAAGACTCGGAGCTTGACCCGGCGCGCGTTCCTGGGCGGCACCGCGGTCGCGACCGCGGGCGCGTCGATGCGTGTCGCAGCCGCGACCGCCTCCGCGGTGGCGCCGCCATCCTTCGGACCGGACCCGGTGCCGATACGGCTCAACGTGAACGGTCACGACGTGGCGCTTCGCGTCGAACCGCGATCGACGCTCGCTGAAACGTTGCGCGGGGCGCTGGGCCTGACCGGAACGAAGATCGCCTGCAATCGCGGCGCCTGCGGCGCGTGCACCGTGTGGCTCGACGGCGTCGCCGTCTGCTCCTGCACGATCCTCGCGATCGACGTCGGGGAAGGTGCCGTGACGACGATCGAGGGCCTCGCGCCGGGCGGCGAGCTTCATCCGGTGCAGGCCGCTTTCGTGCAGCACGACGCGGTGCAATGCGGCTTCTGCACGCCGGGAATGATCATGAGCGCGGCGTGCCTGCTGCAACACGCCGCCGACCCCAGCGGCGACGACGTGCGCAGCGCCATCAGCGGGCACATCTGCCGCTGCGGCACCTATCCGCACGTCGTCGAAGCGACGCTCGCGGCGGCCAAAGTGCGGCCCTGACGCGACGGAACCCGGCATGGAAACGCGTCAAGCTCGCTTCCCGCGCGGAATCGCCGGCGTCGGCCTCGACGAGGTGGAGCGCGAGGTGCCCGCCGACGAGGCGCCGCCGCTCGCCCCGAATGCGGCGCTCGCCGTCATCGGCAAGCCGGTCGCGCGCCACAATGGCCGGGCGAAGGTGACCGGCGCGATCCGCTATACGGCGGACGTCCAGCTTCCAGGCATGCTCCACGCGCGGATCCTCCGGTCGCCGCTCGCGCATGCGCGCATCCGTGCGATCGACGCGCGCGACGCCGAGGCTCATCCGGGCGTGCGCGCCGTGCTGCGCGTCGCCGAACCCGGGACCACGTCGGGCACCGTCCGCCATGTCGGCGCCGCAGTGGCCGCCGTGGCGGCGACGTCGACGGCGGCGGCCGCCGACGCGGCCGGGCGGATACGGGTCGACTACGAGCCGCTGCCTTTCGTCACGACGCTGGACGATGCGCGCGCCGCGGACGCGCCACGCGTGTTCGACGAGGCGTCGGCCCCCGCGGGCAACCCGGCCGGATTTCCGGCGCCCGCCGGGCTGCCGCTGCGGGGCAACGTGCGTGGACCGGGCCGGGACCAGCGCGGCGACGCCGCCGAGGCCCTGAAGCACGCCGCGATCGTCGTCGACGGCGAGTACCGCACGCAGGTGCAGACGCATTGCTGCCTGGAGCCGCACGGCATTGTCGCCGACTGGCGCGAGGACGGGCTCACGGTCTACATGTCGACGCAATTCACGGCCGGGGTTCGCCACGAGATCGCCGAGGCGTTCGCGCTGCCGCTCGCGCGCGTGAGGGTCGTCGTCGACGGCATGGGCGGCGGATTCGGCTCCAAGTCGTCGCTGGGGAACTATGGCCGCATCGCGATCGCGCTGTCGCGCGCGGCGCGGGCGCCGGTGCGGCTCGTGCTGGAAAGGCACGAGGAGCAGATGGACGCGGGGAATCGGCCCGGGACCTGGCAACGCCTTCGCATCGGTGCGAACCGCGACGGTTCGCTGGCCGCGATATCCGTCGTCAGCTTCGGGACCGCCGGCATCGCGCTGGGCGCCGGGATCGGCAACATGGCGCAGGCGCTCTACACGTGCGCGAACTTCGAATCGGCGCAACACGACGTGTTCACGAACGCCGGGCCCGGATGCGCGATGCGGGGGCCGGGCAACGTCCCGGGCGGATGGGCGCTGGAGCAGGCGATCGACGAACTCGCGCATCGGCTGGCGCTCGATCCGCTGGCGCTGCGCGATCGCATCGACCCGAGCCCGGTTCGGCGCGAAGAACGGCGCATCGGCGCGGAGCGCATCGGCTGGGGCCGCCGCCACGCGCCCGGGGCCAATCGTGGGCCGGATGGCGGGCCAATCCGGCGCGGCATCGGCGTCGCGCAATCGCTGTGGGGCGCCAACGTGCAGACCAACGCGGCCTGCGAAGTGCGGGTGATGCGCGACGGTTCGGTCGAAGTCGTCTCCAGCGTGCAGGACATCGGCACCGGCGTCACGACGGTGCTGGCGCAGGTCGTGGCCGAGGTGCTGGGGCTGGCGCCGGAGCAGATCACCGTGCGCATCGGAGACACCGAGTTTCCCGAGGGTCCGCCGTCGTACGGAAGCCGGACGACGGCTTCGATCACGCCCGCGGCGCGCAACGCAGCCTGGCTCGTCCTGCAGACGCTGCTGCGCGAGGCGTCGGCGACGCTCGAGACGGCGCCTTCGATGCTCGTCGCGCGCGATGGCCACATCGCACGACTCGACGAGCCGGCACGCCGGATTCCGCTGCGCGAAGTCGCCGCGAAGCTGCGGACCGACCGGATCAGCGCGGTGGCCTCGCGCGGCGACGACTACACCGGATTCAAGCGGCGCATGGGAGACGCCGCGCTGGCGCAACAGGATCTCGGCGGCGTTCAGTTCGCGGAGGTCGCGGTCGACACCGAGACCGGAGTCATCCGCGTCGAACGCGTGGTCGCGGTCCAGGACTGCGGTAGGCCGATCAATCCGCTGCAGATCGAAAGCCAGGTCCAGGGGGGCGTCCTGATGGGTATGTCGTTCGCGCTGTACGAGGACCGATTGCTGGATCCGGCCACCGGCCGGATGGTCAATCCGGACCTGGAGCACTACAAGGTGGCCGGCCCGCGCGAGGCGCCGCGGATCGACGTCGTCGTCCTGGAGAACTACCAGGGCAACAGTGCGACGGACGCCTACGGCATCGCGGAACCGGCAAACATCGCGACCGCGCCGGCGATCGCCAATGCGGTCTACAACGCGATCGGCGTCCGCCTGCGCGACTCGCCGATGACGCCGGCTGCCGTCCTCGCGGCGCTCGGCCGCGCACCGGCAGCGGGCCACCGCGAGTCGCCATGAACCGTTTCGGCTGGATCGAGGCACGCAGCGTCGCCCAGGCGGCTGGCGCCGCGACGACGGTCGTGGCCGACGTCATGGCGCAGCATCGGGCGGGCACCGAGGACGAGGCCAGCGTCGTGAAGGCAGGCGGCATCGACCTGATCGACCTGATGAAGGCCGACCTCCTCGCGCCGGCCCGGCTCGTCAACCTGCGCCATGCCGGCGGCCTCGACGGCATCGAGGAGGCGCGTGGCGGCGGCATGCGGATCGGCGCCCTGGCGACGCTCGCGATGCTTGCGGCCGACCCGGCGCTGAGGCAGCACGTACCGGCGCTGAGCGACGCGGCGCGCGCTTCGGCGAGCCCGCAGATCCGCGCCGTCGCGACGCTGGGCGGCAACCTGCTGCAAAGGCCGCGCTGCTGGTATTTCCGCGCCCAGGCGTTCCACTGCCTGCGCAAGGGCGGCGGCCACTGCTTCGCGCTGGGCGGGTTGAACCGCCACCACGCGATCTTCGACAATGGAACCTGCGCGATCGTGCACCCGTCGACCGTCGCGACCGTGCTCGTCGCGCTGGGGGCGTTCGTCGAACTGGCCGGGGCGGATGCGCCGACGCGCGTCGTGCTCCTTGAGGATTTCCTCGTCGGTCCGCAGCGCGACGTGCAGCGGGAGAACGACCTGCGGCCCCATGAGATCCTCACCGCGGTCGTGCTGCCGCCGCTGCCGGCCGGCCTTCGCATGGCGCACCGGAAGATCGCGGAGAAGGAATCCTTCGATTGGCCGCTCGCGGACGTGGCCGCGACCCTCGACCTCGACGCCCACGGCACGTGCCGGCGCGCCGCGATCGTGCTGGGCGCCGCGGCGCCCGCGCCGCGCCGCGCGCGCGCGGCCGAAGCCCTGCTCGACGGGCGCCGGATCGACGAGGAGGCGGCCGCAGGCGCGGCTCGCGCCGCGATTCGCGGCGCGACACCGTTGGCGGAGAACGGCTACAAGCTGGCGCTGTTCGAGACGCTGGTTCGGCGCACCGTGCTCGCCGCGGCCGGTCGGAGCATGGCTTAAGGGCGCGGAGGCTTGCGGCGGCCCTCTCCCCCACCCCTCTCCCGCTTCGCGGGCGAGGGGAGCTCCGGCGTCCGCCGTTGAGGCAGTGTCTCAATTCTCGCCGACGGCGCACCCCTCGCCCGTGAAGCGGGAGAGGGGTGGGGGAGAGGGCCAGCGCAACCCGCCACCGCGCCTCAGGCGCGCAGCACCGTCTTTTCGTAGAGGTCGAGCAGGCGACGGCCGGGGTCGTACTTCGCCTTCAGCGCCTCGTACTGCGCGATGCCGTAGGCGGATGCGAATTCCTGCCGCGTGAAGAAGCTGTCGGAGTACAGCGACTTGATGCCGCCCAGCCGCGCGACTTCATGCTCGATCTTGCGGTTGAAATGACCCGGCTCGTGCGGCTCGGTATCGACGACCGTGTCCCAGAAGCCGAAATTCACATAGAGCGCCCCGGATTCGACCGGATACAACGGGAATGCGGCTGTCGCGGCGCGGGATCGCAGCGGGCAGATCCAGGCCGGAAGGATCCCGATCTCGCGCAGGAAGAAGGCGAGGAACTCCTCGGCCCGCTCGAGCGGTATGTCGACGTCCTGGATCACGGTCTCCGGGTGGCGGCCGCGCAGCGCCGCGACGCGGCGCGTCACTCCCCAACGGGCGTTCCAACGCATCAGCCGCGTGTACGTGCGCGAATTCAGGTGCCGGCGCCCGAACAGGCGGCGCACCACGGGATGCTGCGCGCCGAAGTTCCGGGAGCACCAGAACCAGTCGGTGTCCCATCGCCACAGGTAGCCGGGCGTCGACAGGTAGTCCTGCGGCCGGCGCTGCAGCGAGCGGTAGTAGATCTCGTAGCCGTAGTCGCTCAGCGATGGCACCTCGTCGACGAAACGTGCCACGTTGAGGACGAGCGAGTCCGGAGCGAAGACGACGCCGTCGACGAAATCCGCGGGTCCGTCGCAGGCCTGCGCGAGCACCGCGAAGAATTCTCCGGCCGAGGAGAACGCTTCGTGTCGCACCTCGACGCAGCGCTTCACCGGCAGCGTCCGCTGCCGCAGCCTCAGCGCGTAGCCCAGCGTGCCGTAGGAGTTGGGAAATCCGAAGAACAGGTCGCTGTGCGCGTTGTCCGGCGCGCAGCACACGACGTCGCCGTCGGGCAGCAGGACATCGAATTCGACCAGCGTGTCATGGACGAGCCCGTGGCGGAAGGACGTGGCTTCGATGCCCACGCCTGCGGCCGCCCCGCCGATCGTGATCGACTTCAGCTGCGGGACGACGGCCGGCATGACGCCGCGTTGCAGCGTCGCCGCGACGATGTCGTCATAGCTCGCCAGGCCTTCGGCATCGACCCAGCCGGCGGCCGGATCGACTTCGAGGACCTTGTCGAACGCGGACAGGTCGATCCGACGCTTGCGTGTCGGCGCCCGGTCGCGGAACAGGTTCGACGTCCGCTTGCGCAGGCCGAGGGGCACGCCGGTCGTGGACGCGGCGACCGCGCGACGCAGCGCCTCGCGCCGCGCGACGTGGGCCGCGGTCTCAGCCGGCATACAGGTGCGCGCGGCTCATCGGGTAACTCGCCGCGCTGGTGTTGCCCTTGCTGAAGACGACCTGGAACAGGTGCGTATAACCGGCCGGGGAACGGAACATCTCGGCGCACCCGACGAGGTAGCACCGCCAGATCCTGCGGAAGCGCTCGTCGAACCGTGCCGGGTCCAGCGCCTGGATCGCAGGCCAGTTCCGCTCGAAGCGCTCGGTCCAGGCGTCCAGCGTGAACGCGTAGTGACGCCGGAGATTCTCGATGTCGACGACCTCGAGGCCGCAGCGCTCCATCTCGACGATCACTTCGGCGAGACTCGGTATCCAGCCGCCGGGGAAGACATGCTTGCGGATGAAGAGCTCGGTCTCGAAGCGGCCCACATGGCCGATGAAATGCAGCATGCCGAGCCCGCCGGGACGCAGGAAGTCGGCGTGCGCCTTGACCACCTCGGCGAGCTGGTCGCGGCCGGCGTGCTCGAGCACGCCGATCGAAACGACCTTGTCGTAGGCGGCATCGACTTCGCGGAAGTCGGCTTCGCGCACGGCGATGCGCTGCCCGAGGCCGCGGCGCCCGACTTCCTCGCGCAGCCAGTCGACCTGCTCGGTCGTCGTGTTGAGCCCGGTTCCGCGGATGCCGATCGTCTCGTCGGCACGGAAAAGGAAACCCCCGAATCCGCAACCGATGTCGATCACGGTCTCGCCCTTCGCGAGGCGGATCTTGCGGCAGACGTGGTCGATCTTGTTGCGCTGCGCCTGCTCCAGCGTCGTCGTTCCTTCCGGCCAGTAGCCGCAGGTGTACATCTTCAGCGGGTCGTCGAGCCACAGCCGGTAGAACGGCTCGCCCAGCCCGTAGTGGGCGCGCGCATTGGCCTTCGCCTGCGCGAACGACCGGTTGGAATAGCGCAGTTCGTGGACGTTGTTCTCGACGTCGATGAGCGCGCGCGGCGAGGCGTCCACGCCGCTCGCCAGGCCGACCGCGAACGCGGCGCGGATGTCGCCTTCGACGTCGACCTGCTCGTCGAAATAGGCCTCGAGAAGCCCGATGTGGCCGCGCATCGCCGTCGACAGCACGGCCGCTTCGCTGCGGAACACGAGCCGGAACGCCGGCTCGCCGCCGCCCGCGTGGTGAATGGCGCCGCCAGGCGCCTGCACCGCGAACGCGACGCCGGCGCGGCGCGCGAGCACGTCGGTGAAATCCCTCAACGGATTGAGCATCGTCGCGCCCCGGGTGGTTCCACGCGCAGCAGCGGCGGCGGAACGCTCGTCCTCTGGAGACGTAAATTAACCGGGCATGGCGCCGGCCGCGTCCCGCGTCCTGGCGACTCGCCGGCTGACTCGTGAGCTCGAGCGCGAGCTGAAACTCGATCTGAATCGCGAGCGGAAACGCGCTCTGCAAGTATCCTTGCAGCCCTATGCACGGCGTGGTCGTCGACTTCGACGGCAGCGCCGACCGTTCCGATCGAAGCGAGGCTTGCCGCCCGACAATGGCCGATACGCCGATCCAGGTCGACTACGAACACGCGCCGGAGCTCGTCTGGCGCGCGCTCGCCGAATCAACGCTGCTGGCACGCTGGCTCATGCCGAACGACATCGTGGCCCGCGCCGGGCACCGCTTCCATTTCCGGACGAAGCCGCTGCCCGGCTTCGACGGAACCGTGGCGTGCGAAGTGCTCGAGGCGATACCCGGCCGGCGGCTGTCCTATTCCCTCGCCGCTGCGGGAGTCGCGACGACGATCACCTGGACGCTCGACGCGACGGACACCGGTACCCGCTTGACGTTCGCGCACGCGGGATTTCGCGGGCTGCGTGGACTCCTGATCCGGAACATCCTTGGCGATGCCTGGATTTCGCAACTGCTCCATGGCCCGCTCAAGGAACTGCTTCGCACCGAAGCCGCGGCCGGGAAACCGGCGCGCAGGCCCGCGAAGCCCGCATCGAAGTCGCGTGAGGGCGCCAGGCGTGGGACCGCGGCGAAGGACCACCGCGCCGCCGCCGCTCGACGATCGAAACCGGGCTGAACGCCGCTGCCGCGAAGCGCTCGGCGATGCCGGGCGATGGATCGCTATGGGCCGCGGGGGCTCCCGGCGCGATCGGCGGGCGGCGCCTGGGCCAGATGGAACGCGGCGCGCAGGCACGCCTTCAGGCGCGCGCGTGATTCGGCATCGTTGCTGTGGACGCTGCAGCTTCCGTGCACGGCGACCTTGTCGGGGTGGCGACCGGCTTCGCCCGGCGGGCGACCCGGGACCGGTGGATCGGCAGGCGGCGCCGCCTCGATGCGTGCCGCTGCGACGACCGCTTCAAGCCTTGCCGCGACCGCGGGCTCCGCGGGCTTCGCGGCGTGCGGCTGCGGCTGCGGCTGCGGCTGCGGAGCCTGCATCGCGACAGTCGCGGCGCTCCCGGCCGCCGGCGGCGTCGCACCGGATTCCGGTCGAGGCGAAGCCGGGGCCGCGATCGATGCGTGCGTGACGTCGACAGGCTCCGCATCGTCGCGATAGCCGGCCGGATGCCAGCGCATGGCCTCCGGCGCATTACGCCCGTGCAGCGCGCTCCAGGCAGCTGCATGCAGGTCGGGAAAGACGGGATCAATCCGCTCCGGCGGACCGGACGGCGACGGCTCCGATGGCGGCGATGGCGCGTCGCGCGCGGGCGACTCGGCCTCGTTGCGACCGCCGCTGTCGCGGTCGGCCGCGGCCGCGACGGGTCCCGCGACGGCCATCGCCAGCAACCCGGCGGCCAGCGCAAGCAGGCCGCCGAGGAAACCGCGCGTCGCACGGTCCGGCAACCCGCGCGGTGGGGCGTGGCGACGGTTTCCTGCGGCCTGGGACATCGAAGACGGGTTCCGGTCGCGGCGCGACGGTCGTCGCGCCGACTTCACCAGGCCAGTCTAGAAGTCCGGCGAATGCCGAATCCGAGGATAAGTCCGGCGTTTGCCGCCCTTGCCGGCCCTCGGGCGCGCGGCATGCCGCTGCGGTTGCTGCGGCGGGGGGAGGGGAAGAGGCGGTCTGCCGCGTCAGCGCCAGGCGATCACGATCGCAAGAAGAGCGATCGCGACCTGGAAGGCCATGACGGCGGGTCCCAGACGCGAGGGCCAATCCACCGCGGCATCGCCGTACCGGTCGTAGAACGCCTGTTCGTCGCGCGCCCGTTCGACCGGAAGGCGGTCGTCGCGCCAACTGCGCCGAAGCGGCGGCGTGACCCACGGAAGCATCGGATGCATGTTCGACTCCTTAAGAGTGCACAGCAGATTGCTGCTATGCACAAAATCTAAGGAATCGGCGCCGGATTTTCCAATCGCGACTTTGAATGCGCGCCATCGACCCCGCAAATACAGGATGCGCGACGTTGGCTTCGAATCGCGACGCGTTATCGCGACGTTGCGACCCGTAGCCGCCAGGTCGTCGGGGCCATCAGGCGGCCGGGCCCGCCGACGCGTCCAGCCCCAGCAGGCGCACGGCGTTGTCCTTCAGGATGCCGGCGCGCACCTCCGGGCGGAAGCCGGCTTCCTCGTAGTCCTTGAGCCACCGGTCCGGCGTGATCAGCGGAAAGTCGGAGCCAAACAGCACCCGGTCCTTCAGCAGCGTATTGGCATACTGGACGAGCTGCGGCGGGAAGTACTTCGGCGACCAGCCGGAAAGATCGATCCAGACGTTGGGCTTATGCATCGCGACCGACAGGGCCTCGTCCTGCCAGGGCCATGACGGGTGCGCAATGACGATCTTCATGTCCGGAAACGAGATCGCGACGTCGTCGAGGTGCATCGGGTTCGAATATTCCAACCGCAGGCCGCCGCCGCATCGCATCCCGGAACCGATGCCGGAATGCCCGCTGTGGAAGATCGCGGGCAGCCCGAATTCGGCCACGACCTCGTAGATCGGCCACGCCATCCGGTCGTAGGGATGGAATCCCTGGACCGTCGGATGGAACTTGAAGCCCCTGACGCCCAGCTCTTCGACGAGGCGCCGCGCCTCGCGCGCGCCCATCTTCCCCTTGTGCGGATCGATGCTCGCGAACGCCAGCATCATGTCCGCGTTGTTTCGCGCCGCCTCCGCGATTTCCTCGTTCGGCACGCGCTGCCGCCCGATCTGCGCCTCGGAATCGACCGTGAACATCACGAGACCGATCTTCCGTTCGCGGTAGTAGGCGACGGTTTCGTCGATCGTCGGTCGCCGGCTCGAACGGAAATACTTGTCCGCCGCGCGATCGTATTCCTCGCCGTAGCGATCGAAAGGATTGCGACACGAAACTTCGGCGTGCGTATGCACGTCGATCGCGATCAGGTCCTGGTGACGCATGGCTGGCGTGTCCTGTGGGAAACGCCCGCGCGGACCTCGAAACCCGCCGCGCAGGCAAAAGGGGGCTTCGCGGAGCAATTCCGCCAACGCGGCCCGCGCTGCAGCCCCGGGCCCCGGGCCGCCACGGCGCATCGCACCGTGGCGCGACCGAGTGGAATCAGAGCGGCTTGATCTGGGTCGCCTGCGGGCCCTTGGCGCCCTGCGCGACCGTGAACTCGACGCGCTGCGCTTCCTTCAGCGACTTGAACCCCGAACCCTGGATCTCGGAAAAATGAGCGAACAGGTCCTTCCCGCCGTCGTCCGGCGTGATGAACCCGAAACCCTTGGCGTCGTTGAACCACTTGACGGTACCCGTGGCCATGTCTCCTCTCCCCTGTAGCCAGCCCAGCGCATCCATCATACCTAAGCGGCCGCGCGCGGCCCCGGGTTCGCGTGTCCAACGGCCGCCGGCGCGTGTACGATGATCTTCCCCGACGCAGGCGGGGAAGCGGGCGCGCGGAACGCCCGCCCTGCCGCGTCGCATGGCTCCTTCGCGCGTGCAGGATGGAGGCGGCTTATGCGCTCGGTTGATCTACGGACTGGCGAGGCCCTGGCGGGCTCCCTCGATGCCCACGGTGCCGCATCGCGTTCGACGGGTGCGCTCGTCGGCCTGGCGCTCGTCGCGGCGTATCTCGGCTATCAGCTCACCGCGACGCGACGACAGGCCGCCGGGGTGCACGCGGTGCGCGACGATCGCCGGCGCCACGACCTGCTCTGCGACAAGCTGGAGAATTTCGTCGAGGAGGTGCTGCAGACCGAGCGCGACCTGGAACGGGCCTCGCTGGCGCTCGAGCGCCTCGGGCGCAACGGCTCCGGCGCACCCGTTCTCGGCGGCGAAGGGTCGGCGACGGACCTCGACGACGGCAGTCGAAGCTTCCATGCGGTCCGCGCGCTGCAGCAACTCTACTTTCCGAACCTCGAGGCCGCCGTCGGCGAACTGAGCGACGCGCGCCAGGCGCACCTCCATTTCCTGCGCGCCGAGACCGAAACGATGGCGTCCGACCCGGAGCGCTGGCGGATCTCGTTCGCCGGCGACTTCGCGGCGCGCGCCGCGGAGGCGCTGCAGCCGTTCGCCGCGGCGCGCTACCGCTGCGTCAAGGCGGCGCGGGACATCGTCGAGGGCGAGCTCATACCCTGAAGGCCGTCCCGCGGCCGGCCTTCAGGGTCCGCCCTTCGGCCTCTCCTGACGGCCCTTCCCGTCAGCCTTTCAGGTAGGAGGCAAGTTCGCGGTCCTCGGTCGAGGCATGGATCGCGAACCAGTTCATCAGGTCCGCCGCATAGCGCTTGACGGCGTCGATGTCGCCGCCATCGAAGCGACGCCGCACGTCGGAAACCGACTCGAGCAGGTGCTCGTGGGCACGCCGATGCCGCTCGTAATGCGAATAGTTCTCCTGGAGCATGAACTGCTCCTCGGTCGCGCAATGGCGGATCAGGTGCTCGTGGAGCGCGAGCAGGTGCGCCCCGTAGTCGGCCTCGCCCGGATCGTTGAGCGCAGCCAGGATTTCCTCGAACTCCCGGTGCAGGTCGTCGATCGGCTTGAAGCCGACCATGATCTGGTCATGTTTTACCGCGGTCACCATCTCGCCCCCGCCGAATAGGGGAGGGCGGACATCATGGCCCACCCTCCATCGCGGGAAATCATAGGCGGGCAGGCCCCGCGCGGCTTGACGGAGGACAAGCCCCGCGGCGCGGCGGCTAAGGCGCCGCCCAGCCGCCGCCCAGCGCCCTCATCAGTTCGGCGGCAAAGCCAAGCTGCGCCTCTCGATTGCGCACGTACGCGATCTGCGCCACGTTGACCGTCCTCTGCGCGTCGAGCAGCTCGAAGTAGCCGGCGTACCCGTTCTCGTAGCGGCTGCGCGCGACCCGCTCGGATTCGTGCGCGGCGTCGACCGCGGACTTCAAATCGCCGTCAGCCGCGCTCGCCAGGCGAACATTCGACAGCGCATCGGCGACCTCGCGGAACGCCGTCTCGACGCTGCCGCGCCACGCGATGGCCGCCTCCTTCTGGCGCGCCTCGGCCTGCTGCGTGCGGGCGGCGTAGAGGCCCGCATCGAGGATCGGGCCCACGAGGCCGGCCCCGAGCGACCAGACCGAGCCGGGACGATCGAGGATATTGCGCAGGGCGTCGCTCTCCTGCCCGGCAGCGGCCGTGAGCGACAGCGTCGGAAACTGTGCCGCCCGCGCGACGCCGATCAGTGCGCTCGCGGCAGCGAGGCTCGCCTCGGCCTGCCGCACGTCGGGGCGACGCTCGAGCAGCGTCGAAGGCACGTCCGGCGGCGGCAGCGGCGGCAGGGGCAGCGCGGCAAGGTCGCCGGCATCGAGGCGCAGGTCGAGCCTGCCGGTCAACTGGCCGAGCTGGTGCTCGACGATCGACCGCTGACGCGCAATCTCCTGCAGCTGCGCAGACTCGCTGGCGCGCGCGGATTCGAACTGGCTCTGGTCGAGGCTGGAGGCGTAGCCCCCGGCGACGCGGCGGCGAACGATCGCCAGCGTGTCGTCGTAGCGCGCCACGTTCGATCGCGTCAGCTCCAGTTGCTGGTCGAGCGCGCGCAGCGTGACGTAGGCCTCGACGGTCGTCGTCGCGAGGCTCAGCGCGACGACGTCACGCGCATACTGCGTCGCGAGCAGGCGCGCGCGCGCCGCTTCGCTCGCCCGGCGAAGTCGCCCCCACAGGTCGACCTCGAACGACGCCGACAGCCCGAACTTGAAATCATTGAAGATCGGCCCGACCGTCTGCGGGAAGAGCGCCGCTTCCTGGCTGCTGCGCCCGCGCGATCCGGAGGCGTAGCCGCCGAGCAACGGCCACTGTGCCGCGCGCGCCTCGCGCAACGCGCCGGCCGCCTCGTCGACCTGCGCCGCCGCGAGCGCCAGGTTCGTATTGCGCGCCACCGCCGCATCGACGAGTTCGTCGAGCCGGCGATCCCCGAACAGCGACCACCAGTTGGCGGGGATCCTCGAGGTGGCGATCGGCGGTGCGGATGACGCGTCGGAACCGGCGGAGCCGCCGGAATCGGCCGTGGCGCCGGAATCGGGATACGCGCCCGGCAAGTCGAGCGTCGGCCGCTTGTAGTCGGGCCCGACGGCACATCCGG
>Ga0335069_10007046_pt1 | contig 16270 bp, 10 predicted proteins | sample Lox_Sample_11_FD_206714 | JGI IMG/M metagenome (GOLD analysis project Ga0335069, IMG submission 206714) | Soil microbial communities from Loxahatchee National Wildlife Refuge, Florida, United States - Lox_Sample_1.1 | ecosystem: Environmental > Terrestrial > Soil > Wetlands | place: USA...
CACCATCGGTGCCAGTGTTGTTCGTCGTGGAGTTGATGGTGCAAGCAACCGTCGCAGCGCTGCCGGCGGTGAGCAGTGCGCTCAAGATCGGAAGGTACTTCTTCATGGTCTCCTCTTTCGCAATCGCACGCGTTGGACGGGAATGCGCATCACGACGATGCACCGCGCAGGCGTCTCGCGACGATCAGCACGACGGGCCGCACCGCCGCGCGGACGAAGGGTGCCGACGTGCGGACGAGTTGGGTGCACTGGTCCAGCGCGCGTCCAGGGGGCGCCAGAGCGAGATTCCGACGAAGCGCGGCGAGCTGCAGACGAGCCGCGCCGACGATGCTCACTCGGCGGTGAGCGGCCCCGATTTCCGCAAGTCCGCGAACGCGTGGGCATTCGTCGCGAGGCCGAGCTCGAGCTCGAGCGGCATCCGGCACGGCGAGTGCGTGAAACGCTGCATGACCGATCCCGTCGTCGTCGTGGGCGCGGGGCCAACCGGAATGACGGCTGCGCTGGAGCTCTCACGGCTCGGCATCCGGGTGAGGCTCGTCGACAAGGCCCCGGAGCACCGTCCGGAGGACGCGACACCGCCGGAGCGTTCACGCGCGATCGGCGTTCAGGCGCGCACGCTGGAGCTGCTCGACGTGCGCGGCCTCTCGACCGAGCTGCTCCGGTGCGGTCACCCGGCGGCCGGCGTCAATGTTTACGGCGGCGGCAAGCGACTCCTCCACCTCGACTTCGGTCACATCCCGAGCCGGCACAATTACCTCCTCTTCGTCTCGCAGATGGAGACCGAGCGGGTCCTGCGCGAGGCGCTGGCCGCTCGCGGCGTCAGCATCGAGCGCGGCGTCGAGCTCGTGGGCTTCGCGCAAGACGCGCTCGCGCCCGACCCGAGCCCGGTGAAAGTGGTGCTTCGCCACGCGGGCGGGCGGCTCGAGCGGGCGCAGGCGCCGTGGCTCATCGACGCGGAGGGCGCCCACAGCGTGGTGCGCACGACGCTCGGGCTCCCCTTCGAGGGACACACCGTCCAAGGGGCCTACGCGCTCGGCGACATCCGAGTCGACGGCGACCTGGCGGAGGAAGACTTCCACATCTTCTCGACCGAGTACGGCTTCATGGGCCTGTTCCCGCTCGGCGGCCGGCGCTTCCGCATCGTCGCCAGTGTGCCCCCGAGCGATGCGAGCGGCGGCGCCGCGCCCACAATCGCTCGCCTGCGGGCGATCTTCGACCAGCGCTCGCCAGTGCCGGCGCGGTTGAGTGACCTGACGTGGTCGTCCTGGTTTCGCATCAACAGCCGCATGGTCGGGCACTTTCGGGTCGGACGGGTGCTCCTCGGCGGCGATGCGGCGCACATCCACAGTCCCGCAGGTGGCCAGGGCATGAACACCGGCATCCAGGACATGGTGAACCTCGCGTGGAAGCTCGCCCTGGTCATGACCGAGCAGGCCCCCGAGGCGCTGCTCGACACGTACGAGGCAGAGCGCCTTCCGGTGGTGCGCAACGTCCTGGACAAGACGGCCTTCATCACGCACGTCATGAGCTCCAGGCGCCCGATGGTTCGTCGACTGCTGCGGCGGTTGGCGCCGCGGATCGGACGCTCGCGGGTGGTGCAGCGGATCGTGCCGTTTCGGATCAGCCAGCTCGCGGTGGCGTATCGGCGCAGCCCGATGTCCACGCAGCTCGGGCGAGTCGGGCGACTGCACGCGGGAGACCGCCTACCGGACGTGCCCATCCACTGCCGCACCGGACACGGAGGTGAATGGCAGGAGAGGTCCCTCTTCGAGCTGCTCGATCCCGGGAAGTTCACGCTCCTGGTCGTTCATCCTGCGGCCGTGGACGGCGTGGACTGGTGCGGGGCCGTCCGACCGTGGCCCGTCGTCCGTGTCGTGGGGATCGCGCCGCCGTCGTCGAGCGGCGATCTGGAGCGATTCACGCGAACCTTCGGCCGGACCGCCTGTGTGGTGCTGGTGAGGCCCGACGGATACGTGGGATTCGCGGGAGGCAAGCATGCGACGCCCGCGGACCTGGCACGATATTGCCAGCGGTGGCTCAAGGCGACATGCGAGCTACCGAGTGAAGTCGCGGCAGAATGACGCGCGCCGCGAAGGCGATTCGCGGGGTCTGGAATGCGAGTTGTCATGATGTGAGCGAAAGCTCATGTTCTTCGCATGTACGCCCCTCGCGCTCTGTTGCTGGAGGTCCTGGCCGTCTTCGCCATCGGCGTGCTCGCCTGGCCCGTGCTGCGCATGCTCTTGATCGCCGGACGCACCGGCGTCGTCGTTCATCGTGCCCCCCGCGCGGCGCATCGAGCGGCGACGGTCGCCCTCGGCGCCTATGCGCTCGGCCTTGCCGCATGGGCGGCGTCGTACATGTGGGCCGGGCCCGAGGTGATCGGCGTCTGGCCCGCCGGTCCCGGCTTGCGCGTCGCGGCGCTCGTCATGCTGACGCTCGCCTTCGCCCTGATCGTCGCGGCGCAAGGACAGATGGGACGCTCGTGGCGCGTCGGCATCGACCCGCGCAAGACTGTGGGCGCCTGCTTCGTCGTCGCGGTTCAGGCGCGGCTCGAAGAGGAGCACCTGGAGGCGCTGCACGGCAGCGCTTATCGCGATTACGCCGCACGAGTCGGCAGGTTCGTGCCCGGCGTCGGCCGGCTAGTATCGCCGCGGTGAAGCGTCCTCCCGAGGGGCTCGGCCCCGTGGTCGCGCTCGACCGCCGTGCGGCGCGACCGATGCACCTTCAGCTGTACGACGGCTATCGTCAGGCGATCCTCGATGGCCGGCTCCGTCCCGGCCAGCGCCTCCCGTCGACGAGGACGCTCGCCGAAGACCTGGGCATCTCCCGAATCCCCGTCGTCATGGCGTTCGGTCAGCTCCTTTCGGAGGGCTACATCGAGAGCCGGGTCGGCGCCGGCAGCTTCGTTTCCTCGAGGCTTCCCGACACGCCAGCCCCGGGACGGACCCCGGCAGTCCCGACTCGTCGTCCTGGCCCGCGCCGTCTTCCTCCCAGCACGCTGACGACCAGAACGGAGCCATGGTTCGCTCTCCGAGGCCCCTTCCGCCTCGCGCAGCCCGCGTTCGACGAGTTTCCCATCGACTTGTGGACGCGCATCGTCGCGCGTCACGCACGGCGTCAGTCGCGCCGCGAGATGGCGTACGGCGATCCGATGGGCTCGCCCGCACTGCGAGAGGCCCTGGCGGCGCACCTCCACACGTTCCGCTCGGTGTCGTGCAGCCCCGAGCAGATCATGATCGTCAGCGGTTCCCAGCAGGCGCTCGCCCTCGCCGCACGGGCGCTGCTGCAACCGGGAGATCCCGCATGGCTGGAGGAGCCTGGCTATCCAGGCGCACGCGACGCGCTGCGTCTGGCTGCCGCGCGGATCGTCCCGGTCCCCGTCGACCGCGATGGCCTCGACGTATCCGCCGGCATGGCTCGGAGCCCGCACGCGCACGCTGCCTTCGTCACTCCATCGCACCACTATCCGCTCGGCTACATCATGAGCGCCGCACGGCGCCTGCAACTGCTCGAGTGGGCGCGGAGCCGCGGCGCGTGGGTCGTCGAAGACGACTACGACAGCGAGTATCGCTACGGAGGCGAGCCGCTGGCTTCCCTCTACGGCCTCGATGGTGACGCACGGGTCGTGTACGTCGGCACGTTCAGCAAGATCCTCTTCCCTGCCCTTCGCGTCGGGTACCTGGTGCTTCCCGAGGATCTCGTCGATCGGTTTCGCGCGGTGCGTGACGCCATGGACCTCTTCCCGGCAACCCTCTATCAGGCCGCGTTGGCGGAGTTCGTGCGCGAGGGGCACTTCGCGCGACACCTCCGCCGCATGCGGCGCGTCTACGCCGCGCGAAGGCGCGCCCTCGAGGAAGCGATCTCTCGGGAGCTCGGGCCCGACGCGCCGGTCGTGGGCGATCAGACCGGCTATCACCTCGTCGTGCTCCTGCCGGCCCGGTGTCGCGACGTGGAGATCGCAGCGGCTGCCGCGCGTGCCGGCATCTCGGTCGTACCGCTGTCGTCGTGCTACGTCGGCCGCCGCTCGAGGGCAGGGCTGGTGCTCGGTTTCGGTTCGACGCAACCGCGGGAGATGCGAGCGGCGCTGCGGCAGCTCGACGGCATCATCCGCGCGCACGCCTGACGCCGCGTGGGAGCGCTCCTCGTCCTCCTCGTCGTGTGGGAGGCCTTCGAGACCATCGTGTATCCGCGGCGTGTCTCGCGAAGGTTCCGGCTGACCCGCCTCTTCTCTCGCGGATTTCCTGGTGATGCCGCTGCCGACGTGGGTGAGCCCCGAGGGCGCGCGCGACAAGTGGGAGTCGATGGCCTAGCGCCAGCGAACCACGTGCTTGCGCGAGAGCTTCTCGAACACCTGCGTGGCCTCCCGCACCGGGATGCTGCTCGCCTCGGCGATCTCCCTCACCGTGCTGCATCCGTTCACGCGTAGGAGCAGCGAGCAGGCGAGCGGCTTGAGGTCCATCCATTCGAGCTCGGCTCGAGGGATGGCGAGCAGGGGCACCCAGTCTTCGACCACTGCGTCGACCCGCAGATCGAGCGCCGGTGCAGGCGGAGCGTCGCTGGACTGGCTCGAGGATGCCTCGCTCGCCTGGATGGCCCTGTCGCTGTCGCGTGCGAACTGAGCCGGATCGAACGGAGGGCGCACGGTGATCGGAGCCCGGGCGGACTCGACGACCGCGTCGTTCTTCGACCGAGGCATCGTGGGGATCCCCTCCGGCGAGTCTTCATGATTCGCCCCGGACGCGCCGCGGACAAGGAGCCACCAGGCGATCGGTCGCACGATGGAGCACTCGGAGCGACACACCGATCGGTCGACGCTTCAGTCGCTCTCGCTCGGGTGCGCGAGCTCCACCGCCGGAAACGGGGGGCCAGGTTTGGAGAACAGGTAGCCCTGCAGCAGATTGCAGCCGCACTCGAGGACGCAGTCGCGCTCTTCCACGGTCTCGACCCCCTCGGCGACGACCTGCATGCCCATCTCGCGGCAGACCGACGTCATCGAGGCGATGAGCCGCCGGCGAATGGGGGACTTGTGCGCGCCCCGTACGAGGGACATGTCGAGCTTCACCACCTCGGGTTCGAGCGCGGCGAAGCTCGAGAGGCCCGCGTAGCCGGCGCCCAGGTCGTCGATCGCGATGCGGAAGCCGCGAGTGCGCAGGGCGAAGACGCGCGCCTTGATGTCCTTGACGTCGTCGATCGCCGAGCGCTCGGTGATCTCGAGCACCACGCGGTCCGCGAAGTCGACGAGAGGAGCGTCGTTCGCGTACAGCGTGTCGTCGAGCAGGTCTCGCGTGTGCAGGTTGATGAAGAACTGCGAGTTGGGCGGGGCGCGCTCGAATGCCATCGCGGCGAGCGAGCGGACACGGCGCCCGACGTCCTGCAGCCGGTCGAGGCGTTCGGCCGCGTCGAGGATGGCCCCGGGGTGTGGGAGCGAGGGCTCGGCGGCGCGCAGCAGCGCCTCGTAGCCGAAGACGCGCCGGCGAGCGGGCTCGACGATCGGCTGGAAAGCGATCCACATGGTCTCCAGGGCGTGCTCGAAGCGCGCCTCGAGTCCCGCGCGGTCTCCGACTCGGATGCCGTCGCCGCCGAGAGCGAGCGCCTCGCGCTTCATGGTCGCCATCCGGTGCAGACGGGACGCGCGCTCGACGGCATTCGCCAGCTCGTCGCCCGGCGTCGGCTTGGAGAGGTACTGCAGCGCGCCCAGGGAGACCGCCTCGATCGCCGTCTCGACGGTCGGCGCTCCCGTCATGAGGATCACGGGGACGTCGAGATCGTAGGCGCGGACCACACGCAGCAGGTCGATCCCCGTCATCCCCGGCATCTGGATGTCGCTGACGATCACGTCGAACGGCTCGCGTCGAATGAGCGCGATGGCGGCGTTGCCGTCGTGCGCAGCCTTCACTTGATAACCCCTGGCCTCGAGCACGCGCGTCATCGCGCGCACGAGGACTTCCTCGTCGTCGACGATGAGCACGGACCGCCGTCTCGCGGCCGTGAGCTTCGCCGACTCGAAAGTCGCCGTGTCCTTGCGATTGCCGTCAGCCATTGGCGCGCAACGAGAGCGTGGGAGGCGTGGGAGCGAGAGTGCGATCGTGCCAAGCCGAGGTCGACATCGCAACGACGCTTTCGGGTTTCGTCGCCCGTTGAGAATCAACGCCGGACCTACAACTCGCGTATTCTGCGAGACGTGGGGGAGGCCGCGTTCGAGTCGAAACGCTTCGAGATCGTCCGACGGATCGGCCAGGGCGGCATGGGGATCGTGTACGAGGCGATCGACCGCGAGCGTGGCGGCGCACGCCTCGCGGTGAAGACCCTGCGCAACGCGAACGCCGAGCACCTGCTGCGCCTCAAGCGCGAGTTCCGCGTGATGCAGGAGGTGCAGCATCCGAACCTCGTCGCACTGCGAGAGCTCGTGTGCGAGGACGACCGCTGGTTTCTCACCATGGATCTCGTCGAGGGAGTCGACTTCCTCGACTACGTTCGGGCCGCGGCGCTCGTCGTGGCGACCGATGGGGCTCCCTCGTCGCGCCGAGAGCACCCGGAAACGGACCCGACCCTACCCATCGTGCGACAGCACGACGCACCGGTGTTCGACGAAGCGCGCCTGCGCGACGCCCTCCGCCAGCTCGCCGAGGGCCTCGTCGCCCTTCATGCGGCGGGCATGGTGCACCGGGACATCAAGCCGTCCAACGTCCTCGTGACGCGGGAAGGCCGCGTGGTGCTGCTCGACTTCGGGCTGGTCGCCGAGACGCTGACCGCCACCACGTCGACGGCCATGGTCGGCACCCCCGCGTACATGGCGCCCGAGCAGGCGGCGGCCGGCGACCCCGGGCCGGAGGCGGACTGGTACGCGATTGGCGTGCTGCTCTACGAGGCGCTCACCGCGCGCGTGCCCTTCGAGGGGGCGGCGCTCCAAGTGATGCTGCGAAAGCAGAACGAAACGCCTGCGCCGCCGAGCGCGGTGGCAGTCGGCGTGCCGCAGGATCTCGACGCGCTTTGCAATGCGCTCCTGCGCTTCACCCCAGGTGAGCGCCCCACCGGCGGCGCCATCCTCCGACAGCTGGGAAGCGCCAAGGCGACCGCCGGATCGAGGACGAGCGGCAGCGCATCGCGCACGCTCGCGCCTCCGTTCGTGGGACGCACGAAGGAGATGGAACTGCTCGCCGAGGCGCTGCGCGACAGCCGCGTCGAAGGCCTGGCGGTCACCATCGAGGGCGAGTCGGGCGTCGGCAAGAGCCGCCTGGTCCGACGTTTCTGCGAGCGGCTCGCGCTCGAGGACCCGCAAGCCATCGCGCTGTCGGGCCGCTGTTACGAGAGCGAGAGCGTCCCCTACAAGGCGTTCGACGGGGTCGTGGACGCGCTGGCCAAGCTTCTCGCCCGGCTACCCGACGGACATGCCCGCGAGCTGGTGCCGACTCGCCCGGCGCCGCTCGTGCAGGTCTTCCCCGTGCTGCGGCGTGTGCCGGCGATCGCCGACCTGGTGCGCACGGCCGCGCCGCCACTCGATCCGTTCGAGCTCCGCAGCCGCGCATTCGCTGCGCTGCGCGAGATGCTCGTGCGGCTCGGGGACCGGCGCGCGCTCGTCGTGGTCATCGACGACGCGCAGTGGGCCGACCACGACAGCCTCGCCCTCCTCGGCGAGTTGACACGCCCACCGGAGCCGCCGCGGATGCTGCTCGTTGCGACGATACGGAGCACGGGCATCGGGTCGCGCGGGAGACCTCGAAGCACGACGCTCGATCGACTCACGGGGACGATGGCAGGAGGCGCGCGCAAGGTCGTGCTCGGCCCGCTCTCGGCAGACGAGTCGCGCGCATTGGTGACGGAGCTGGCGGAGCGCGCCGGCGCCGTCGCGCCGCGACCGGCGGACATCGAGGCCATCGCCAACGAGGCTGCCGGCCACCCGCTGTTCATCGACGTGCTCGCGCGCCGAGGCGTCGCGAGCGAGGGGAAGATACGCTCCGCCAGTCGCCTGGACGATGCGCTCGTGGAGCAGGTGGACGCGCTCGACGAGGACGCCCGCAAGGTGGTCGAGGTGGTCGCCGTCGCGGGAGAGCCGCTGGCCCAGCGCGTCATCGCGCGCGCCGTGGATCTGTCGCCGGATGCGTTCGTGCGCACGGTGCAGCGGCTGCGCGTGGGGAGGCTCGTCGCGACGGCCGGCGTGCGCGACGGCGACCGCATCGAGGCGTACCACGACAAGATCGGCAGCGCGATTTCCAGCCGAATGTCGAAGAGACGGCGCACGAGGATCAGCCGCGCAATCGCGCGGGCTCTCGAGGTGGACCCCGAGGCGGATCCGGAGGCTCTCGCGCGGCACTGGTGGGATGCGGGCGATCCCGATCAGGCGTCCCTCTGCAGCGTGCGGGCCGGTGACCGCGCGGCCTCGGCGCTCGCGTTCGACCGGGCAGCGGGGTTCTACGAGCAGGCCGTGGTGCTGGCCAACGAGAGCGTCGACCCGGAAGTGACGGGCGTTCTTCGCGACCGCCGCAAGCTGCTGCTCAAGCTCGCCGAGTCGCTCGCCAACGCGGGCCGCGGCAAGCGTGCGGCGGACGTGTTCAAGCGCGCCGCCGAAGGCGCCCCGAAAGCCGAGGCGCTCGACCTGCGCCGGCGAGCCGCCGACCAGCTCCTTCGCAGCGGTCACCTCGACGAAGGCTCCACGGCGCTCGATCGGGTGCTCGCCGACGTGGGCATCGGCCTGCCGAAGACGCCCCTGGGCGCGACGGTCTACTACGTGTTCTTCGTGTTGCTCCTGCTCCTGCGGGGGCTGAGCTACCGCGCCCGCGACAAGTCGGAGCTGTCCAGCGAGGCGCTCGTTCGCGCGGATGCGTGCTGGTCGGCCGCCTTCGGGCTGATGCCGAGCGAGTCGCTTCGGGCGGCGGCGATCCAGGCACGCAGTGTCATGGTCGCGCTCGAGCTCGGTGATCCGTATCGCATCGCCCTCGTCATGTCCGCGTGGTGCTGGTCGGTCGCGACGGGCGGCGGCGAATCGCGGCAACGGATCGAGAAGCTCTTGAAGCGCGCCGCCGATGCCGCGGAACGCTCGGGCGAGTTCCACGCGCACGCGTGGGTGGTCGCATCGCGCGGCGCAGCAGCCTACCTGCAAGGGCGCTGGCGGCCCGGGCTCGAGGCGCTGGATCGGGCGCGCGACATGCTCGCTCAATGCGTCGGCACCGTCTGGGAGATCGATTCGACCTTCTGGTTCGCGATCAACTGCCTGGCGCAGCTCGGCGACCTGCGTGATCTCGCGCAGCGTTCCTCGAGCTACCTGCGCGAAGCCGGAGACAGGGGCGACCTGTACGCGACCGTCAACCTGCGCATCGGCTTCGCCAACCTGCGCTGGCTCATCGCGGACGACCCCGTCGAGGCGCGAAAGCAGCTCGACGAGGCGATGGGCCAGTGGTCCAAGCGCAGCTTCCACCTGGTGCACTTCTACGAGCTGCTCGCTCGTACGAACCTCGATCTCTACCTGGGCGAGCCACGACCGGCGCTGGCCCGGGTGAACGAGGTGTGGGGGGCCATGCAGCGATCGCTCTTGCCTTGGAAGATCCAGTCGGTGCGCATCTACTCGTGGAACTTCCGCGCGCGAGCGAGCCTGGCTTGCGCCGCGCAGGGGGGAGAGGATCGCGAAGTACTGCTGCGCAGCGTGCTCGCCGACGCGAGACGCATCGAGCGGGAGCGAATCGAGTCTGCCACGCCCCTGGCCACGCTCCTGCGCGCTGGAGTTGCTCGCGTACGCGCCTCGGCGGCTCCCGAGCAGCGTCGCACGCGCGAGGCCGCGACCGTGACCGCGCTCCTGCGACAGGCTGCCGCCGAGTTCGACGCCGCCGAGATGGTCCTCCACGCTACGGTCTGCCGGCGCGCGCTGGGCGACATTGTCGGCGGCGAAGAAGGACGAAGGCTCGTGAAAGCTGCCGACGCTTGGTTCTCCGAGCAGACCGTCAAGCGACCGGCGGGCTTCGTGGCGATGATCGCGCCAGGCCTGCCGTGACCGCGGTCATCGAGTCAGCTTGATGTCCGTGTCGGGCTTCGCGGTCGGGTGCGCGCGCGGAGCGCGGCGAGGCGGCGTCGCCGCCGATGCACTGGCGGCCGGAGTCGGCGCCGCGGCGAGCACGGCGACCGATTCGACGGTGGTGGTCGAATCGCCCTGCAGGAGCGTGTACGGCGTGTAGCCGTCGAGGCGCAGTACGAACCTGCGCGGGGCGTTCTGCACGCCGGCCCGGTCGATCGTCACCTGCATCGGCGTCGTGCCGAGCATCTGGTCACCTTCGAGCACGTCAGCCCCCTGCGGCGTGGAGTCGAGCACGAGCACGAAGGAGCGCGGCGCGAGAGCAGCGGCGCTCGCCGACGGCGCCGGCGCCGATACCGCCGCGGCCTGCGGCGCTTCCGACGACGGGTGGGCCATGCGACGCGCCGCGATGAGGCCCGCCAGCAGGAGCACCGCGATCGTCGCCCCCGCGACGACGATCGTGCGCGACTGCCGCTGCGGTGTCGCGGGCACCGGAGCCGGAGCCGTCGACGGGGTGGCCGTGGACACCGGATTCGGCAGCCCCGGGTTCGAGACGAGCGTGTCCACCGACGGGTCGTTGTTCCCGGACGCCGGCGGCTGCTTGGGCACCGCATCGCTCTTGACGCTGCCGCCTCCGCCCGAGGCGCCGACACCGCTGGGAACGCCCCGGGCGCTCGTCGTGCCGAAGACCGTCTGCTCGCACTCGGTGATCACGCGCAGGACCTCGTCCATGCTCTGCGGCCGATCCTCCGGGGCCTTCTCCATGCACTTGCGGACGAACGTCTCGATGACCGGCGGCACCTGGACGGTGGGAGCCCGATGGGACATCTCGGGCACCGGAGCGCTGCAGTGCGCGAGGATCATCTCCAGGTTGGTCTCCGTCTGGAACGGGAGCTGACCCGTGAGGCACTCGTAGGCGATGACCCCCAGCGAGTAGACGTCGGTGCGTTCGTCGACACGCCGCTCGTTGACCATCTCGGGGGCCACGTACTTCGGCGATCCGAGGAAGGCGCCCTCCTGCGTGAGCTCCTGCTCCTCGCCTGGGCTGCCGAGGAGCTTGCCGATGCCGAAGTCGAGGATCTTGACGACCTCGCCGCCCTCCTCGTCCGGGACCAGCATGATGTTCGACGGCTTGAGGTCGCGGTGGACCGCACCGAGCCTGTGCGCCTCGCGGAGACCTCGCGCCACCTGCCGCAGGAGCCGCAGGGTCTCGTCCGCCGCCAGCGGGGCCCGCGAATCGATGCACTGCGCGAGCGTCATGCCGTCGAGGTACTCCATCGCCATGAAGTAGCGCTCCGGCTCTCCCTCGATGCGCCCGTAGTCGTGGATGGTGACCACGTTCGGGTGCTGCATCTTCGCGAGGATGCTCGCCTCGCGGAAGAAGCGCTTGCGGAAATACTCGGGGCGCTCGGCGTCGCTCGAATCCAGCGGCAGCCGCACCACCTTGAGCGCGACCCTGCGCCCGAGGGGCGCCTGCTCCGCTTCGTACACGTGCCCCATGCCGCCGCTGGCTATCAGCGAGATCACGCGATACTTGCCGTCGTTGATCACCGAGCCGAGGGGCAAATGGCTCGTGTCGATCTTGCGCTGCGCGAGGGTGTCGGACGGCATCTCCCCCGACTGACTCTACACCCGCCCTCACTCGACCGCGACGACGTGGCGGTCGCGAAGGTCGGCGACGCGCAGACGCGCCTCGTGCAGCGAAATTCCGCGCGCAGCGGCGAGCTCGCGGACCGTGCGAACGCCGTCCACCAGGTGCGCGATGGCGACGCTCTCCTCGTCGATGGCGACGAACCCGAGGTCACCCAGCTCCAGCAGCATCCGGGGCGCGGCGTCGGGGCCCGGCAGGGTGATGCTGGCCGCGGCGCGTGGGGCTCGCGGGGCGGACGGGACCTTCGGCGGAATGTTGCTCCGCAACTTCCGAGTCGGATGACGGCTCGGACGCTCTCGTGACATCGCGCGTCAGCGCCGCGAGCTCGGGCCACGCGCGGGCGGCCTCTCGGAGCGCACGCGGGGCACTGCCTTCACCTCGGTGTCCTCCTCGTCGACGGGCGCAGGGGACGGGGCGGCCGCACGGATGCGCGGAGTCGTCAGCGGAGCCATGCGATCGGCGATGAGCACCTCGTCGTCGACCGCCACGTCGATCCCCTCGTCACCCGCCGACGCCGGCGCCCCCGACGGGGGCACGGACTCGAGCCCCGACCACGCTTCATCGGGCGGCGGCCGCTGGGACACGGTCCCGGCCGGGGCCTCCGGTTGCGGCGATGGCGCCGCTTCGGCTTCGGCCTTCGACTTCGGCAGCGCGGCCGCCGGGGGTGCGGCTGGCTCCGGCTTCTGCTCGAGCTTCGGCGTGGAGTCCTTCGCTCCCGCGGCCACGACGAGCCCCACCTTGAGGACCATGGCGTCGAGCACGGCGACGAGCACCTCGTTCGCCGTCTTGCCGACGATCTTCTCCCAGCCGAGGGCGGCGACGAGGCCCTTGGGTGTGCCGTCGCCCGTCTCGTGAACGCGGCGGATCCACTGCGTCAGATCGTCCTTGGTGAGGCCGTCGGCCAGAACGTCCGTGCCCTTGAGGGACCCGCCCTTCGCCTGGATGGTCTCGAGGAACCAGCGCGCGTCGAAGAGATAGAGCTCGTACGCCGTCGACAGCGCCTTGTGCAGCGCTTGTTTCGTCAGCTTGCCGCCGCGCCAGAACGACCAGAGGTCTCCGAGCGGGATCCAGCGCACGAGCGTCTCGGGCGTCAGTCCCTCCTCGAACGCCCCGTGGTCGATGTCGCCCGCGACGAGCGCGTCGTGCACGACCTGCTGCACCTTCTCGTCGGTGTCGCGTAGGGCCGACTTGATGCCGCGGATGCCCCACGCCGCGATGATGGGCGCGCGCACCTCGTTGGGCAGGAAGCGGAGCAACTTGTCGGTGCTCGCCTTCTCGTCGTGCGGGAAGAATGTCGCCAGGAGCTCCTGCGAGGTGCGCACGCGACCTTCCTGCGTTCGACGGTGCTCCTCGAGAGCCAGGCAGAACTTGGGAACTGCGGCGCTCAGATCGTTGCGAGGTGCCTTGTCAGCCACGGGCCCATGGTACAGGAGGGAAACCGAACGCGACCGCTGCGCAAGCATTCAGCGCCGCCGCGAGCTAGCATCCAAGGCGTGCGCGCGCGCGGCTTGCGACTTCCCAGCGTCGCGTTCGTGACGCTTGCGGGAATCGCGATGTTCTCCGCATGCGGCTCGCGGACGGGACTGCTCGTTCCCGAGGAGGACGCGGGACCGCTCTACGACGGCGGGCCGCTCGACGTGGCGATCGATTGCAGCACGCCGCGCTACTGCGTGCCGAGCGACCCGGGCTACGTGTACGACTGCGGCGTACGCGTCTTCCAGTGCAGCTCCCTCGAGCAGTGTGAGGAGCGCGAGAGCGGAGCCCAGTGCGTCAACCCGTGCCTCGACACGCTGGGCAACGACACGTCCAACGGGTGTGAGTTCTACGCGGTCGAGATGGACCTCACGCCGGAGGCGATGGGTGTCTGCTACGCGGTGTTCGTCGTCAACCAGTGGCCGACCGGAGAACCGGCGAAGATCCAGGTCGACCGCGACGGGCAGGTGCTGCCCATCGCCGACTTCGCGCGAATCCCCGTGGGGAAAGGGACGCAGACGCAGTACGCGCCGTTCGACGCGGCGCACGGCCTGCCGGCGAACGGCGTCGCGGTGCTCTTCCTGTCGCGCGATCCGGCGGCCCTTGACGATCCGAACCCGAGCGACCCGCGCGTGCTCGCCGGTTGCCCGGCTGGCGTGACGCCGGCGGTACAAGGGGACGCGTCTCTGCACGGCAGCGGGACGGCGAGCGCGTTCCACATCAAGACGAACGTACCCGTGGTCGCCTACCAGATGCTCCCCTTCGGCGGAGGGCGCGCGCGCGTCACGGGGTCGACGCTGCTCCTGCCCACGAGCGCTTGGGGCTCGAGCTACGTCGTGGCGGATGCGTATCAGGCGCCCACCATGTTCACCGAGGACCGCGCCGGGCCGACGACGGTGGTCCTCGGGTCGAACGACGGAACGCACGTGACTCTCACCCCCACGGCGGACATCGTCGGCGGAGGCGGGCTGCCGGGAACGCCGATGGGCACGCCGGTCACGTACACCCTGAACCGCGGGCAGTACCTGCAGCTGACGCAGCCGGTGGAGCTCACCGGGACGTCCGTGCGCGCCGACGCGCCCATCGCGGTCATCGGCGGAAACACGCTCATGGATCTGCCTCTCGACCGGGCGCGCGCCGACAGCGCGGAGCAGATGCTCCCCCCGGTCCGCGCGCTCGGCAGCGAGTACGTCGCCGTGCGCTACCGCAGCCGGCTTTCCAGCGGCGAGGAGGTGGTGCCCTGGCGCGTCGTCGGCGCCGCCGACGGCACGGTCCTCACGTACGAGCCCTCGCCGCCGCCGGGCGCGCCGACCACGCTCGCCGCGCAGCAGCTCGTGGAGTTCCAGAGCGCCGGTCTCTTCGTCGTGCGCAGCCAGGACGCGCAGCACCCCTTCTATCTCGCGTCGTACATGACCGGCGGCGGCGACAACGACGGCATCGGCGACCCGGAGTTCGTGAACGTGGTCCCGCCGGCGCAGTACCTGCCGCAGTACACCTTCTTCACCGATCCCACGTACCCGGAGACGAACCTGGTCGTCGTGCGTGTGCGCGATCCGAGCACCGGGCAGTTCCCGGACGTGACCCTCGACTGCGCAGGTGTGCTCGGCGGGTGGCTGCCCGTAGGCACGAGCGGCACGTACCAGTTCGTGCGCGTCGACCTCTCCACCGGCGACTTCCAGGGCGTGGGCGGATGCGACAACGGTGTGCACGTCATCCGTGGCCCATCCCTCGGCGCGCGGTTCGGGGTGACCGTGTGGGGCTGGGGCAACAACGTCACGTGGCCGCCGGACAACGACTCGGCCGACGAGGCGAACCCCCGGTTCACCCGCTGGGTCAGCTACGGGTACCCGGCAGGGGCGAACTTCGCGGTGCTGAACACGCGCGAATAAGGGCTTCCCCGGCACCGTCCAACGGTTACCCTTCGAGGAACCATCATGCGTACTTCATTGCTCATCCTCCCCATCTCTTTCGCCATGCTCACCGGTTGCGTCGTCACGACCTACCCGGGCCCGAACGATCCGAAGTGGACCAACGTGCAGCCCGTCGCCGGCGCCAATCACGTGATCCGGTCGCAGAGCAATCAGAGCCTCTGCCTCGACGTGAAGGGCGACAAGGCCGCCTCGAACCAGGAGGTGGAGGTCTACAACTGCAACTTCAACCCGAATCAGCGCTGGAACTTCGTCGGCGCGCCGAACGGCGCGAGCAACGTCCAGGGCCTCGGCGGTCTCTGTCTCGACGTGCAGGGCGGTTCGACGGCCGACGGCGCACGCGTCAACGAGTTCCCCTGCGGCAACGACAAGCCGAACCAGACGTTCCGGTACCACCAGAACGGGCACATTCGCGAAGTGCAGTCGAACAAGTGCCTGACGGTGAACCCGATCTCCAGCGGTTCGGCGCTCTTCCTGCAGACGTGCGACCCGCTGAACCAGGGGCAGTACTGGGTCATCCAGTAATCCGGCACGCCGAGTCCGACGCCGAGTCCGACGCCGAGTCCGACGCCGAGTCCGACGCCGAGTCCGACGCCGAGGCCGATTCCGAGGCCGATTCCGAGGCCGATTCCGAGTCCGATTCCGAGGGGATTCGGGGACCGATCAAGACATCCTTTACACTTCGCCTACGACTGCGTTGACAGGTTGGTGCCCTCCGGTCGTGCCCTCATGCGGCAGCTTCGCTGCTCGGTTGGGTGTTCTTCTTGTTGATCTGTGCGGTCGTTTTGCGGCTCTCGGCGGCTGCTTGGTCGAACCAGGAGGGCAGCAACTCGACGAGGCCGAGGTCGATGTCACGGAACCACAGTCGCCAGCGAAGACCCTCCTGCGGCTCGAGGCCAACCTGCTCGCCGCGGAACGCCTGGCCGACGTAGCAGTGCTCGCCATGCCAGCTGATGTGGCCCGTGCGGCCAACGCGGCGTACGCAGAAGTTGGCTGGATAGGCGTAAGGGCGTGGCGCTCGCAGCTTGCGATCTGACGGCTTGTAGAGGTCGGAGGGCGTCTTGCCCCCGAGCGCATCGTGCGGTCGCACGTGATTGAACTCCTGCATCCAGCGGTCGAGCTCGCGCTGCTGCGCGCGTAGGTCTTCCCGCGGCCAGCGCTGCACCTCCTGCGCGACGTCGCGATGCATGCGCTCATGGCCGCCGTTGTCCTGGGGGT
>Ga0335069_10007047_pt1 | contig 16269 bp, 11 predicted proteins | sample Lox_Sample_11_FD_206714 | JGI IMG/M metagenome (GOLD analysis project Ga0335069, IMG submission 206714) | Soil microbial communities from Loxahatchee National Wildlife Refuge, Florida, United States - Lox_Sample_1.1 | ecosystem: Environmental > Terrestrial > Soil > Wetlands | place: USA...
ACGACTTCCGCACCACGCCGCCCGACTCGAATCTCAAGCCCGACTACAGCGAGCGTTTCCATCTCGCCGGATACAACCGGGTCCAGCAGGAGGAAGCGTACAAGTTCTACCAGCAGTGGATCTCGCCAGGATTTCCGCGTGTGCTCATCGTGAAGATTCAGCACGCCAATCCCTATTACGACGACTCCTACGCCGTGAACTCCGCCAACGTCGGCCCTTACGGCGACGCCATCGAGAACGAGCTGATTCCTGCCATCGAGAAGCAGTTCCGCGGGATTGGCCAGGGATGGGCGCGGTTTGTCTACGGCGGATCAACCGGCGGATGGGAAGCGCTGGCTGTGCAGGTTTTTTACCCGGAGCATTACAACGGAGCCTTTGCCGCATGTCCGGACCCAATCGACTTTCACGCGTATACCAACATCGACCTTTATCAAGATGACAACGCGTTCTATCTTGAAGGCGCTCACAAGCGCGTCACTCAACCGGCAATGCGCGACTATCTCGGTCATACGTTCATCACGACCGAGGAAATCAACCGCTATGAGCTGGCTCTGGGCGACCACGGACGTAGCGGCGAGCAGTTCGATATCTGGCAGGCGGTCTTTGGGCCGGTGGGCGACGACGGCTATCCTCAGCCGATCTTCGACAAGGAGACGGGCAAGATCGATCATTCTGTCGCCAACTACTGGCGGCAACACTACGATCTTGAGGCGATTCTGGAACGGGATTGGGCGAAGCTCGGGCCCGAACTCCAGGGCAAGATTCACATCTACGTCGGCGCCGACGATACCTACTTCCTCAACGACGCCGTCTATCGCATGCAGGAGTTCCTCGACTCCACCAAGAATCCGCCGTATGACGGCGAAGTCACGTACGGTCCCCGCGCCGAGCACTGCTGGAATGGCGATCCAACTCTGCCCAACGCCTACTCGCGCCTGCACTACAACACACAGTATCTGCCCAAGATTCTCGACCGGATGCAGAAGACAGCGCCGCCGGGAGCCGACCTCACCAGCTGGCGTTACTAGCTCGCTAGGCTGTGGGGATGCGTCGCGAAGATTTCCTCAGCACGCTCCAGAGCCGCCTGGATATTCGGCATGATGTTTTCCTCGCCGACCTGCGCAATCAAGCGTGGGCGTTGCAGCAGCTTCGACGGCTGCTCCATCGCACCACACAGCAGCAGGCTGCGCCCCGAGGCATGCAGGCTCTTGGCGAAGGTCTCGATGGCGTGGACACCGGTCGCATCGATCGCCGTCATATTGCGCAGACGGAGAATGACCACGGGCGCAAAGACGTCGAGATTTGCTGTCGCATCCACCAGCTTCTCCGTGGTGCCAAAGAGAAACGGACCATGAATCCGCAGCTCAGGGTGGTGGTCTCGGCAATCTCCAGACGTAGACCAGCGCCGCCAGCGCCATTCCTACGCTCACAGCCACGGTCAGGTCTGCGAAGACGGTCAGGGCAAATGTCACCAGCCAGACCACGATCGACCGGAACCCGAGTTGCACGATTCCGCCGATCTCGTGCCACTTGTACGCAGACCGCGCCTCTCATTGCGCGCGCGCTCGTTACGTTAGTCCTGCACTTGCTCTGTGAGTGCTTTTCGATAGATCAGTGCATCGCGACCCGATGCATAGTAGTTTTTCTCTTCGCCCACGGCAAGAAAACCATGCGATGCGTAAAGCTGGATTGCGGCCTGATTCGTAGCATCCACATGCAGCCAGAGGGTCGATGCACCCGCAGCCCGCGCCGAACCCTCAATCCGCTGCAGCAGTTCCCTTCCCACGCCTTGCCCGCGGTATGCAGACAAAAGTTCGATCGTCTGGATGTACGCGCTTAATCCGCGGATCGACGGTGTCCACTCGACAATGGCAAAGCCCGCCATCACGCCTGCGCCTTCTGCGATCCATGTTGCGGAGTTCGGCGCGTCCGCCAGCCAGCGCATGTAGCGCCGGCCGAACCGAAGCGGCGGCTGAAAACAGCTCTCTTCGATTGCGTAGAGCGCGTCGAAATCCTCGGGCTTGTATCGGCGATAGTCCATGAATGCCAAACCGGAAAGGCTGCCCTGGATCGAGCAGCCTTTCGGTTCCGAGCCAACCGGCTCGCAGGATGCGTTAGACCTTTGCTTCCAGATCGCGGATCACACTGAAGAACCTCTCATCGAGCCGGCGATTGGTGGCAATGGCTTCCTTGATTGTGATGTCAGTGATCTCGGTCCCATGCAGAACCGCGATGCGGCCCCACTTGCCTTGATGCACCATGTCAATCGCATGCAGGCCATAGCGCTGGCCGAGCAGGCGGTCGAACGCGGTCGGTACGCCCCCGCGCTGAGTATGCCCCAGGTTCACCGAGCGCGTCTCAAAGCCGGTCTTCTTCTCAATCAGGTCGGCCAGCGCCTCGCCGATTCCCGAAAGGCGTGCATGCCCAAACGAGTCTACCTCGGCTGAACCGATCACTTGGCCTACTTCCGGCAGATGGCAACCCTCGGCGACCACGACCACGCCGTAATGCTTGCCGTGATCGTAGTTGTACTTGAGCAGCTTGCAAACATGGTCGATGTCAATCTCGAGTTCGGGCACCAGCACAACGTGCGCTCCGCCTGCAATCCCTGAAGCGTAGGCGATCCACCCAGCGTCGCGGCCCATCACTTCAACAACAACGACACGATTATGCGAGTCGGCGGTGGTGTGAATGCGGTCGACCGCTTCGGTCGCGATAGCAACCGCTGTATCGAAGCCGAAGGTCTGGTCGGTCCCGTTGATATCGTTGTCGATGGTCTTGGGAACACCGATGCTGGGAACGCCGTTCTCACTCAAAAAGAGCGTGACCGACTGCGTGTCGTCGCCACCCAGCGCAATCAGGGCATCGATCTTGTTGGCCTTCAGCACCTCGCGCACCTTGTCGATGCCCCCGGGAATCTTCTTCACGTTGGTCCGCGACGAGTGCAGAATCGTGCCACCCTTCAATTGGATTCCATCAATCTTCTCCAGGGTCAGCGGAATCCATTGATTGTCCAACACACCGCGCCAGCCATTTAAGAAGCCGATAAATTCATCGCCGTACGTCTGAATCCCCTTACGAACCGCAGCATAGATCACCGCATTCAAGCCGGGGCAGTCGCCGCCCCCGGTCAACAACGCAACTCGCATGCAATCTCTCCTGATCGAAATGGCTCGGCCTCCAAAGCCGGCCGGAACATCGTGGACTGCGGCAAGCCGGCCTCCGCCGGACCCGCGACCTTAACCAGTGTACTCTGCGGTTGTAAAGCACAATCGTGACCGCGCTCACTCGCACAAAGTATTGGACCGATGCAGGTTGGTGTTGGGAATCCGGCCTGCAGGTGATTCAATAAGGCATGCCCGGAACAGGAGCATTACTGTTACTGGCTTTTGCGAGCCTGGTCGTCATTGTCTTGCTGGTCCTGCTCCAGCTCACGCGACTCGGCTTCCTCATCCGCACCACGATCCCCGATCGGCCCCGGCGCCGGATGTTTTTGGCCTCGGTCTCGTTCTTGATTACATTCCTTGGCGTCCGGCTGCTGGTCAGCCTGGTGATTCATCAGCACGGACCGTTCGAATGGGTCATGGTGCGGGGCCGCCACATTCACCACCTCGTCTGGGGCATTCTCATTCTGCTGCTTGTCGGCTACGGATGGCTTCTGGACCTGGGGCGCTCTCACTCTCCCACATCCATCCTCTTCAGCAGGCTCATGTCGATCGGGTACGGTGTGGGAGCGGCACTCACCCTGGATGAGTTCGCTCTATGGCTGGACCTCGAGCCCGATGCCTACTGGTCGCGCACCGGCCGCCTGAGCATCGACGCAGTCATCCTCTTCGGCAGCATCCTTGCGGTCGGCGCGTGGGGCGCGCCTTTCTTCCGCGCATTACAGAGAATCTGGGCCAAACAGGTTCGGTCTCACCGGGAGATTGCGGCTGCAGCAGTCCCTAGTCGGCGCGTGAGGTTGCTTCGTCGGCGTAGAGTTCGGCGACCACCGTCGCATACTTCCCCGTAATCACCCGCCGTTTCAGCTTCATCGAAGGTGTCAGCTCGCCCGACTCCTGCGACCACTCATCGGGCACAACACGGAAGCGCTTGATGGTCTCGAAGTTCGCCAACCCGCCATTGACAGTGCGCACAATCTCACTGTAAAAGGCAATCACGCGGCCATCGGCTACCAGCTCCGCGCGATTTGCAGCAGTAACGCCGTGCCGCTGCGCGAGTTCCTCGAGCGCGGCGAAATTCGGCGAGATGATCGCCGAGATGAACTTGTGCTTGTCGCCCACCAACGCGACCTGGCCGACAAGCACGTTGTTCTTGAGCTTGTTTTCGATCGGCTGCGGCGCTACAAGCTTGCCGCCTGACGTCTTCAGCAGCTCTTTCTTGCGATCGGTGATGTAAAGAAAGCCGTCGTCATCCAGATGAGAGATATCCCCGGTGCGGAACCAGCCTTCGTCATCGAAGCACTCCGCATTGGCGCTGGGCTTCCGCCAGTATCCGACAAACACCGACGGCCCTCGAACCAGCAGCTCCCCGTCTTCCGCAAATCGCAGTTCGACGTTGGGTAGCGGCTTTCCCACCGAACCCATCCGCTGATTCACCGGAGAGTTGAGCGCAATTACGGGCGAGGTTTCGGTGAGGCCGTACCCCTCGTAGACGGGAATGCCGACGTCGGCGAACCAGCTTGCCGTGTCGATGCCCAGCGGAGCACCCCCCGAGACGAAGTACCGTACCCGCCCGCCAAAGGCTTCCCGCACCTTGGTGTACACCAGCTTGGCCGCCGTTCTCCAGCGCCAGGAAACCGGCTGCCGACCGGCATAGACGATCGCTCGCTTGCGCGCTCCGGTCTTCAACGCCCATGCGAGAATTCTCTTCTTCACCGGCGAGACCGACGACTTCTGCTCAACTGCCTGACGGATCTTCTCGTAGACGCGTGGTACGCCGACGAAGATGGTCGGACGCACCTCCTTCATCGCCAGCGGCAGCTTGTCGAAGGCGGCACAGTAAGCCACCTGCGCTCCGCGCCCATACATCACGTAGTCCAGAGCCCGCGCCGTGATATGCGAGAGTGGCAAAAAAGAAATGCACGCATCGGTCTCGTTGAAATCGTATTCGTATGCCGTGATGTTCTGATTCGCGGCGATGTTCCCGTGTGTCAGCATCACGCCCTTGGGCTCACCGGTTGTCCCTGAGGTGTAGATGAGTGTCGCCAGATCCTTTGGCTCAACCGCCCGAACCAGCCCGTCAAAGACAGCATCGCGCTCTGCTCCGCGGTCATCGGCGCCTGCCAGCACCTCGCTCAGAGCAATGGCTCCTTCCGGAGGCGTAGCCGAGTCCATCATCAGGATTCGCTCCAGCGGCGTCTGCGTCCGTACGGCGTGCAGCTTGTCGAATTGCTGGCGGGTCGACACCACTGCGATCTTGCAGCCTGCGTCCCGCATCAGTTCCGCGATCTGCTCGCCCGTCAAGGTGGGATAGATGGGAACATTCACTGCGCCGATCGCCAGTGTCGCAAAATCGGCAATCGCCCACTCCCAGCGGTTTTCGCTGATCAAGCCAATCCGATCCCCCTTGTTCGCACCCCACTTCAGGAGAGTTTTCGCGAGTTGACGCACACGCTGGTAGATCTGGTCGGAAGAGATGGGCTGCCAATGGCCAAATTCGTCTTGCCAGAGAATTGCCCGCGGATTGGACGCCGAGGCAACACGAAGAAACAGGTCATTAATGGTGTCGAGCACGGGAGCAGCTGTCATGTGGTCGGGCGTAGAGGTCTTCGGCGTGTCGAGATTGTGAGTCCACCGAGAGTGTAACAGCGCCCGCCGGGCTTCGAGTCGTCTACTTCAAAAGTAACCATCGATGGCCGGAAGCGCCGTCTTTGCCGGGGTCTGGTGACCCCTTACCGCGGTTCGATTCTGGGACAAAAGTGTCATTCCGCCCCGCGCCAATCTATTGGTATATATCGGTTAGCGCGACCGAAAGCAGTTCCGGCTACCTGCCGGGGATTCTTCTTCGAGACGATGGCCAAGAGTAACAAGTCGGTAAGCCCGAATCAGCCCGATCCGGACCTTCTGCGTCGGCTGTTCTTCATCCGCCAGGTCGGCCTCGCACTCGTCGTTCAACTGGCTGCGGCAGCGCTCTGCGCTCGCCCATTTGCTGCCCTGAGCCGGATTCTTCCGCCAAGCCTGACCGAGATGCACATCTCATTCGCCTTGGCTGCTCTGTTCGGTGCCCTGAGTCTGTTCCTCTCGGACGCCGACCGAGCCTCGCGCTGGGATTTTCTAGGCCGCGCCTTTGCCTTTCTTTGTGCACTCATCGCAATCGCGTCGTTCTTTGAACCCTCGCCTTCCCATTTGTTGGCTCTTCGCAACGACGGCGTACACGTCTTTACCGGAATCGCTCTGTTGCTGATCTCGATCGTGTTGCTCTTGGTTCGCGCGGCAGAGGGCACCGCCTGCCGCGTTGCAGACATCGCGGTGAGCTGCCTGCACCTGGTTGTGCTGATCCTCGCCTCAGAGTACGTCTTCGGCAGCCTGCAATTGCCCGACTCGTCTCTCTCTGGAATTCCCACGCCCACAACCCTGGCCTGTCTGGTGCTGCTGACCATGGTTCTGCTGTCGCGCCGCGCAGAGATCGGTCTGTTTCGTATTTTTCTGGGCTCCGGCATTGGCGGCAGAATCGCGCGCTGGCTCTCGCCTTTCCTGCTTTTGCTGCCCTTCGTGCGCGAGGCAGGCCGGGCTCGCGTGCTCAGCTCGCAGATCTTTCCCCGGATGTATGCGCTGGGCATCATTGCCTCTATCGCTTCTGTGGTCGCGTTTGCGCTCCTGATCATTCTGGTCCGGCGCATCAATCAGATGGAGATGTGCATCCACGATTTGACGCTCCGCGACGAACTGACCGGTCTTTACAATGTGCGCGGGTTCAACCTCCTCGCCGGACAGTCTCTGCGCCTGGCGCAGCGCGCCGAGGTTCCTTTCTCCGTCCTGTTTGTCGATATGGACAATCTGAAGCGCATCAATGACGAACTTGGTCACAGCGCCGGCTCGGCCACGCTCGCCGAGACGGCGAAATTGCTCACCGCAACTTTTCGCGAAGCCGATGTCATTGCGCGCGTGGGCGGCGACGAATTCGTCGTTGCCGGACAGTTCAACCATGAAGCCGTTGCCGCATCCGCGCGCCGGCTGCAGGATCTCGCTGCTGCCCGTTTCTCGGATGCTTACGGCAAGTTCCCGCTGAGCCTCAGTGTCGGCTATGCCACGTCGGCCGATAACCGCTTCGATTCTCTGCGAGAACTGGTGGCACGCGCCGATCAGGCCATGTACGACAGAAAGCGTCGCAAGAAGGCCGGGCTACCCGAGCCGCTCCGCGCGATGACGGGGCCGGCCGCCGTTAAGCCTGCGGAGATGGAGTCATTCGCACAAACCGCTGGCATTCACGCTCCCAGTTAGACAATAGCCAATGAGCCCGCCGGCTCGCTGTTTTGCTGGCATGCAGTTCCACCAGCTCGTGAATCGACTGCCGCGCCGTGTGATCGAGATCGGCGAATCGCTCCGGCTGCAGGAATGACTTGTGGTAGCGCCCTTCACCCAGAAAGCTGCCATCCTCGTCGTAGACCCAGGCCAGTCCGCCCGTCATGCCCGCGCCAAAGTTGATCCCCGTCGCTCCTAGAATCACGGCCAGTCCGCCGGTCATGTATTCACAGCCATGATCGCCGACGCCTTCCACGATTGCCAGGGCCCCTGAGTTCCGCACCGCGAATCGTTCACCAGCACGGCCGGCTGCAAACAGCCATCCACCGGTCGCTCCGTAGAGCGCAACATTTCCCAGCAGCGTATGCTTCTCGCTTTCCAGCGCCACGCGTCCGCGCCCGCGCAGCACCAACTCGCCGCCGCACAGCCCCTTCCCAACAAAATCGTTCGCCAGCCCTTCAAGTTGCAGCGTCATCCCCGACACTGCAAACGCTCCGAATGACTGGCCCGCGGTCCCTGTCATTGAGAACGTCAGGTCCGAACCCATCGCGGAGGGATTCTGCGTGCGAAACAGCGCCAGCTGCCCCGCCAACCGCGCGCCCAAGGTCCGGTCTTCATTGGAAACGCGGGTCTCGATGCGATAGGGCGCACCGGTCTTGAACGCCTCCAATGCCGACTCAACCCACGCATCGTCGATCGGCGCGTGCGGCTCGGGACGGTCATTCCGGCCGCCTTCCCAGCGCACTGCGCCGCCCGTCTCTGCTGCGATCGCCGTTGCAGCCAACAGTGGATGCAGATCGAGGTTCGCATCCCAGCAGACCTGCTCCAGCAGATCGGTGCGCCCGGTAGCCGCGTCTAACGACGGCAGCCCGAGCGTCGCCAGCAATTGCCGCACCTCCGCAGCCAGTTCGTCGAAGAAGCGCACCAGGTGCTCCGGTTTGCCGCGAAACTTGGCGCGCAGCTCGGGCCGCTGCGTGGCGATCCCGGTTGGGCACGTATTGAGGTGGCATTGGCGTGCCATGTCGCACCCCAGCGCAACAAGCACTGCCGTACCGAAGGCGAACTCGTCTGCGCCGAGCAGCGCAGCGATCACGATGTCGCGCGCGGTGCGCAGACCGCCATCGGTCCTCAGGCGCACTCTGCCCCGCAGGCCGTTGTGGATCAGCACCTGCTGTGCCTCCGCGAGTCCCAGCTCCCATGGGTTGCCGGCGTACTTGATGCTCGACAGCGGCGACGCACCCGTGCCACCGGAGTTCCCGGCAATGACGATGTAGTCGGCATAGGCTTTGGCGACGCCGGCGGCAATGGTTCCCACGCCACAGCTCGAAACCAGCTTCACGCCTACGGTGGCGCGCGGGTTCACCCGCTTCAGGTCCCAGATCAACTGCGCGAGATCTTCGATGGAATAGATGTCGTGATGCGGCGGCGGAGAGATCAACTGCATCCCCGGTTGGGCATGACGCAGCCGCGCGATCAGCTCCGTCACCTTGTGGCCGGGCAGCTGTCCACCCTCTCCCGGCTTTGCACCCTGCGCAATCTTGATCTCGATCTCTTCGGCGTGCGCCAGATACTCCGCGGTCACCCCAAATCGCGCACTCGCCACCTGCTTGATCTTGTTGTTGATCAACGATGGCGCACCGTCCACTGCCGCGTAGACCGCCGGGTCCTCGCCGCCCTCCCCCGTATTCGAACGCGCGCCGAGCAGGTTCATCGCCTGCGTGATCGTCTGGTGCGCTTCGGGCGAAAGCGATCCAAACGACATGGCGCTCGCGATGAATGTCTTCGTGATCTTGCCTGCAGGCTCGACCTGGTCCAACGCCAATTCAGGCCCGGCCGGACGAATCTCCAGAAGATCGCGCAGATTGGTGGGCGCGGCCTCGCCGGCCTGCGCCGCAAAGGTGGCGAAGGGTGTCTGCGCTAGCGCGGCGCCTTGCTTGGTCGAACCCACCACCGTCTGCAGCGCACGCACTGTCAGGGGCTGCCAACCATGAGACTCGGCGTCTTCGGCCTTACGGAAGCGCACAAAACCGTAGTCCGGCAACTCCTGCAACTTGGTTGACGAAATAACTGCGCCATCGCCCTCGACGCCATCGGACTTCTCGGGCCCCCGCCAGAGATTTCGCACATACTGCTCGAGTTCGGCAAAGCCGTAGCCTCCGATCGGTGCAGGCACACCGGCGAAGCACTTGTCGACGACGCTCTGTGCGACACCTACGGCGTCGAAGAGATGGGCCGCACAGTAGCTGTCGAGCACGCTGATGCCCATCTTCGACATCACCTTGGCCAGCCCGAGTTCCAGCGCGCGCAGCAGGTTCTCTTCACCCTTTACTGGATCGAGACCACGCGCCGTCTCCAGCGCCAGCCACGGGCACACCGCCCCGGCACCGACGCCCAGGAGCACAGCAACATGATGAATCTCGCGGCAGTCGCCTGCTTCTGCGGCTAGACCCACTTCTGCTCGCACGCCTGCTTGTGTCAGTGCCATGTGCACCGCACCAGCCGCCATGGCCATCGGAATCGGAATCGCCTCGGGGGTCGCGTCACGATCCGACAGAATCAGCAGAGATGCACCATTGGCCACCAGCTCCACGGCGCGCTTGGCCAGAATGTCGACCGCAATCTCCAGCGTCGAATCGGGTGAGTATAAACAGTTCAAAATCGCATGCGGCATCTTGTCCGCCTGCCCGTGATGGGCGTGCCGCAGCGCATGTATCTGCCCCAGCGTCAGAAGGGGCGATCGCAGCGACAGCCCTGGCAACGGCTCGCGGACCTCGAGAAGATGCGGCCACGGTCCCAACCGGGTATGCATCTGGAACACCACCGCCTCGCGCAACGGATCGATCGGCGGATTCGTCACCTGCGCAAATCTCTGCCGGAAAAATGCGTACAGCGGCCGCGGCGCCCTGGCCAGCGGTGCAATCGCGGTATCGTCACCCATCGACCACACCGCATCCTTGCCCTCAGCCGCCATCGGCTGCAGGATCATCCGCACGTCCTCGCGCGTAAAACCAAACCGATGCTGCAGTCGATTTAACTCTGCCGGATCGAGCGGCGGCGGCGCTGCCTCGGAATCCTCCAGCGGCGTATCGAGCATAATTAGATCCTGATAGTGCCGCTTGGTGTCGTAGATGCGGAGGATCTCGTCGTTCTCGAAGAACTGATTGAAATCCAGGTCCGCGACGATCATCTGCCCTGGCCCGAGCCTGCCGCTATGGACAATGCGCTCCGGGTCCATGTCGACGAGCCCGGCTTCGGATCCTGCGTAAACCAGCCCAGAGTCATCCAGTGCAAACCGGCAGGGCCGCAAGCCATTGCGATCGAGAATCGCCCCTGCCTGCCGTCCATCGGTGAACGCCAGCGCCGCCGGACCGTCCCATGGCTCAATCACATCGCCGCTGTACTGCAAAAATGAAGACCGGTTGCCGGGGTTTGCCGGCGGCACCAACATGCGCAGCGCCTCGCCCACGGTTCGCCCGTTGTGCGACAGCAGTTCCACAATCTCGTCCAGCGAGGTCGAATCGGACCCGCCCGTCGTGATCACCGGGTGCAAATCGAGCGACATGGTCGCCGCACGCGCCTCCATGTTGGCGCGATTGCCCCAGATGGTGTTGATCTCGCCGTTGTGCGCCAGGGTTCTGAATGGCTGCGCACGATCCCACGTGGGCAGCACGTTGGTCGCGTACCGTTGATGAAACAGCGCAATCGCCGTCATGAATTCCGGATCCGCCAGGTCGGGATAAAACTCGGCCAGCAGCCGCCCTGCACACAGCGCCTTGTAGACGATCGTGGAGGCCGAGTTACTGGCCACGTACCCCGGCAGCCCCGACCGCTCAAACTGCTTCCGCGCCAGGAACAGCCGCCGATTGAATCCCTCGGGCTCGTCGGCTGTGATGAGTAGGTGCCACATCGCGGGCCGCATCGCATTGGCAATCTCACCCAGCACCTCGGGCCGCACCGGCACTGGCCGCCACATCAGAGGTTCCAATCCCTGGGTGGCGAGCGCCGCCTCAATCTGGGTCCTTTGCGCCGCGTCATCTTCCGGAAGAAAGATCACAGCCACGCCGAGCGGCTTCCATTCCGGCAGGACAATCCCCGTCTTGGCGAGAAACCATGCGCGGGGAATCACAACAGTAACGCCCACGCCATCGCTCGACTTGCCGTCTGCCGCGACTGCCCCGCGGTGCTCGAGCCGCCCCAGCGCCGTCAGCGCGTGCTGCAAAATCTCATGCGATGGCTCGCCTGAGAGGCGTGCAACAAATCCAACCCCGCAGGAATCAAAATCGAAACGGGGATCGACGAGGCTGTTTTGTAGCGAGTCGGCAACCCTCGCGCAGCCATAGCCGGCGCGCCGCTGGGGTGAAGGGGAGTTCGTAGACGTTGAATTTGATTGAGCGGGGATGCCCATGTCCCAATATACGACCTTTTTTGTTGAGAGTCTGCCCATTCCCAGTCATCCATTCTTCACAAACCGACAACACACTCATCTGCGGGTCCGGTCGCTGCGATGCGTACCTCGGGAGAGCCGCAAACCAATCGTCTGCTTGTGATGAAAAATGGCCGGAAATGGCCTTGCATAGTTATACAATCTGGCTGTATATTTATGCAAGCGCGGCCGCAGCACGGAGCCGCGCTTTCGCTTTGCCATAAAGCGCTTGAGATTCAGGAAGTGCTCGAAAGAAAGTTATGAAGGTTCAACGCCACAACGCGATTCGCGATCTGATCGGCCACTCCGCGGTTTCCAGCCAGGATGAGCTGCGCCGCAAGCTGCGTCGGCGAGGCTTCGCGGTCACCCAGGCCACGCTCTCGCGCGATATTCACGAGCTGCGCCTGTTCAAGGGCCCGGGAGGCTACGCGCTGCCCAACGGCAACAGCAACGGCCATGGGCACGCCGCCGAAGTCGAGGATGATACCCCGCCGACCGTCGCCGAGGTGATCGAGAGTTTCGGGCTGCGCGTGCACCACGCCATGAATCAGGTCATCCTCCGTACCGTGATGGGCGGCGCCCAGCCGGTGGCCGCCTCCCTCGACTACGAGGAGTGGCCCGAGGTCGTCGGCACCATCGCCGGCGACGACACCGTCCTCGTCATCTGCCCAGATCCGCGCAAGGCAGGCGAAGTCGAATCCCGCCTCAGGACCATGCTCGAATCATGAACTCCCCTATCCAGACAGCTGTCATCGGAGTTACAGGTTATGCCGGCGCCGAACTGGCCCGGCTCCTCCTGCGCCATCCGCGCCTCAAGGGTGCTCCTCCGGTTTTTGCCGGACGCGTCGAAGCTGAAGACGCCGCCCGTGGCGGTGTCCCTCTCATCGACATTCATCCGCAGCTGGCCGACAACAATGGGGCTGGCTCGCTGAAGCTTCAGCCCTTCTCCTGGGATCTGCTCAAAGAGCATGGCGTCGAGGTGCTGTTTCTTGCCACCCCGCACGAGCAGTCGCGCGAGTGGGTGCCCGAAGCGCTCGATCGTGGCATGCGCGTCATCGACCTCAGTGGTGCGTGGCGCCTGACCGACACGACGCATCGTGCCGTCTACAAATTCAAGGACGAGGGCTCCGCTGTCGCCGCGGCAATCCAGAAGAAGGCTGTCTACGGAATGCCCGAGTTGCATCGCCCCGCCATTGCAGGCGCGCAGCTGGTCGCCAATCCGGGCTGCTACGCCACGTCGGTGATTCTCGCCCTGCGGCCCCTCGTCGCAGCCGGACTCGTCGATCTCTCCCGCGGCATCGTCGCCGACTCTAAAAGCGGTGTCAGCGGAGCGGGCAAAGCGCCGACTGCGAAGACGCACTTCATGTACGCGGCCGACAATCTGTCGGCCTATGGTGTGTTCTCGCACCGCCACACCGGCGAGTTGCTGGAGCAGATTGGTTTGCGCGGTGACCAGATTATTTTCACGCCGCATCTGCTGCCGATCCCGCGTGGAATTCTGTCGACGCTCTACGTCCAGTTTCACGAACCGCAAACGCGCGAATCCATCGCGCATATCTACCACACATTCTTTGCCGGCAGTCCCATGGTCCGTTTCTATGACGACGCGCTGCCGCAGATCCAATACTCGGTGCGCACCAACTACGCAGATATCGGCTTCGAGCTTTCCCCTGACGGCCGGCGCGGGGTGATCGTCAGTTGTCTCGACAATCTGCTGAAAGGTGCATCCGGACAGGCCGTGCAGAATCTGAACATCATGCTTGGCTGGTGCGAAGCGGAGGGCCTCGAATGAAATATGTAGTGAAACTCGGCGGGGCCGGTCTTGAAGTCCCCGCGCTCTTTGAAGGCTGCGTCCGCGCTATTGCCGAACTCGTGCGCGACGGTCATCAGGTGGCCGTGGTTCATGGCGGCGGGGTGCAGCTCACCAGCATGCTCAAGGCTCTCGGCAAGCAGAGCGAGTTCGTCGCCGGCCTCCGCGTTACCGATGCGGAAACGCGCGATGTCGCGTTGATGGTTCTTGCCGGCAAAGTCAACAAGCGCCTCGTTGCTGCGCTCGGCGCCCTCGGCCAGCCCGCCGTTGGCATGTCCGGCGGCGACGGCCTGATCTTCCGCGCGCGCAAAAAGCGCACTGCGCCCGATCTCGGCTATGTGGGCGAAATTGCCGCCAGCGATCCGCGCTGGATTGAAGCGATCTGGCAGTTGAACGGCGTGCCCGTCATCTCTTCCATGGCTCTCGGATTCGATGGCGAATACTACAACGTCAACGCCGACGAGATGGCGGCAGCCTGTGCCACCGCCTGCCGCGCCGATGCTCTCGTCTTCCTTACCGACGTTCCCGGCGTCAAGGGCTCTGACGGCGAAGTGATGCGATGGCTGTCAATCGATCAGATTGCCGAGATGGCCAAGAACGCCATCATTACCGGCGGCATGTTGCCCAAACTCGGCGCCTGCCGCGAAGCTCTATTGAATGGCGTCAAGCGCGTCCGCATTCTCCCCGCTGAAGCGGCCGCTTCCCTGCCCGACCTTTGCACCTCGCGCGTAGCCCACGGCACCGAAGTGATGGTGGCCTGAGGAGGATCCTGAGTTGACCAAGCTCGAACAAATTCGCGCCGCCGAAGAGCGGCTCCTGCTGCAAACCTACGAGCGGAATCCGATCCTCTTCGTCCGTGGTGAGGGCGTTCACCTTATTGATGAGAGCGGTACGAAGTACCTCGATCTGCTCAGCGGCATCGGCGTCAATGCTCTCGGCTATGGACATCCGGCGATCGAAGAAGCCATTGCCAAGCAGAGCCGCGCGCTCATCCACACGTCGAACCTCTTCTACCACGAGGGCCAGGCCGAACTTGCGCTGCGCCTCACGGAGCGGGTCGGTCTCGACCGCGTCTTCTTTGCCAACACCGGCACCGAAGCCTGGGAAGGCGCGTTGAAGCTCGCCCGGGCCCACGCCGGCCTTCTGCGCAGCGAAGGCAAGACGATCGGCACCAAATTCCTGGCGTTGGAGCAGAGCTTCCACGGCCGCACTTTCGGTTCCGTCTCGACAACGTACAAGGCCAAGTACCGCGAGCCCTTTGGCCCGGTCGTTCCCGGTGTCGAATTCGTCCGCTTCAACGACGTTGCCGATCTGCGCGCGAAGTTCTCGAGCGACGTTTGCGCCATTCTCGTCGAATCGATCCAGGGCGAGGGGGGCATTCGGCCTCTTTCGCAGGAGTTCTTTGCTGAAGCACGCGCGTTGACGAACGAAACCGGTGCCCTGCTTCTGGTCGATGAGATCCAGGCAGGCATGGGCCGCACCGGTAAATGGTGCGCCTTCCAGCACTACGGCATCGCGCCCGACGTCGTGACTTTGGCCAAACCGCTCGCCGGAGGTATTCCGCTGGGCGCCATCCTTTGCACGGAAGAGGCCGCACGAGCCATCCACGCGGGCATGCACGGCACCACTTTCGGCGGCGGGCCTCTTGCCTGCGCTGTCGCCATTGCAGTCATCGATGCCATCGAGAAAGAAGGGCTCCTTCGCAACGTCGTCGAAACCGGCGACTACTTCCAGACGCAGCTACGCTGGCTCGCCGGACGTCACGATGCCATCGTCGATGTGCGCGGCAAGGGCCTGATGCTTGCCGCCGAACTCGATTCGGCCGATCTTGCCAAGCTGACCGTAGCTGAGATGCTCAAGCGCCATATCCTCATCAACTGCACCAGCGACACAGTTCTGCGCTTCCTGCCCCCGTTCAACTTGAAGCGCGAGCACGTCGATCAAGCCATTGACGCACTTGATCAGATTCTGACCCAACAGGCTTCACACGCCACAACCTCATCGGCAGCCCCATCCGGAGGAGGAAAAGCTCTTGGTCACTAAGACTCTCGAACGCGAACAACCTGCAATTCCAGTCGAGCGCGACTCCGATATTCTGGCGGCAGCCGCACGCATGGCCGGCGAGGACATGTGCTCCATCTCCGACCTCTCGAGTGGCGAAGTACGCGCCATCCTCAAACTCGGCCACGACGTGAAGCGCCATCCACGCGACTACCGTCACGCTCTCGACGCCAAACAGATGGTTCTGATGTTCGAGAAGGCCAGCCTGCGCACGCGTATGAGCTTCGAAGCCGGCATCAACACGATGGGCGGCAACGCCATCTTCGTCGATCACACCAACTCGCCCCTCGGCGAGCGCGAGTCGATTTCCGACGTGGCACGCAATGTGGAGCGCTGGGTTGACGTCATCGTGCTGCGCACCTACGCGCACGACACCATTACCGAAATGGCGGCCAACGCTCGCGTTCCCGTGATCAATGCCCTGTCTGACTTCGAACATCCCTGCCAGGCCCTGGCCGATTTCATGACGCTCGAGGAGCACTTCGGCACGCTCGATGGGCTCAACTTCACCT
>Ga0335069_10007048_pt1 | contig 16268 bp, 16 predicted proteins | sample Lox_Sample_11_FD_206714 | JGI IMG/M metagenome (GOLD analysis project Ga0335069, IMG submission 206714) | Soil microbial communities from Loxahatchee National Wildlife Refuge, Florida, United States - Lox_Sample_1.1 | ecosystem: Environmental > Terrestrial > Soil > Wetlands | place: USA...
ACGACCACTGCGTCTTTGAGCAGGTACTCGCCCTGCTCGCTTGAAGTGTCGTGAATACGGCGGGCGATCGTACTGATCTCTGCATTCGCCTGCTGCACCGTGAAGCCGTCGCGAAGGCGCGCCACTGCCAGGTAATTGTGTGATGTGCGGCTGGGGTTTTCGCCATCAAGGTCGGCGGGAACCCATATCTCGGCCTCGGCTGGGAAGTGGAAGTTACCAGGCAGGACTCCAATGACCGAATACGCTGAGTTGTCGATTTTGAGGTGGAGCTGCGAAAAATCGAGAGAAGATCCAAGACGCTGTTTCCAGTATCCGTCGCTGACGAGAGCAACCGGAGCGGCGCCCTTCTTGCCGTCGGCGGCGGTGAAGTCGCGGCCGATGATGGGTTGAACGCGGAAGACCTTCAGAAAATCCGGCGTAACGCTGGCGACCATGGTGCGCGTGGGCTCCGCACCGCCGGAAACCGAGTTGATGTAACCGTGATATTTCGCGATAGCCTGAAGGCTGTGGTTCTGGTCGCGGAAATCGTTGAAGTTCGGATCGGCGAGATGCATCCAGCCGCCCTGCGTGTTGATCTCGTGGACCGCCACAATGCGGCTGGGATCGGCGTATGGCAGGGGCCGTAGCAAGACTCCATAGACCACGCTGAAGATCGCGGTGGTGGCTCCGATGGCCAGGGTCAGCGTAAGTATGGAAACGGAGGTGAATCCGGGGCTGCGGCGCAGAATGCGCAGGGCGTGGCGGAGGTCCTGAAGCAGAGTTTCCATGGGCACCAAACTCCTGAATCGGCCTGGAGAATTCTAAGTTGGTCGAATGAGGGCGAGCAAATCGCGTGCCAGAGGCTTCAGCGACAATGTCTTGCTAATGAACAGGTAAGCGTGCGTCCATAGGCGAGCCGTGACCACTGTCGTTCCCTGAAGCATCTCTCCCCCACTCTGCGCAAGCGCGTCATCGACGCCCGCTTGCGGCTCTCACCAGCCCGGGCGATAGGAAGCAAGGGCAAGAGTACGCGTGCATTGTTGCGTGCACGACTGATAAAAGACACAGGCAAGCACTGCGAGTCTTGGCCGATTACGCAGGTGAATAGACTTCGTACCGGTATGTGGCTGGAAAGAAGGAGTGGAGCCTAAAGGATCAGAGACGCTTGACTAACTTTGCAGGCGTCAGGGCGCCGAAGCGTAATATCCTCTTCTGTAATAAGAGCGAAGTTGCCCAGAGTCTGTGGCATGAGTGACGATTCTGATCTTCCTCCACTTTCCGTCACCCCGATCGCTGGGTGCATATCCTATTACATATTGGTTTCGTAGTTCGCGACTTAGCAGCGCGCATACTTCGGGGAGCTTTGCCAGATTTCTGACTGTAGTCGTTCTTCCTCCCGTGACATCCGTCATCGTACTCAGCCATCGTTCTCCCATGGCCTCTTCAAAACTCTTGAAAGGGCCCGTTCCGAAGATGCCGATGGCGTAAACCATCACGTCGGACTCGGCAACCAGATTCTTTATCTCTCTCAGCTTGTAACGGCTGGCGTTATCGCCTCCGTCACTGATGATCACCAGCGCGCGCCGCGAATAACGCGCGTTGCGCAGCTTCGAGACGCCCAGATACACTGCATCGAGCAAAGCGGTAGTGCCGGTTGGCTGTACCAAACCGAGTTCAGTCTGTATGCCGGCAATCGACTGAGTCACGTCTGATAGCACGCGCGGTTGATTGTTAAACGTTATGACGAAGTAGTCGTCTTCCGGGTTCGCGTTCCTGAAAAACTGGTCCAGCGCGGTGCGGGCGGTGTCTATCTTCTCTCGCATGCTCCCGCTCACATCCAGCAGCACTCCCACAGAAATCGGAGAGTCTTCAGTAGAGAAATAGCGGATGCGTTGGGCGCGGTTCCCCTCGTAAATCGTGAAATCTTCGCGTGTCAGGTTCGTCTGAGGATGGTTGAGGGCGTCAGTCACTGTGACGGGAACAAGCACGAGGTCGACAGAAACCCTGAGAGGCTCCTGCCGCGAATGGTGCTCCGCCGTGGAACTCTCAAAATCTGGCTCGATTAAGCCGGGAGAATTGGCAGAGATCGAAGCTAGCGTTTGCGAAAAGCCTTGAGGACCCAGGAAGAATAGCCCCAAAACCAAGGAAAGGAGTAAGGTCAGTCTACGGGTCATTGGTGGTTTTGCCGCCCTCAGTCCAGCAAGACGCACCGATACTAGCACACCCAGACACCTATTGCACTCAGTGCCCGAAGGTATGGGGTCTACCTTTCCCTATGTATTACTGACGTGCTCTTCCCTGTAGTTTGCTTCCTCCTGTGGCTTTCCGGTCATCCCCTCCGCAGCCGCGATAAAAAATGAAGTGTGGATAGGGCGGCCGCCGGTACTGCGCGAAATTCAGTCGTCCGAAGATTCCGGAAAAGCCGCCCTACTCATTCACAATCCGCTTGGTTCTAGCCCCACTGCTGCTTACGTACGCGAGAAAAACTTACGCTCGCCGCTCAGTAGCTGGTGTGGTGCAGATTGAAAACCACTCCAGCCGAATAGCGAAAGTTGTTTTGATTCGTATCGGCGAACTTATTGGTGAACCGAGTCAACAGGTAGTCCACCTCGGCCGGCCTGAACGAGACTATGTGTCCGATAGGAATGTCCACGCCACCCCCGAACACCATAGCGAACCCGTTTTCAGCGGGAGCCGTGCTGAATGAGCAATTTCCAGCTATGGGCTGGCAGATCTGTTTGAAGGTGTTGGCGTATACGTTGCTGTGCGCGGCCCCGAACAGCAGATGCCCAAAAGGATGCAGTCCGTGCGCGCGAACTTTGATCTGCGGACCAAAAGTGTAGGTGAACAAGTTGCCCGAGACCTTGCCTGTGGCGCCGCCTGGAAAGGAAACGTTTCGCGGGATATTGAAGTTATTGGTATTGCTCCCATAGCCTTGGAAATCCGCCTTAATACCGAGGTATTCGTTGATGTTGATGACGAACGAACCGCCTCCGCCATTCAGGCTGTGGCCCTGCGTAAACGCCGCGCTGGGTGCAAAACGCGCGTATGAGTAGTCAAGTCCCACTTCGTATCTTGGGAACTCCTGAGCGGCCGCGGTTAAGGCCAGAAGCATCAGTACGACTCCCAACTGGATTGCTTTTGCGGTCTTCATCTTTTTCCTCCAATGTTGATTCGGACGACTGGTCCAAAAAATTGAATCCGAACTGACAGACCCCAGATCCACAGGAGCCACTGTTGATGCCATCAGTACGCCGCCATCCGCGTCCCATGATCCCGAAGGATGTCTGCCCACATCATCACGTCCAAAGCCCGCATCGAACACTGGCAACAGTTACAGTTTGGGCATGCGGCGGGAGACGCGCCTCGAGCAAGCTGCGCATAGGGATCTATTGGGGAAAGCGGGTGAGGAGGTGGGCAGTATTGCTCCTGGTGCATGAGATTACAGTGAAGTTCATGAACGGCCACAGCGAATAGAGTGGCGCAAGATCGTCTGCGCCCTTCAATAAGCGATTCCAAAGCCGATCGTGATTAGATGTGTGCTGATGTTCTTGTGGGGAGCGTAATGATAGCGTGATTCAAGATAAACCCTATAAAGTTCTTCCGCTACCCTCGCCGTGAACCCAATCCCAACACTCCCACCAAAAGCGTTGGACCCGGTGCTTCCGAGTTGCTGATCAGGAAGCACTAAGCCGGATGAGCATTTGAAACCCCACCATTGCCAGGCTTCCGTGCAACGAGTATTGCTCCCGGAATGGATCACCATGGATGGATTTGTAGTACGGTAGTACAGACCAGCGCCGCCAATCAGATAGGCGCCGAACCTTGTGCGTTGCCACTCATATCGGTAGTTTCCGGTCACGACGTAGAGGTTACTGTGTCCACTGAGAGAATTCTGCCCTGATGCTTGCTGCAGCGGACTAAGCGCCGCCTCGCTGGCAGATAGTCTCGTCCACATGAACTCTCCGATAGCGGAGTGATGTTGGTTGAAGTTGTATCCACCTCCCCCAAGCAGGCCCCAACCGACGTTGGTATAGGTGCCCATGGGATGCAACGGGAAACTTCCGATTACGCCCAAGTGGGAATTGACTCTTTCATAACTCTCTTGCCCGTAAAGTGCTGTGCAAGAGACTGCAGGCAGAGCGAAGCGCATCAACACGCCTCTAGTTCCCATGTGACCTCTCGCGGTCACACCCTAAAAGCTCCATGGCTGACTCACAACTGTCGCGTCTGCCAGTCGACCGCGGCCTAAGGGACTTCGATTCGATGTGCCAGCGCGCAGCGCAAGGAGTCCAGGCCCAAGTCGCGGAACGTGTCGCATCGCAACGCGTTAGTCATCGATGCGAGAAGACCCGCTGATTGCACAACAACATCTCGTACGAACTTGGCAATGGTTGGGTGAGGGCGCCGCGGCCGCAGCCCTGCCCTTCCCTTCCCTTATCGATGCACAAATCCCCGGAGGCCATGCCCGCATCAGAACGGCCACTTCCATCCGGCAATCTCTGGATCATCGATCCCGTGCTCGTAGGCATAGTTGCGGCAATGAATTTGGAGATTCCGGAACCGCTCTTTCGCGTGGGATCCGAGTTTCTGTAGCCTTGGAACACGATCGATGGCATCAATCGCAAGGCTGTAACGATCAATCTCATTGTTGATCGCTAACTCCATGGGCGTATTGATATTACCTTTCTCTTTATAACCACGAACGTGCATGTTGTTGTGGTTTGTACGGCGATAGGCCAAACGATGGATTAGCCACGGATATCCATGGAAGTTGAATATGATCGGCTTGTCCGTGGTGAACAGAGAATCGAAGTCCCGATCAGTCAAGCCATGAGGATGTTCGCTTGGCGGCTGCAGTTTGAAAAGATCGACCACGTTGACGAATCGAGTCTTGAGATCAGGGAATTCTTCGCGCAACAAGGCCGTAGCGGCAAGGGCCTCCTGCGTGGGAATATCGCCGGCAGAGCAGAACACCAGATCCGGCTCGTATCCCACGTCGTTGCTGGCCCATTCCCAAATCCCTACTCCCTTGGTGCAATGCTTCACAGCGGCATCCATGTCCAAGTACTGCAGGTGCATCTGTTTGTCAGACACGATTACATTGACGTAGTTCTCGCTCTGCAAACAATGGTCAGCTACAGAGAGCAAGCAGTTAGCGTCCGGTGGCAAGTAAATGCGAGTTACCTCAGCACTCTTATTCACTACCACATCGAGAAATCCAGGATCCTGATGCGTGAAGCCGTTGTGGTCTTGGCGCCACACGGTGGAGGTGATGAGCAGGTTCAAAGACGCGATATTCCGCCGCCACGGAAGAAGCCGGCAGATAGAAAGCCATTTGGCATGCTGGTTGAACATCGAATCGATAACGTGAACGAATGCTTCGTAAGTCGAGAAGAAACCGTGCCGTCCGGTCAGCAGGTAGCCCTCCAACATTCCTTCCATCGTATGTTCGCTCAGCATCTCCATCACTCGACCATCGGTCGCGAGTTCGGTGCCATCGGCGTCCTCAGGGAAGTACTCCGCGATCCAGAATTTCTTCGCGACCTGATAGATCGCATCCAGCTTGTTGGACGTGTTCTCGTCGGGACCGAAAACGCGAAAGTTGCTCATGTTGCGGCTCATGACGTCACGGAGCAGACAGCCGAGCGGCCTTGTATTTTCGGCCTCCATGGCGCCCGGCTTGTCAACCTGCACGGCATAATCGCGGAAATCCGGCATTCGCAGGGCTTTCTTGAGAACACCTCCGTTCGCATGCGGATTTGCACCCATTCTTCGTGATCCGGTTGGAGCAAGAGCTTTGAGCTCACGACGAAGTTTGCCCTGCGCATCGAAAAGTTCCTCCGGCTTGTACGAGCGCATCCACTTTTCCAACTCGCGCAGGCGTTCGGGGTTCCTCTTCACATCGGCCATGGGGACCTGGTGCGACCGCCAGAATCCCTCGAGTTTGTGGCCTCCCACATCCTGCGGCGCTGTCCATCCCTTGGGTGTCCGCAAGACGATCATCGGCCATCGGTAGCGCTCCGGCTTGCCGGTTCGGCGAACTTCCTGCTGATTGCGCCTGATTTCCTGCACGCAATGCTCTGCCGTCGCAGCCATTGCCTGGTGCATGGATTCCGGCTCAGAGCCTTCGACGAAATAGGGCGTCCACCCGTAACCGCGGAACAAGGCGTCCAATTCGTCGTGACTGATTCGTGCCAGCAGGGTGGGATTGTTGATCTTGTAGCCATTCAGATGAAGCACAGGCAAAACAGCTCCATCACGAACCGGATCAATGAACTTGTTGATGTGCCAGGAAGTTGCCAGCGGCCCCGTCTCGGACTCTCCATCTCCAACTACTGCGAGCGCGATCAAGTCCGGATTATCGAACGCGCAGCCACAGGCGTGCGACAGCACGTACCCGAGTTCTCCGCCTTCGTGAATAGAACCGGGCGTCTCTGGCGTGCAGTGGCTGCCTATGCCGCCGGGAAACGAAAATTGCTTGAAAAAGGCACGTAGACCCTCTTCATCTTCGCTTTTGTCCGGATAGATCTCGGAGTATGCCCCCTCCAAATACACGGGTGCGAGCACGCCCGGTGCACCATGCCCGGGCCCGACAAGACAGATCATGTCCAAGTCGTATTTCTTGATCATCCGCATAAAGTGGATGTAGAGAAAAGCCAGACCTGGACTCGCTCCCCAATGTCCGAGTAATCGATTCTTGATGTGCTCTGCTTGAAGTGGCATCTTCAACAATGGGTTGTCCTGCAGATAAATCATGCCCAACATCAGGTAATTGCATGCTCTCCAGTAGGCATGAACCTTTCGCAGTTCCTCTTCGCCAAGAGGACAGCCCTGTACGGTCGATCTGGCATAACCGTAAGCACTGAGAGAAGCAGATGTGCTTTCGGCAGAGATTGGCGGGTGCAAAAGTGTTGCGCTCATAACAATTCCCTTCTGTTGTCCTCTTTCTTCGAGGTATGCCGGTTGTGAGTCTTGGATTCAGTGCCTGCGGCGCTTGACGTGCAGTTGGGCCACAGCACGTGCAAGCGATGCGTTGACGGATGCCACTTCCTCGGACGACAACTTTTCTTGAAGACGCGCGGCAGCTCGTTGGCGGGCCTCTTCCGCAGCTGCCTCGTCGATCTTTTCTGCGGCGATTGCCATGTTGGTTGCGATCGAGACTCGGGTATTGGTGACTTCCACCAGCCCTTCACCGACGGCCATAGACTGGTCCTGTCCATTCTTACGGACGATCATCTCTCCGGGTACGAGGTACGTCATGAGTCGAGTATGTTGGGGTAGAAGTCCCATTTGGCCCTCGACGCCAGGGATCGTGACCATCTCTACGTCTTCGGAGTACACCATCCCCTCCGGTGTCGCTACGTCCAGTCTGATCGAGGTCGACATATTTTCGAACTCCACAACAGGGAGGAATCTAGATCCTCCGCTTCAGGCGTCAACTTTGTCTCACCTCCTCAATCAACCCCTTCATGTAAAAGTTGCTTTCGGGAACATCATCATGCTTGCCTTCGAGAATTTCCTTGAAGCCCCGGACCGTCTCCGCCACCGGAACCTGTTTGCCTTCGCGGCCGGTGAAAACCTGCGCCACGCTGAAGGGCTGACTAAGGAAACGCTGGATCTTACGGGCGCGAAAAACAGTCAGCTTGTCTTCCGGAGATAGCTCATCCATCCCCAGGATGGCTATGATGTCTTGGAGATCCTTAAATCTCTGCAGAACCTTCTGTACTCCGCGGGCGGCGTCGTAGTGTTCCTGGCCCACAACTTCGGGGGTAAGGGCACGCGATGTCGACGCCAACGGATCGACGGCAGGGTAGATGCCCAGTTCCGCAATCGACCGCTCCAGCACGATGGTCGCGTCCAGGTGTGCGAACGTGGTCGCTGGAGCTGGGTCAGTCAGGTCATCTGCGGGGACATACACGGCCTGAAAGGATGTGATCGAGCCTTTCTTGGTGGACGTGATCCTCTCCTGCAACGCACCCATTTCCGCCGCGAGAGTCGGCTGATAGCCCACCGCGCTTGCAGTCCGACCGAGCAGAGCGGAGACCTCAGAGCCGGCCTGGGAGAAGCGAAAGATGTTGTCTATGAACAGAAGCACATCCTGGTTCTTCTCATCGCGAAAGTACTCCGTGATCGCCAGTCCCGCCAGGGCGACGCGTAGGCGCGCTCCGGGTGGCTCATTCATCTGCCCATATACCAAAGCGATCTTCGACTTTGAAAGATCGTCCTGCCGGATGACTCCAGCCTCTGACATTTCGTGATAAAGATCGCTACCCTCACGTGTGCGCTCCCCAACACCTGCAAACACAGACACTCCACCGTGGAGTTTTGCGATGTTGTTGATCAGTTCCATGATCACAACAGTCTTGCCGACTCCCGCGCCGCCAAACGCTCCGACTTTGCCACCCTTCATGAAGGGACAGATCAGATCGATCACTTTGATCCCGGCAGGCAGGACCTGCGGCGAGGTCGATTGCTCAACCAGCGGCGGAGACTCGCGGTGAATCGGATAATACTTCTCCGCATTCACCGGTCCACGCTCATCCACTGGATTGCCGGTCACGTCGAAGACTCGGCCCATGACCGCGTCGCCAACAGGTACAGAGATGGGCTTGCCAGTGTCGGTAACTTCGAATCCGCGTTTCAATCCTTCCGTGCCGGACATTGAAACAGCGCGTACCCATCGGTCTCCCAGATGCTGCTGGACCTCCAGAAGGATGCTGACCGGTTCGCCTGCTACTTTGTAATCGCATCTCACGGCGTTGTAGATTCCGGGCAATGCGTCGGGAAACTCAATGTCCACTACCGCGCCAAGCACTTTCACAACCGTCCCTTTGTGGGTATTGCCTGTTGGTGCAACTGTCGATTGCGGCATATTGCCCCTCACTCCGATTGCCCGCCAGCGATCTCGAGCAACTCCTTCGTTATGTTCCCTTGCCTAAGCTTGTTGTATTCGAGCGTCAGATCCTTGATCAGGCCCTCGGCGTTGTCCGTGGCGTTGTTCATGGATACCATGCGCGCACTCAATTCACTGGCCTTAGCGTTCAGCATGGTCTGGTAAATGTAGATATCAAGGTAGTGCGAGAAGAGGTATTTCAGAACGGCTTCAGGACTCGGCTCGAAAAGAGTCTCGCCCGTATCGGCGGCTAGTTCTTCTTCGGTCCTCGCACCGGGGATCTTCATGGACTTGATCTCCCCGACGGGCAGAAACTCCACGCACACGGGATGCTGAGTGAGGGTATTCTCGAAACGCGTCGCGATGATCAGAACCTGATCGACTTCTTTTTTCAGAAAGAGGTCGCGCGCGAACCTGGAAATGGGCCTTGCTTCCGGGAACCGCGGTGTGTCGGCATAGGAGAACTCAGCTGCCAGGTGCCGATGTGTGCGTGCAACAAACTGTGCTGCTTTTCGTCCAGCAGTAATGAAGATCGTGGTTCGAGGATCGAACTCCGCAGCCAGGCGGAAAAGGTTTGTGTTCAGCGCTCCGCACAAACCTTTGTCAGCAGCGATCAGGATGATGGCGCGTTTTCGAACCTTGCGTACTTCCATCAGCGGGTGCCTGAACTCAGCCAGACAACTGCTCGCCTCTCTCTGTATTCGATAAAACATTTGCACGAAGGGCCGCCCGGCGAGGGCGGACTGTTGAGCCCGGCGCATCTTCGATGCTGCCACCATTTGCATGGCTTTGGTGATCTGCGCAGTGCTGCTGATGGATCGAATCCGTCGCCGCAAATCCCGTGGACTATTCATCGTCTCTTCCCAAACCAGAGTCCATCAGCGTAAAGAACCTCTGGCCCATCAGCCCGGAAGCTCAGCTCCAGGTATCCTTGAACTGGTCAGCCGCCGCCTTCATCTCTGTTGACAGAGTTGAGCTGAGCGCTTTTTCTACGCCGATCTTCTCCAGAAGTTCCGGTTTTCGGGTGCTCAAGAACTCGGTGAACTTCACCTGAAACTCCTTCACGCGATCCACTGGTACATCGTCGATGTAACCGTTTTGCACTGCCCAAATGGTGGCGATCTGAATCTCGACAGGGGTAGGGCTGTACTGAGGCTGCTTGAAGACCTCGAGAATGCGCTTGCCGCGGTCGATCTGCGACTGAGTTTTGGCGTCCAACTCAGAACCAAATTGTGCGAATGCCGCGAGTTCGCGGAACTGTGCGAGATCACCCTTCAGTTGTCCCGCCACTTGTTTCATCGCTTTCAGTTGTGCCGCAGATCCTACTCGTGAGACCGACAGCCCTACAGATATAGCGGGGCGCATTCCCTGATAGAACAGATCCGTCTCCAGATAGATTTGACCGTCGGTAATCGAGATGACGTTCGTCGGGATGTATGCGGAAACGTCGCCAGCCTGTGTTTCGATAATCGGCAGAGCGGTAAGCGATCCATTGCCATACTTCTCGCCGACGCGCGCGGCTCGTTCAAGTAATCGACTGTGCAGATAAAAGACATCGCCCGGGTAGGCTTCGCGCCCGGAGGGCCGTTTCAGCACCAGCGAGACCTGCCGGTACGCCACGGCGTGTTTCGATAAATCGTCATAAATAATGAGTGCATCCATGCCGTGATCCATAAACCACTCGCCCACGGCAGCGCCAGCGAATGGAGCGAGATACTGGTTGGTGGCAGAATCAGAAGCCGGTGAAGCCACGACGATCGTGTACGGCATCGCGCCGGCTTCTTCCAGAACTGCGATGACCCGGGCTATGTTTGATTGCTTCTGGCCGATCGCTACGTAGATGCAATAGAGCGGGCGGTACTGCTTGTCATCTTTGGCCTGGGCGGCTCTATTCAGACGAGCCTGACTGATAATCGTGTCGACACAGATTGTGGTCTTTCCGGTGGACCGGTCACCAATGATGAGTTCCCTTTGGCCGCGCCCGATCGGGATCATCGCATCGATCGCAGTGATGCCTGTTTGTACGGGCTGGTTGACCCCCTGTCGCCGGATGATTCCAGGCGCCATCCGTTCCACTGGATACGCGACCTCACTCTTTATCGGTCCCTTTCCATCAACTGGTTCTCCCAAGGTGTTCACTACCCGCCCCAGCAAGCCCATGCCAACTGGAACCTGGAGAAGTTTCCCTGTAGTCCGAACTTCATCGCCCTCTTCGAGCCGGGTGTAGTCGCCCAATACGATCACGCCGACTTCGGTCTCTTCCAGGTTCAAGGCGAGTCCGGTGATCCCATGTCCCATGTCGAGCATTTCATTGAGCATCGCGTCGCTAAGTCCCTCAACGCGGGCTACGCCGTCACCCACCTCACGAATGACACCAATGTTTTGCTTGGCAGTGGTGGCTCTTATCCCTGCAATCTGAGATTCAAGTTCTTCCAATAAACCGGGCATGTTCGCGTTATCTCCATTCGCCGAGCGCACGATTTTGAGATCGTCAGAGCTCGACGTCTCTACGCGCTTGGGATTCCAAACGTGCCGGCAAGCGCCGCTAGCGTGGCCCTTACGCTGCCGTCATACACATCATTTCCGATTCGAATTCGTATCCCAGCGATCAGATCTGGGTCATCTGCAAATTCCGTTTGTATCGCTTGCCCGTACACATCGTTCAAAACGTTCCGAACACGTGCTTGCAGATCCGTCGGCAGCGGAAAGGCTGCATCGACCCGGGCGGTACGGCCGGCATACTCGAGTTTGAGAAGACGCTTGAACTCACTGACCAGGACGAGATAGCCACGCCGCCGGGATTGCAGAATGTGTCCCATCACTGCACGAACCCGGTTCTCATCCAGTCTTCCATTCACTACACACCAGCGGAACCATCGCTTTGCTGTGCGCCTGACTCGGGAAACCGCTATCGGCATGATTCTTCCTCAATTTGCGACTACGCCGCGCGAGCCAGACTCTTTATCGTCTCCTCGGCCATCCGTCGCTGATCATCGGGCGTCAACATCTTGCGCGTGATCGTAGCCGTAGCCTCAATCACTAAGGTCCCGATCTCGCGTTTCAGTTCTCGCAGCATGCGGTCGTGCTCAAGCAAAGCGGACTCGCGAGCCTTGGCAATCACTTGTTCCGCAGCAGAGATTGCCTTCTGCATTTCCTGTTGGAGCAGCCGGGCACCGGCTGCGTGTGCTTCCTCAAGTATCTTCGTCGCCTTCGCTTCGGCCTGGAGCATAATCCGATGACGCTCCGCCTCTGCTTGCTCCAGTTCAACCCTGATCCTTTCTGTATCAGCGACATTCTTAGCAATTTGCGTCCTTCGCTCATCCAGAATCCGTAGGACTGGCTTGTAGGCGAAGCGGTGGAGGAGGAAGCACACGATGCAGAAGCTTACGATTTGTGCCACGAGATGAGGCCAGTCCACACCGAACGTATTTGCAATCTGCTGAACTTGGCCTGCGGGATCAGCTTGGGTCAGAAACATCAAAGCATTCATACGTTTCGTCACCTTGAGGTGAAAACCCTCGTTTCAGGCTATGTCATCGCATGATGCAAACTGCTATTTCGCCAGAAACAGCGCATAAAACACGATCGCTTCGGCGAATGCGATGGCCAAAATCGACTGCACCAGGATTTTTGTTGAGGCAACAGGATTACGTCCGACCGCGTCCGATGCCTTCATTCCGATTATGCCTACGGCGATAGCTGCGCCAAAAGCCGCCAGACCGATGTGAAAACTTCCGTTCATACTCTTTCCCTCTTGTTCTCCGGTCGCTCCCGCGATTGAACACGGCCAAGCTTCCGGTTATTAATCCGTTTTATCCATGCGCTGCCGCAGGTCCCTCAGCTTCATGCTGGCAGATGAGCATTGTGAACACAGCCGTTAACAGCATGAAGACAAGTGCCTGGACAAGGCCCATCAGTAATTCCAGAAAATAAAAAGGAATCGGAACCAGCCAACCAAATCCCGGCACGAGTCTTGCCATGGTTTCCAACAAGTTCTCGCCCGCAAAGATGTTCCCGTAAAGACGGAACCCGAGGGAGATTGGCCTGAACAAGATCGATACGATTTCCAGGCAGCCGGCAGCGAAGAACACGACGATCATCAGCACCTTGAGAACGCCTTCGCTCTCCCCCTTGGGAGCAAACAGTTCCTTGAGAAAACCAACCGGACCAACTTCTCGGAGCGCCCACACAATCCAGCTTGCGAAGAATACGAGCGCCATGGCAAACGTCATGTTGACATCGGCATTTGCGCCTCGAAACAGAGGTTGGGTTATGACGAAGCCATGAGAGGTTTGGCTTCCCCACCCGATGGATCCAACTCCCGGAATCAATCCCACCCAATTCGCAGAAAGTATGAAGATAAATATCGTTGCGAAGAACCAGAAGGTTCGCTCAGCCAGATCTGGCCCGATGATCCCAGCCAGGAAGTCGTTCAGGCCCCCCACCAGCCACTCCACAAAGTTTTGCAGGCCGCTGGGTATCAGATTCATATCACGCGTAGCCGCTTGGGCTGCAACGATCAACAAAACGGCCACAACCCAGCTGACGAGCATGGAATTTGTGATGGGAAACCCGAACGGGCGCGCGATCTCGACCGGCTTCGCAGATAAGCCGTGTGCCGGAGCCGCTGAATCCGGGTTCTCTGAACTCGCAGCGGATGGCATGGACAACGCGGCTCGATGCGATTGCGAGTACATGCTGGTAACGCCCCAGGCCGGCACTAGCATTGAGAGTGCGAGTATGACTCCGCTCGCCACGTGCACACCGAGATGACAACGTTTTGTCATACTCTGCTTCTCTCGCCAATGGGATGCTCTATTGAGTTCATTAACTACTTGGGACAAATTAATGCTGTCTCTGTTTCTAGTACCTGCGGCACAACACCGCTGCTCGAGGGTTACGTCAGTTGCGCCCGGACGCATCCTGTTGCTGAATCCGCCGGGCACGCACTTTACTTCTTCGCAACCGGGGGATAGTTCTTCAGCATCTTGGTAACGGTCTTGTTGAGGTTCTTTTGCTGCTTCTCGGGCTTTGCTTTGGGATCAATCGTTTTGCTTCCCAATCCGCGCCACACAAGGTCTTTGTTCGCTGAATCGTACATATCAAGCACGAGTTGTCCGACATAGATCGTGGATGTCGACCCGGTTGTCATTCCGCCGCCTGGATAGCCGTACCAGCCGCCGCGATACCACCCCGCTCCGTATCCCCAGTCAGTGTTGTAAGAGGTGAACTCTTTTTCCTGGCCAATGGCTACTTGGTAGCCGACGTAGAGGTTCGCAGAATCGTCTTCAACCTTCGTCAGACCCTTCGTGGCAAGCTGCCCGTCAAATGCGGCCTTGATTTGTTTATCAAGGAGATCTCCTGGATCCTTCGCCCCCTTCAACTCGACCCACCTATATGTTTTGAATCGGGAGAAATCAGTCTCCCTGTCGAAGTTGTATCTGACATCTTGAGCGAAAGCTGCACTAGCCGAGCCAACAACAAGCCCCACCGCGACGAAGAACAAGAGCCGTCTCATCATTAACCTCCGTCCCGTATCGACTGTCGCCGCACCGGAGTGTGGCTTTGGATTCCGAAAACAGATCAGCACAGCGATAGCGAACCGATGGTGATGCTAGGGGCTTCGTTTACTGAGAGGAACTGTTACAAGTGACAGCGAGCATTGAGTAGAGGAAGGTCGCCAGTCCGACGTGCGCTGATTCTGCGCCATCGCATCGGTGCACAGGACAGTTCGAGTGAACCGTGATTCTCCCTCGTTTTTCGCACTGACAGAACGCCCAGTTTCTTTCATCCCTTTCCAATTACAGAATTACCGTATGCAGATAGCTCACGGCAATGAGCTATACCTGTTCAGGGAGCCCTTAATGGCCAGGCAAGATTTGCGGGAAAAAGTGGAAGGCGACGGACGGCCAACACTGTCGAAGAAAGAATACGAACGAGAGTTGCGTAAACTGCAAACGAAGCTGGTGCAGATGCAGGAATGGGTGCTGTCAATGCGTGCCAAAATTGTGATTGTTTTCGAAGGCCGCGACGCTGCCGGCAAAGGCGGCGTCATTCACCGCATTACGGAACGCGTCAGTCCGCGGGTCTTCCGCCATGTGGCCTTGCCGGCGCCAACAGAGCGGGAAAAATCCCAACTGTATGCTCAACGCTACGTCAAGGAAATGCCGGCCGCGGGAGAGGTCGTAATGTTTGATCGCAGTTGGTACAACCGTGCTCTGGTTGAGCACGTCATGGGATTCTGCACTGACAAGCAATACGACCAGTTCTTGCGCATGTGCCCGAGTTTCGAGGCGCTGCTCAGGAACAACGGTATTCTCCTGATCAAGTATTGGTTCGAAGTAAGCGAAAAGGAGCAGCACAGAAGATTCTTGAGGCGCATTGAAGACCCCATGCGACGCTGGAAACTCAGTCCAATGGATCTCGAATCGCATCGTCGCTGGTACGACTACTCACGCGCGCGCGATGCGATGTTCGAGGCGACCGATACACCCCAATCACCCTGGTACGTGGTTCAAACCGACGCCAAGGAACAGGCACGGTTGAACTGCATCTCTCATTTACTAAGCGTCGTGCCCTGGAAGAGGGTCAGCCAGGAAAAGGTCACGTTACCGAAGCGACAGGGACCGCACGGCTACAAGGAGCCTGATTGGCCGTACCGTTGGATTCCTCAAAAGTACTGACCAAGTATCGTTCGACACATCGGCAGAGCGACACGAATAAGTTTCCAAACCGGACACCATACATGAAGTGGACAGCTCCCATCGCACTGTTCGTGAAACTCTCGCTCGCTCTCTGGATCTGGAGTGTCCTGGTGGGGCCTGCGGCTCGCGTGCAAGTGCCACGGCATATTTAGGGAGAAAGCGTAGCATGATGTCCGGCGACTGGAAACCACGTCTGGCACGCATCGCACCAGGCATGGTGTCACTGCTCGCGTACAAGCGTTCGGATCTTCCTCACGACCTGATCGCCGGTTTGTCCGTTGCAGCCGTCGCTGTTCCAGTCGGCGTTGCGTATGCACAACTTGCAGGGTTCAGTCCCGCAGTGGGTTTATATGCCAGCATTTTACCTCTCGTCGCTTACACCATTTTCGGAACATCCAGACAGCTCATCGTCGGCCCCGACGCAGCCGTTTGTGCACTTGTTGCAGCCGCTGTAGGACCGCTCTCGGCCGGTGACCAGAATCTCTACTGGTCTCTGAGCGAGACGCTCACCTTATTCGTGGGTATCTTTTGCATCGCAGCGAGCTTCGTCAAACTTGGTGGGATTGCGGACTTTCTCTCAAAGCCGATTCTCGTCGGATTCCTAAATGGAGTGGCCATTCATATTGCGCTGGGGCAATTGGGGAAGATTTTTGGCTTCGGAATCTCATCGCAGGGCATCATCCCCACTT
>Ga0335069_10007049_pt1 | contig 16266 bp, 18 predicted proteins | sample Lox_Sample_11_FD_206714 | JGI IMG/M metagenome (GOLD analysis project Ga0335069, IMG submission 206714) | Soil microbial communities from Loxahatchee National Wildlife Refuge, Florida, United States - Lox_Sample_1.1 | ecosystem: Environmental > Terrestrial > Soil > Wetlands | place: USA...
CTCGAAGTGGCCGGAACGGATCAGCACCTCGAGCTCGCTCGCGACCTCCTCGTATGCCCGCTTCGGAGCCCGGAGCACCATCTCAGTCTGGCACCTCGACAAAGACGTCGTCCCCTTCGACGAAGACGGAGAACGTCGGGATCGGCTCCTCCGCAGGCTCGTGCGTCGCTTCGCCCGTTCGCAGGTCAAAGCGGCCTTCGTGCATCGGGCACTCGAGCTCGCACGACTCCTCGTGGACGATGCCGTCGTCGAGCCAGACCTCATCGTGAGAGCAGATGTTCGAGATCGCGTAGTGCTCGCCGCCGACGCGCAGGACGAGGATCTCGTGCTCACCGACCTCCTTGACCACGCGCTCACCGTCCATCAGCCGCTGCAACGGGCACACGCGGACACGCTGCGTCAGAGCTCGATGCCCCAGGTGGCGAGCGCCGTGTCCGAGACGAGCTGGAGCTTCTTGAACTCCTGCTCCTGCGTCATGTGGTTTCCGCCGTCGGAGATCGACGCGAAGCCGCACTGCGGGGAAAGCGCGAGGTTATCGACGGGGTGGTACTGCGCAGCCTCGTCGATCCGCGCCTGCAGCTCCTCGAGCGACTCGAGCTCGGCCAGTTTCGAGCTGACGAGCCCGAGCACGACCAGCTTCTCGTCCGGCACGAGCTGCAGCGGCTCGAAGCCGCCCGACCGCCCGTCGTCGTACTCGAGCAGGAAACGGTCGACCGGGATCTGGAACAGCTTCTCTGCGACCGGCTCGTAGCCGCCCTCGGCCAGCCACATGCTCGCCTGGTTGCCGCGGCACACGTGCATGCCGATCGAGACGCCGCGCGGGCGCTCGATCCCCTGCACGGCTGCGGTGTCGATCTCGACCATCTCGTCGAACGTCGCGTTCCCGCGCCGCGACGTCTCGCTGAGGAACGCCGCGTAGCCCGGATTGTCGAGCTGCACGTAGTTCACGCCCTCCGCGATCAATGCCTCGATCTCGGCGCGCGTGATCCGGACGAGCTCGTCGGCGAGCTCGTCGCGCGAGTAGACCTGGTCCGTGACGCCGTTCTCCCAGAAGCGACTGAAGAGGAACGACGGCGCGATCAGCGTCACCTTGAGCGGCGCCTTCGTCAGCGTGCGGAGGAACGCGACGTCTCCCTCCGTGAGCCGCCGCTTTTGCTGAAGCGTCCCGACGATCGTGAACTGCCGGCTCGGCAGCATGTGCGTCTCACCCTGCTCGTCCTTCCACGGCATCTCGACGACCTTCATCTCGATGCCCTCGAAGGCGTCGACGATCGCGCTGCGGAAGTCGAGCCGCCGGAACTCTCCGTCGGTGACGATGTCGATGCCGGCGTCGAGCTGCAGCTTCACGGCCTCGGCGATCGACTCGTCTTCGACCTCGCGCAGCTCGTCCTCGAACATCATCCCGGCCCCGAGCCGGCGGCGCGCCTCGAGCAGGCGCGGCGGGCGCAGCAGGCTGCCGACGTGATCGGCGCGGAACTTCGACGAGTTAGCCATAGAGCTCCTCCAGGAACGTGTCGAGCGCAGCGTTGAAGAGCTGCGGCGCCTCCCAGTACATTGAGTGGGGGCCCCCGGAGACGACGTTCAGCAGCGAGCCGGGCAGTAGCTCGTGAGCGCGCTGCACCGTCGACGGCCGCAGGACCGCGTCGTTCTCGCCGGCGAGGAAGCAGACGCGGACGCCGCTCGCGATGACGTCGTCGAGGCTCGGACCGCCCGTCTGCAGGTTGCGCAGGTCGGCCATTTTCGCCGTGTTGAAGGTGCCCATCTGCTGGAAGAGAAACGTCTTCTCGGCCTCCTCTTCCTGGAAGCGCTTGCTCATCAGCCGGTCGAGCACCGGGATCTTCTCCGCCTCGGCGCGGTCGGCCCGGACGAGACCCGACAGCTCGTCGTGCGCGATGCCGCCGAGCGAGTGCGCGAGCACAACGCCGGCCGCGCACGCAGGATCCGCGAGCGCAACCTTCAGCGCGGCAGCGGCGCCGATCGACTGGCCGACGAGGACAGCGCGCTCGACCGCCGCGGCGTCGAGGACGGCGGCGATGTCGCCGGGGAACTCCTGCGCGTCGTACTCCTCCATGTGCGCGTCGGACCGGCCGAATCCGCGCAGGTCGAGAGTCACGACGGTGTAACGGGCGCGGAGGTGCGGCACCTGCTGCCACCACGCAGCGTGGTGGCCGCCGGATCCGTGCACGAACACGACAGCCGGACCCTCGCCGTGTGTCTCGTAGTAGATCTTTGCGCCGTCTGGCGCCTTCGCGAACGGCACTAGCGGCGCTGAAGGTTGCCGTGGAAGACGATCTCGATCATCGTCCCGTCCGGATCGCGGATGTAGCAGAAGTTCGAGTTGTTCTGCGGACGCGCGACAGGCTTCGTGTAGCGGATTCCGAGGCTGTCGAGATGCGCCAGGAAGCCGTCCCAGTCCTCGACCTCGACCGCGTAGTGGTACGGCGCCATGCGGTCCATCTCCTCGACAGGCGTGAAGTGGAGGTCGAAATCGCCGCGCGTCATCAACACCACCTTCGTGTCGCTGAAGCGGCTGACGTCGACGTGCTCCAGGCCGAAGACCTTCGAGTACCACTCCTTCGTACGCTCGGGATCGGTCGTCGGAAAGTTGACGTGATGGATGAAGGCCGGGCGGTTGTTCATGGCCGAAGCTTTCCACAAGCAGGGACGCCCTACGGCAACCTAAGGATGCGTCGGCGGCAGCGCCGCGAAGGCTTTGATGAGCGTGGTGGCGATGAACAGACCCTCCACCTCGCCTCCGACGACCCGGCCTCCGCGGCGGCCGGTCGTCGTTCGCGCGGTCGACCGGCTGACACCAAGATTCATCCGAGTCGTCGTCGCCGGCGGCCTCGCCGACTGGCCGGAACCCGGCCCGGCCGCGCACACGAAGCTCTTCATCGACGGCGCGCTCCGCACCTACACGGTACGCGCGTTCGACCGCGCGCGCGAGCAAGCGGTCTTCGACGTCTACCTTCACGATGGGAACGGTCCCGCGGCGCGGTGGGCGCAGAGCGTCCGCCCCGGCGGCGCGCTCGAGCTCGGCGGCCGCAACCGCTCGACGTTTGCGCCTGACGACGAGTCGGCCACGTACCTCTTTGCCGGCGACAGCTCCGCGCTGCCTGCGATCGCCACGTGCCTCGAGGCGCTGCCCGCCGCCGCGAATGCGATCGTGATCGCTTGCGGCGAGGGGTACCCGCTCGGCGCCGAGGTCGAATGGGCCGTCGACGATGATGAGTTCGTGGCTGCGATCAGGTCGGTCGAAGCCGACCGCGCATGGATCGCCTGCGAGGCCGGCCTGATGCGAAGGGTCCGCAGTGAGCTGCTCGACCGCTATCCACGCGAGAGACTGTCGACGCGCGGCTACTGGAAGCGCGGCGAGGCAAACCATCCCGATCACGACACGGGAGACGACGAATGACCGCGTCGATCGTGGTCCGGAACCCGGCCGACCTGCGGCAGGTCGTCGGCGAGGTCCCTGCGATGGACGCCGATGACATCGCCCGTCTCTACGACTCTGCTGCGGAAGGTGCGCGCGCGTGGCGCGCGACGAATGCGCTCGAGCGTGCGGCGATCCTCGCCGCGGCGGCGCGGCTGCTCGTCGACCGGCTCGACGCGATCGCCCATGACCTCGTCTCTGAGATGGGCAAGACGCTTGCCGAGGCGCGTGTCGAAGTGAAGAAGTCCTCCGAGTTCTTCGAGTTCTTCGCGGCGCTTGCACGCGTCCCCTACGGCGAGCTCCTGCACGATGCTCGCCCCGGCACGGAGACGAGCGCGCGGCGCGAGCCGCTCGGCGTCGTCCTGCTCATCACGCCGTGGAACGACCCCCTGCTCACGCCCGCGCGTAAGCTCGCGCCCGCGTTGATCGCCGGCAACGCGGCGATCCTCAAACCGGCGACTGACACGCCGTTGGTCGCGCTACATCTAGCGCGTGCGCTCGAGGACGCCGGACTGCCCGCAGGCGTGCTCGCCGTCGCGACGGGCCGTGGCCGCGACATCTCGCAGGCACTTCTCTCCGATCCGCGCCTCGCCGCGGTCAGCTTCACGGGCGGCAACGAGGTCGGCGCGGAGCTGCGGCTGGCGCTCGCGCCGACGAACGTCCGGCTGCAGACGGAGCTCGGCGGCAAGAACGCGTCGGTCGTCCTCGCCGACGCAGACCTCGACATCGCGGCGGCGACCATTGCCGCCGCCGGCTTCGGCCAGACCGGCCAGCGCTGCACGGCGACAAGCCGCGTCATCGTCGAACGAGCCGTCGCAGGCGACCTGCTCGGACGGTTGGCCGCTCAGGCGGAAGCGCAGCGGCTCGGCTCCGGCCTCGATCCCGAGACGACCGTCGGCCCGCTCGTGTCGCCCGGCCATCAAGAGGACGTGCTCGGGCATCTCGAGCAGGCGCTCGACGAAGGTGCGACCGTCGTCGTTGGCGGCGGCCGGCCCGATGACGAGCGGCTGGCGCACGGTTGCTTCGTCGAGCCTTCGGTCCTCAGCGACATCTCGCGCTCGATGGCGATCTGGCGGGAGGAGGTCTTCGGCCCCGTGCTGGCCGTGCACGAGGTCGGCGACTTTGACGAGGCCGTCGCGGCAACGAACGACTCGCGCTACGGCCTCTCGGCGGCGATCTTCACCCGCGATCTTGGCTACGCGCACCGCTTCGCCGATCTCGCCGAGGTCGGCCAAGTCGCCGTCAATCTCCCCACTTCCGGCTGGGACGTGCACATGCCGTTCGGCGGGTTCCGCGACTCGGGCTCCGCCTTCAAGGAGCAGGGCGTCGACGCGCTCCGCTTCTACACGCGCACGAAGACGGTCGCCATACGCTTCGCGCCGTGAGAGTCGGAGTCGCCGGGGCCGGGATCATCGGGCTCGCAGTCGCGCGGCGGCTCTCGGAACTCGTCCCCGACGCTGCGATCACGATCTTCGAGAAGGAGGACGACGTCGCGCTGCACCAGACGGGCCGCAACAGCGGCGTCGTGCACGCTGGCATCTACTACCCCCCTGGCTCGCTGAAGGCGAAGCTCTGTCGCCGCGGCGTCGAGCTGCTGCGCGCGTACTGCGACGCGAAGCAGATCCCGGTCGACGAGTGCGGCAAGCTCGTCGTTGCTCTCGACGAGTCCGAGCTCGAACGGCTGCGCGAGCTCGAGCGGCGCGCCGAGGCCAACGGCGTCCCCGGAATGCGCTGGCTCGTGGGCGACGAGCTGCGCGAGATCGAGCCGCACGCGGCCGGCATCGCCGGGCTGCACTCGCCGACGACCGCAATCACCGACTACCGCGCGGTCGCGCACGCATTCGCCGACGACGTCCGCGCGGCGGGCGGAGACATCCATCTCGGCAGCCCGGTGCGGTCGATCGTCCCAAACGGATCTACCGTCCGCGTCAACGGCGATGTCGAGCTCGACCTGCTCGTCATCTGCGCGGGCCTGCAGGGCGACCGCCTCGCCCGCGGCGCCGGCGACGAGATCGAGCCGAAGATCGTCCCGTTCCGCGGCGAGTACTACCGGTTGCGGCCGGAACGGGAGTCACTCGTGCGCGGGCTCCTCTATCCCGTGCCTGACCCGCAGTACCCGTTCCTCGGCGTCCATTTCACGCGCCGCGTCCGCGGGGGCGTCGACGTCGGGCCGAACGCGGTGCTGGCGTTCGCCCGCGAGGGCTATCGACGCCGCGACGTACGGCTGCGCGATCTCGGCGAGGCACTCGGCTCCCGCGGCTTCCGCGCTCTGGCACGAAAGAACTGGCGGATGGGCCTTCGCGAGCTGCACGGCTCGTTCAGCAAGACAGCCTATGCCGCCGAGGCGGCGCGCTACGTGCCGGGCGTCACGGCCGACGACCTCGTTCCCGCGCCCGCCGGCGTACGCGCGCAGGCCCTCGACCCGGACGGCTCGCTCGTCGACGACTTCCGCATCCATCGCCTCGGACCGGTCACCGCTGTCCGAAACGCGCCGTCCCCCGGTGCAACGTCGAGCATGGCGATCGCCGAGCACATCGCGGCTGTGGCGCTGGCCGATTTATAGCCCAATTGGATCTATCGTGACCCACGTCACGAGGAGTACCCTCGGCCGCTACTGCAACGGGGTCTGAGGGTGACCGGGCGAAGTTGGCGGCAGCTGTTCACCTCATCGCAATCTATGGATGCGCTGCCCGTATCCCAAACGGCGTACAACGAGCGTCGCACAGACCACCACCGAGTCCGCGATGGAGGTTCAGGGTGAAGAAGGCTCGTAGGTTTTCGGCAATCCTGCTCACGCTCGGCGCCGTCATCGCGCTCGTCGCCGTGAGCGCAACGGCTGCTCCGGCGAAGGTGACGAGGGCGGCCGCCTGCGGCGCGATCCCTGACGTCGCCCCGACCGATCCGAGCAACTTGTTGCCGACGCTAAAGCTGACGAATGCCCAGCTGCGCGACTACACGGGCTGGGGCCACACGCTCCTCAAGAGCTCGTGGTCGAACTGGAAGCCGTCGCACAAGCCGCCGTACAAGGTGGCGGTCGTCTGGTCGCAGCCGGCGAACGGCTTCAACGACTACAACTACCACCTGATCCAGAAGTTCCTGAAGCGGAGCCCGCTGATCAGCAGCGTCACCGCGACCCAGGCATCTTCGGCCACGGCGATCGCCGACCAGCTCCAGCAGTACAACGCTGCGGTGCAGAGCAAGCCCGATCTGATCATCTTCTCGCCCCTCGCCCCGCCTGCGGCGGTTGCCGCGGTCCAAGCGGCGGGCCAGCAGGGCATCCCGACGATCTCCGTCTACAACAACATCGACACACCGTACGCCGTCTCGATCGCCGCGAACCCGTACCTGAACGGTGCCACGATGGCGTCCGGCCTCGTGAAGGCCCTCGGCGGCAGCGGGAACGTGCTCGAGATCCTCGGCTCGCCTCAGGCCGGCACGACGATCGACGAGGCCGCGGCGTGGAAGACGATCTTCGGTGACTGCCCCGGCATCAAGGTGCTCGGCACGGCACTCGGCTTCTTCGCCACGGCGGTCGCCAAGGGGTCGACAATCGGGTTCCTCGCCTCGCACCCCGACAAAGTCGACGGCGCGATCGAGACCGCGGCCATGGCACAGGGCGTCCTGCAGGCTTTCCTGCAGTCCGGCCGGCCGATGCCCGTGATCGCCGACGGTCAGGCGCAGAAATCGGTCGGTGCGTACTGGCTTGCGAACGCCTCGAAGGGCTACAAGGGCGTCTCGATCATTGGCGGCGCGACGCAGTTCGCATCGCTTGCGACCTCCGTTGCGCTCCGGATGCTCAACGGGCAGGGGCCGAAGATCAACTACATCCCCTGGCGGTACCACTCGGCGTCCGCCGCGGAGCTGAAGACGCTCATCAGCCCGAGCTGGACGACCGACACCCCGGGCGCGATCGAGCTCCCGAAGAAGTACTGGTGGACGACCGCCGACCTCAATCGGATGTTCAACCACCCGAACCTGAATGAGGGCATTAAGTACTAGGCGGCGACACAGCCGGGGCGCCTACCACTCGGAGGCGCCCCGGCCTTTCTCACGTGGACAACACGACGACGCAACGCGACCTCTTCGAAGCGGTCGTCGGCGCCACCGACGGCCGCTTCATCCTCGAGCGCCCCGCGCTGTTCAGCCCCGCCGCTGCTGCGCAGGACGAGGTGAACGGCAAGAGTGGCCTCCACCACTGGGCGGCGGGAGGAAAGTGACCGTGCTCTGGGGACGTCCCGGCACGGCCCAGCGCGAGCTGCGCGCGACCGTCGTCGAGCTCCCGTTCAAGCCGGATCGGCGGCGAACGGACGTCTCGACGCCTTGACGACGCAGGAATACGCTCTCCCCATGTCGGAACGCGCGGCTGCGGCGCCGCTCATCCTGGCGGAGCATCTCGCGAAGGCCTTCGGGCCGACACAGGCGCTGCGCGACTGCTCCTTCGAGCTTGTCCCTGGCGAGGTACACGCGATCATCGGCGAGAACGGCTCCGGCAAGAGCACGTTCGTGAAGATCCTGGCCGGCGTCCACAAGCCCGACGCCGGCACGCTCGCACTTCCGGACGGACAAACGGGGTCGCCCGGCTCGCCGGCGGCGGCGCTCGATGCGCGCATCTCTCCCGTGTTCCAGGAAGTGCTCGTCGTCGGCCCGCGCTCGATCGTCGACAACGTGTGGGTCGGCAAGGACGGCCTGCTCCGCAAGCGCATCAGCGATGGAGAGAAACGCGAGCGCGCGCACGCGCTGCTCGAGGAGCTCCTCGGCGTCGCGCCCGGGCTTGACCGGCCAGTCGAGCAGCTGTCGCTCAGCGATCGCCAGGCCGTCGCCATCGTCCGCGCGCTGGCTCGCGAGCCAAAGGTGCTGATTCTCGATGAAGCGACATCGGCGCTCGACGTCGCGACGCGCGACCGGCTGTTCGTGATCGTGCGGCGCCTCGCGGGCGAGGGCATCGGGACGATCTTCATCTCACACCGCATGGACGAGATCGAGGAGATCGCCGACCGGATCACTGTCATGCGCTCCGGCAACACCGTCGGCACCGTCGCACGTGGCGCGGCGACGATGCGCGACCTCGTGCGGATGATGACCGGCGGCGAGCGCCTGACCGGCGAGGCCTCGGCGGACGTCGTCCGGCACGAGCTCGGCGATCCGGTCCTCGTCGGCAAGGGCGTCCGGCTTCGCCCCGAGGCCGCGCCGTTCGACTTCGAGGTGCGCGCAGGAGAGCTCGTCGGTCTAGCCGGGCTCGAAGGGATGGGCCAGGACGCGTTCATCCACGCCCTGCGCGGCTCCCATTTCGGCGGCGGCACGATCACGCTGCTCGGGGACAAACCGCATGTCCTCAAGTCGCCCCACGCCGCACTCGGGCGCGGCATCGCCTACGTCCCGCGCGAGCGGCGCGCCGAGGCGCTGTTCGACTCGATGTCGATCCGCGGCAACTTCACGTTGCCGACGATCGCCGAGGACGCGACGGTCGGCCTCGTCGCCCCTCGCCGGAGCGAGCGCCGCTTGGACACCTGGGTCGACCGGCTCGGGATCACGCTTGGTGCTTCGAAGGACGACATCGGGACGCTGAGCGGTGGCAACCAGCAGAAGGTCGTGCTCGCCCGATGGCTCGCGTCCAATCCGCGCGTGCTGCTGCTGAACGACCCGACGCGCGGCGTCGACATCGGCGCGAAGCGCGACATCTACGACCTGCTTGTCTCGCTCGCGCGCGGAGGGATTGCGATCGTGATGCTCTCGACGGAGGTTGACGAGCACGTCGAGCTGATGGACCGCGTGCTCGTGTTCCGCGAGTACGAGCTGTTCGCAGAGTTGCAGCGCAGCGAGGTCTCGCGCGAGGCGCTCGTGCACGCGTTCTTCGGGCGGGCGGACGCGTGACGCTCTGGCTCCATACTCGGCGCTTCCTGCGTACACATGGCTTCTTGTTTGCGCTTGTGCTGTCGATCGGTCTTTTCATCGGCAACGTGATCGCGCTTCCCGCGTTCGTCTCGGTCGGCAACTGGGACGTCAACCTCGGCGCCTTTGCGCCGTTCGCGATCCTCGCGGTCGCGAGTACGCCCGCGATCATGACCGGCGCCGGCGGCCTCGACCTGTCGATCGCGCCGATCGCCAACCTCGTGAACGTCGTTCTTTGCGTCGAGCTGCTGCCGCTCGACTACCTGTCGAGCCCGTGGCTCGCGATCCCGATCGTGCTCGCGCTCTCGACGGCGATCGGTTTGTTCAACGGGTTCGTCATCTCGGTGCTGCGCGTGCCGGCCGTCGTGACGACCGTGGGCATGCTGCTGATCCTGCTCGGTGTCAACGCGAAGGTCGCGCCGGTACCGGCCGTCGTCTCGGAGCCGTGGGTGAAGGCGCTGCATGGCGATCTGGGGCCGATCCCGTGGGCGCTGATCCTGATCGCGATCCCGCTCGTCCTTTGGGCGTTGACGCGGCTGACGCCGTTCTACTCGACGCTGTACCTGGTGGGCGGCAACGCCGCGACCGCGTTCTCGGCCGGCGTCAACGTCACCGCCGTGAAGATCGTCGCGTACGGCACGGGTGGCCTCTTCGCGGGCATCGGCGGCCTCGCGATCACCGCCGTCTTCCTCTCGGACGACCCGAATATCGGCTTCCAGTACGCGCTGATCGCGATGGCAGCCGTCGCTATCGGCGGAACGCCGATCGGCACGGGCGGCCGCGGTGGCGTGCTCGGCTCGATGCTCGGCGCTGCCGTCATCTACCTTCTACAGAACCTGCTGATCGTCTCGCACGTGTCGAACGCGTGGCTGCAGGTTGTCTACGGCGCGCTGCTGATCGTCGGTGCGGCGATCGGCGGCCTTGTCGCAATGCCGGTGCGGCCACCGCGGCCCAAGCCGACGCCCGGGCCGGTGACGACATGAGTGCCGTTCAGGCTGCAGGCGCGCCGCCGCGCAGTCTCGCGTCGCGCGTGACGTCTGTGCAACGCGACTTCCCGGTGGCGCAGCTGCTCTTCCTCGCCGTGCTCTTCCTGCTCGGCACGCTCACCATCGACAACTTCACCTCCCCGTACAGCATGCGCGCGATGCTGATTCTCTCCGCGCTGCTCGGCATCTCCGCACTGGGACAGACGGTCTGCCTGCTCGTCGGTGGCCTCGACGTCTCGATCCCCGGCTGGATCCTCGCCGGCTCGACGGTGACGGTGCAGCTGATCGGCAATCCCAACTCGGGTTGGAGTGCCTGGGAGACCTTCCTCGTGCTCGGTGTGGGAGCAGTGCTCGTCGGCGGCGCCTCGGGCCTCATTTCCTACTACTTCCGTGTTCCGTCGCTCGTGATCACGCTGGCTGTCGGTGCGATGGTCACCGGCGGTGTCTTCGCGTGGAGCGAAGGCAACATCAACGGCATCCCGCCGCAGTGGATCGCGAATGCGACGTCACCGGCGACGAAGACGTTCGGCATCGGCCTTCCGCCGATCGTCTTCATCTGGCTGATCATCGCCCTCGCCGCCTGGCTCGTCCTGCAGCGGAGCGTCATCGGCCCGTGGGTCTACGCGACCGGCAACAACCGCCGCGCCGCCGAGCTGGCAATCATCCCGACGCACTGGGTCTGGTTCGGCGCGTTCGCGCTGAGCGCGATCGCCGCGACGACCGCAGGCGTGCTGCTCTCCGGCTTCGCGGCCGGCGGCGACGCGAGTGTCGGCACGCCGTATCTCTGGAACGGCCTGACCGCGGTGCTCATCGGTGGCACAGCCTTCGGCACGCGTGGCGACTACACGCGGACGGTGATCGGCGCCCTGATCGTCGTCGTTCTCGGCCAGGACATGACGGGCTGGGGGTTCTCATACCAGGATCAGAACATCCTGTACGGCGCGCTGATCATCCTCGTCGTCAGCCTCTACCGGCGCGACCGCCGGCTGCGCGACCAGATCTAGGCGATCTCGACGAGCTCGAACTGGGCGCCAGTCACCAGGGCCCTTCGACGCCGTCCGGCAGGTCGACCTCGAAGGTGTTCAGGCACATCGACAGCATGGTCGCGTTTCCGAGGACGCCCATCGTGTCGATCAGCGCCTGCTCGCCGAACCGCTCGTACGCCTCGCCGAACGTTTCGTCGCTCACGTGGTGTGTCTCGAGCAGCTCGACGCAGAATCGATAGAAGAGCGCGTCATCGCGGTCGTCGAACGTCGGCTCCTCGCCGGCGGCGATCGCATCCATTGCCGCCTGGGGGATCCCCTCCTCCACCGTCTTCCGTGCATGCGCGTTCCACGGGTAGGGCGCGTCGAAGTGCCGCGCGCCGAGACAAAGACCGAGTTCGCGGTACTTCAGCGGCAGTGCCGTCTCGAAGCGGACGAAGGCACCCAGCGCCTCGACGCGGTCACAGAGGCCAGGGCTGCGAAGCCAGATGCGGAACGGCGCGCCGATTCGGCCGCGCGCTCCGGCGATCCGCTCGGCGAGCTGCTGTTGATACGGATCCAGCGTCTCCTCGTTCAGCGGTTCGAGTCGCATAGGCCTGACGGTATCGCCGTTTCTGCAACGTGTGGTGAACCCTGATGCTGCAGAGGAGTCAACTATCGTCGCGGCATGACCATCGTCATCAAAGCTGGCGAGGTGCCGCTGCTCGACCGCGGTGGTGGCGTCACGACGATTCCGCTCGTGACTCACCGCTCGGACGGCACGGCCGCCATTACGACCGGAATCAGCACCTATCCGAAAGGGACGGGAGCGCCGCTCCACGTCCACAACTGCGACGAGCAGGTGACGCTGCTCGAGGGACAAGGCGAGGTGGAGATCGAGGGCGAGATCACGCCACTCATCCCCTACGACAGCACGTACATCGCCGCGGGCCTGCAGCACGCATTCCGGAACACCGGTGACGAGCCGATGCGGATTCTCTGGATCTACCCGACGCAGGACGTGACGCGGACGCTGATGTCGACCGGCGAGACGATCGCGCATCTCTCCGACGACGACCTGATGAGCTGAGGCTAGATCGGCTCGAGCATCAACTCGTTCACGCGCTGGCGCAGCGCGAACGGGTTGGCGTTCGGGTCGGCCTTCTGCTGCCACTCGCCGAGCTGCACGCACGCCTCGACGACGAACTTGCAGCGCTCGTAGCGGCGGTCGCAGTACGCAGCGAAGGCGTCCTCGACCGAGTCCCGCGTCGTCAGCTCGTCAGCGAGGACAAGCCCGTCCTCGATCGCCTGCGCCGCGCCCTGCCCCAGGTGCGGCAGCACCGAGTGCGCGGAGTCGCCGATGAGGACGATCCGGCCCTTGTGCCACGGCGGCGGCGCGATCAGCCATTCCTCCGGGCGGAGGACGATCGACGACTCCGCCGTGATCCACTCGTCGCGCACGCGGCCGATCAGGCCGCCGAACGGCGCGAGCTGCTCCTTCATGATCAGATACAGCTCCTCCTGCGCCGGCCGCCTGCTGCGATCCCAGGTCACGTTCAGGAACAGGTACGCGAGGTCGTCGGCGAGCGGGACGATCCCGGTCGAGATCGGGTCGTTCATCTGCAGGTAGATGCAGTCCACTGCCTCGTCCCGCGGGATGTTCACGCGGAATGCCGACTGCCCGTTGTACGTCGGCGTCACCTCGGGATGGACGTACTGCCGCACCGTCGAGCGGACGCCGTCCGCGCCGACGACGAGGTCGAAGGTCGCCGAGCTCGCGTCCGAGAAGACGGCGAGGACGTGGTCGCCCTGGTCGTCGAGGTGGTCGATCGTCGTGGCGTAATCGATCGTCACGCCCGCGTCGAGCGCGCGCGAGGTGAGGATCTGATGCAGCTTCGGCCGCGTGATGCCGTTCAGGGGCGGCAGGCTCGAACCCTGCGCCCGCTCGCCGGGGATCGTCCGCACGAGGTCACCGTTGACGTCGTGCATGCGCATCCAGACCGGAGCCGGGAAGCCCTGCTCCATGCACGGCTGGGCGCAGCCGATCTGCTCGAGCGCTAGCAGCGCGTTGTGGGGCTGGATGATCCCGACCCCGTAGACCGAGGAGTGCAGGTCGGGCTGGATCTCGACGACGCGGACGTCGAAGCCGCGGTCGGTGAGCGCGATCGAGGTGGCGAGGCCGCCGATACCGCCGCCGACGATGAGGATGCCCACGTGTGCGACCCTACGCCGGGGCGGATTGAGGCAAACGCACGCTGAGGTTGCGGCTCAGTACGGCTCGGCGAGCTTCTCGATCGCGTTGGCGCGGATCTGGGCCTCGATCTGCGGCTCGCGCGGGACGCGCTGCTGCCGCAGCATGACCTCGACGCTTGCGTCGACGACGAGCTTCGTCCGCTCGAGGCGTCGCTCCTCGTAGGCGCGCAGCCCCGATTCGAGATCGCCGGCGCGTTCGAGCTCCTGCGCCAGCACGACGCCGTCCTCGATCGCCATCCCGCCGGCGGCGCCGATGTTCGGCGTCGTCGCGTGTATCGCGTCGCCGACGAGCACGACGTTGCCGCGATGCCACGGCTGGTCGACCCAGATCCACTCGTACGGCGCGACGATCGGCTCGGCAGTGTCGTCGATCCGCTCGGCGACCTCGGCGAACATCGTGGAGCTCTGGTCGACGTACCGTTGAAGCACCTGCCGCACGAGCCCGCGTGCCTCGTCGGGCTCGACGCGGCGCCGCTCCATGCCGTGGCCGACAGCGAGGTAGAACAGGCCGTCCGGGAGGAGCGTCGTCACGCTGCCCATCCCGCCCTGCGCGAAGTGAAGGCCGCTCAGCCAGTGACCCGGTGCCCCTTCGAGCATCGTCCGGAAGCTCATCGCGCCGGTATAGACCGGCTCACCGGCGTCAGGGAAGAACCGCTGCCGCACCGACGAGTGCAGCCCGTCGGCGCCGATGACCAGGTCGTAGCCGTCGATCTCGCCGTTCCAGGCCGTGCCGAAGCGAATCTCCGCGCCGTGCTCACGCGCCTTGTCGACGAGGATGTCCGACAGGTACGGCCGGTAGAGGAAGACCATCGACGGCAGCCCGCTTGTCGGCAGGTTCGGGGCCGGAATCGACATCTTCTCGCCGCGTGCGTTGTAGACGTACGTCCACCAGGAAGGCTCGCCCGCCTCGATCTTCTTCGCCACCTGCAGCACGTCGTCGAGGACGCCGAGCTCCTGCAGCGCGTAGACGGCGCCGTGGCCGACGATGATCGACGCGCCGACCGCACCCTCTCCCCTGTCGATCGTGGTCACCTCGTGGCCGCGGCGCGCGAGCGAGATCGTGGCGCTGAGCCCGGCGACGCCGGCGCCGACGACCAGGATCTTCATCGCGGCGTTCCGACGAGGCAGAAGGCGATCACGCAGGGCTCCTCGCCGTTGTTGACCCAGTCGTGCCAGGTGCCGCATTGGACGAAGACGTCACCAGCGCTCAGGTGCAGCGTCTTGTCGTCGAGGACGAGGTCGATCTCGCCGGAAACGACGACGCCGTAGTCGACCGTCTCGGTGCGATGGCGCGCCGACGCGACTCCCGGTGAGAACTCAGCGATTCGGAAGACCGTGCCACCCGGGATCGCGCGCTCGCCCGGCTCGAACTCGCCTCCGGTCGTCCAGACGACCGTGCTCCGATGGCCCTCGCGCCGGGAGATCAGCTCGGGCTCGACATCCGCGTCCGAGCCGGTGACGACAACGCGCGGCGGGAACGTCACGACGGGTTCCGCCCGACGAAGAACTCGCGGTTCGGCGCGGTCTCGCACGGCAGGCCGGATTCGACGAGGCCCTTGCGCAGCGTCGCCATCGTCGCGTCCGACACCTTCATCGTCGGCCGGCGTAGCGGACCACCGTTCATCCCGTTGAGCCAGCCCTGGAACTTCCACTGCATCCGGTTGATGAAGCCGGTCGTCTGCGTGATCTGGCCGACGCGCGCGTTCGCCTCCCGCGCCGGGTGGATCTGCCAGTAGAGCTCCATCGCCGCGTCGACGTCGCCGCTGCGGGCGAGGTCGAACATGCGCGGCACCGCGTCGCCGAAATAGTCGGCATTCGACGTGCCGCTGTACTGGATGTCGAGGCCGAGAGCGAGCAGCGGGATCACCTCTCGTTCGAGCGGCGACGTGACGACAACCACGTCCTTCAGCCGCCGCCAGACGTCGACGAACCCTCCTGCGAGCCGCGCGCCCTCGGCCTTGATGGCGGCGACGTTCGGGATCTCGGCGACCATCCGCTCGAGCAGTGCCGGCGAGATGTCCGCGTGGTGCAGCCGACCGAAGTTCCAGAGCGGGACGACGAACAGCATCACCGGCAGGTCGACGGCGTCGCAGAACGCCTTGGTGTATGCAAACACCTCTTCCTCCGACTCGGGATAGAAGTTCGCCGGGTACGAGAGCAACACGTAGTCGCAGGGCGAGCCCTGCGCCGCCGCGACGTTCTCCTCGAGCGTGTCGAACGACGCATGGTGGGCGATCTGGTGCGCATTGCCGGCTTCGTCACGTGCCCAGCGTGTCAACTGCTGGTACTCGTCGACGGTCACGTTGACCTCAGCCACGAGCAGGCTGCCGCGGAAGCCGAGCTCCTGCGAGCGCCGCACGTCATGGCGAATCCCCGCTTCGTTGAGCGAGCGCAGGTCGCGACTGAACGACGGGACGATGGAGTTCGCGCACCCGCGCAGGTGCTCGCGCGCCCACTCCCGGTGCGTCATCGCTTCCCGCTCAGCTCGATCGCCGTCGCGTCGTCCAGCATCAGCCGGCCCACGGCGAGATCCTGCAACGCCGACCCGACGGACTTGAAGATCTTGATCCCCGCGATGTCCGGAATCGGGTCGCCGAGAGCGACGAGCTTCTCTGTCAGCTGCGGGTAGGCGCGCCCGTCGCCGCTCTCGAGTACCTCGGCGGGCTCGTCGACGAGGACGAACGCCGCCCGCTCGAGCGCGCGGGCGTCGAGCTCACGCTGCTCGGGCACCGTCGAGCCGATC
>Ga0335069_10007051_pt1 | contig 16265 bp, 14 predicted proteins | sample Lox_Sample_11_FD_206714 | JGI IMG/M metagenome (GOLD analysis project Ga0335069, IMG submission 206714) | Soil microbial communities from Loxahatchee National Wildlife Refuge, Florida, United States - Lox_Sample_1.1 | ecosystem: Environmental > Terrestrial > Soil > Wetlands | place: USA...
TGGGCAGGCCGCCCGCCGCCGAGACGCCGCGCTTCACGGCCTCGATCAGCTCGGGAAAGTGGCGGTGGCAGTTGTTGAAGCCGCTCCCCGAGTTCGCGATGCCGACCACGGGCTTGGCGAGGCTCTCCGTGGAGTAGCCCATGGACCGGGCGAAGGAGCGCCGCAGATAGAGCGCGAAGTCCCGATCGCCGTAATTCGTCAAGCCGAGTGCAAGCCCGTGGCTCATGTGATCGCTCCGTCAGAAGAGTCCCGCCGCGCTCAGGAGCGCGGTGAGGCCGAAGAGAAAGAAGAGGCCGGCTGCGATGAGACGCATCCGCCCCATCGGCACGAAGCGTCCGAGCTTCGCGGCGGCCAGGACGGCAAGCCCGTCGGCCGCCAGCATGCCGAGCGTGGTGCCGGTGGTCACCAGCACCGTCGAGGCGTAGCGCGCGCCGAGGGCCACCGTGGCCAGCTGTGTCTTGTCGCCCATCTCCGCGAAGAAGAAGATCACGCAGGTCGCGGTCAGCGGGCCCCAGCCCGGGCGCCGGCCCGGCTCCTCCGCCGCATCGGGCATGAGCGCCCAGAAGCCGAACGCGATGAAGGCGAGGCCGAGGAAGATGGCGAGCGTCGTGGCGGGGATCAGGCGCGCGAGCCAGACGCCGGCCGTGGCGGCGAGCGCATGGTTCACGACGGTCGCGAGGAGAATGCCCAGCATCACCGTCCAGGGCCGCCGATAGCGCATGGCCAGCGAGAACGCGATGAGCTGCGTCTTGTCGCCCATCTCGGCCAGCGCCACCACGATGAAGGAGCTCCCGAGCGCGGCCATCCCGCCGATGATACCGCGCGGGACTCGGGTGCGGTCAGGCCGGCGGCGGTCCCAGCAGGGCCGTCAGCTCACGGATATCGGCGAGCGCATCCACCTTCTCGACCGTGGCGAGGATCTCCTGGGCGCGCCGCTCGCCCAGCGGGCCGGCGGTGAGCGCATGGAACTTCGCCACGACCTCGTCGGCCTCCACCGGGTTGGCCGCGTCACCGCGGACCACTCCGGTCGTCTGGGAGAGGCTCCGGCCGTCCCGCAGCTCGATCCGCACGTGCGCGGTGGGATAGTCGGCGCGCTTGAGCGCCATCTCCCCGTCGGCCGTGACGTCGATGCGCCTGGCCATGGCGCGGATGCGCTCGTCGTCCAGCACCGGCTCCTCGAACGCCGACACGTCCGTGCGCCCGAGCACGAGGGCGGCCGCGACGGCGTAGGGAATGGAGAACTTGGCGCCGAGCATGGTCCGTGGCGCTGTCTCGAGCATCCGCAGGCCGAAGGGAATGGACGTGACGTGCACGGCGGCGACGTCGTCGCCCGTGAACCGGTGCTGCGCCCGCATCGACATGACCGCGTCGAGGGCGGGATGGTTCATGCGGCAGCACGCGTGGAGCTTGAAGTAGTTCTGCTCGATGCGGTAGCCGTCGCCCAGCCCGGCCACCGCCGCGTCGGGGTCGAAGCCTTCCGCGAGGAGGCCCGCATACACGTCGGACGGCGCATCGTCGAGCGCGGTGAAGCCGGCCTTGTGGAGATCCACCGCGAGGATGCCTTCCAGACCCGAGCGTCCGGGATAGGCATTGCGGATGGTCGCGCCTTCGAGCGCGGGCGTCCACGAGTTGGCCGGTGTCATGGAGCCCGAGAGGTTGATGACGTGGCGGATCTCGTCGGCGGAGAGCCCGTGGAGCCTGGCCACCGCCACCGCGGTGCTGATGGTGCCCCACGTGCCGTGCGAGTGGAGGTTGGGGCCGGCCACGGTTGCGCCGCCGATCCGCGAGCCGACCTCGTAGCCGCCGATCACGGCCTCGAGGAGGCGGCGGCCGTCCGCGCCCATCTCCTCGGCCACGGCGAGCGCGCCGGGGATCACGTGGATGGCCGGATGCCCGCCGCCCAGCCGGTTGCCCTCATCCATCTCGAGCGCCACTCCCGCCGCAGCGTTCGTGAGCGTGGCGAGCAGCGAGTCGGACTGGAGCCTGTGGCCGATCAGGGTCGACTGCCCATGAGGCGACCGTGCCGCCATCATCCGTGCCAGCCGCGCGTTCTCGGCCAGCGCGCTGCCCGCCACGATGGCACCGATGGTGTCGAGGAGCACGAGCTTCGCGGCGGCGACGGTGGCGGCAGGCAGACGACCGAGCGTCGTGTCGTGCACGCAGGCGGCGAGCCGGCTCAGGTAGTCCGTCATCGCACCGAGCCTCCGAGCGGTGACATGGGGCCAGTGCGGGCGAGGAATCGCCCGTTGCCCGGCTTCTGCTCGAGCGTGCCGCCGTTCAGGAGCACCTGGCCGCGGAGCAGCGTCATCCACGGCCGGCCGCGCGCGGCCCAGCCTTCATAGGGCGTGAAGCCCGCGATGCCCAGGTGCTGCTTCTGCTGGATGGTCCAGGACGGCGCCGGATCCCAGATGGTGAGATCGGCGTCGGCGCCCACGCGCACCGCCCCTTTGCGCGGATAGAGGCCGAAGATGCGCGCGGGGTTCTCCGCCATCACGCGGGCGAGCCAGGTGACGGGCAGGCCGCGATTCACCACGCCCTCGCTCCACATGAGCGGCACGAGCGTCTCGAGCGACGGCGCGCCGAACGGGATGGGCTTGCCTTCCTTGTCCACGAAGATGTTGGTGCGCCCCGGCTCCTTGGCCGCGGGCACGCGCGGCGAGTGGTCGCTGGCCACCGTGGAGACGAAGCCCTGCTCCGAGCCGGCCCACAGGGCCGCCTGGTTGACGCCGTCGGCGGAGCGAAGCGGCGGGCCGATCTTCGCGAAGGGGCCGAGCCTCGCCATCTCCTTCTCGTTGAGGAGGAGATACTGCGGGCAGGTCTCCGCCCACACGCGCTGGCCTTCGCCCTGCGCGCGCTTGATGCGCTCGAGGCCCAGGCGCGTGGAGAGATGCACCACGTAGACGGGGCAGTCCGTGAGCTTGCCGATGAGGATGGCGCGGTTGATCGCCTCCTCCTCCGTCCAGTCGGGGCAGGTGGCGGGGAAGTCGGTCGGCGCCGTGCGCCCCTCCGCGATCGCCTTGTCCTCCAGATAGCAGAGCACGTCGCCGTTCTCGCAGTGGAGCTGGCAGATCCCGCCCAGCCGCGCCAGGATGTCCATGGTCTTCGCGATGAACTCGTCCGAGACCATCCGCTTGGGCCGCTTCTTGTACGTCATGAAGAGCTTGAACGACGTGACGCCCATCTTGAAGGCCTCGGGCAGGCCCTGCAGGATCTTGGGCTCGTGGTTCAGGATGAAGTGGAAGCCGAAGTCGAGCACGGAGAGCGACTCGGCCTCCTCGCGCAGGCGGGCCACGGCCTTGGGCAGGGTCTCGCCCTCGTCGTAGACCACGAAGGGCAGCAGCGTGGTCAGACCCGTGTAGGCGGCGGCCATCGCCGAGGTTTTCCAGTCGTCGTACTCCGCCCCGACATGCAGGTGGCAGTCGATGAGCCCGGGGAGGACGAAGCGGCCATCCGCGTCGATCACGCGATCGGCGGGAGGCAGGAGATTCTCGGGCCCGATGGCGGCGATCTTGTCGCCCTTGATGGCCACGGCGGCCTCGAAGATATCCGAGGCGGTCACGACCTTGCCGCCGCGGACGATGGTGTCGACGCGAGGAGAGGTCATCGGTGGGGCTCCTTCTCCGTGACGGGCTGGAGCAGCGCCGCGTAGTGCTGCGGCTGCCGCCGCCCCAGGAAGTTCCAGCGCTTCCGTATGGGCGTCATCTGGTCGAGGTCGATGCGCGAGACGATGAGCTCGTCGCCCGTGGTGGCGGCCTTCGCCAGCACCTGGCCCTGCGGGCTGATGATGCAGGAGCCGCCGATCAGCTCCACGCCGTCCTCCACCCCGGCCTTGGCGATGCCCACCACGAAGCACGCATTCGCGTAGGCGCCCGCGCGCATGCACAGCTCGTTGAGATCGAGGGCGAGGGGAGAGATCGGCGTGTTGTAGCCGATCAGGATGATCTCCGCGCCCTGCAGGGCGAGCGCCCGGTAGCTCTCGGGATAGCGGCGATCCTGGCAGATGGCGATGCCCACCTTGGCGCCGCACGCGTCGAAGATCTTGTAGCCGGTGTCGCCGTGCGCGAAGTAGTAGGGCTCGTAGACCTGCGCGAAGCCGTCGGGCTCTTTCGTGCCCGGCAGGTGGATCTTGCGGAACGTGCCGCAGAACTTCCCCGCCGCGTCGGTCAGGAGCGCCGTGTTGAAGTACTTGCCGTCGGCCTTCTCGCAGAAGCCCACGTGCACGGCGATGCGCGCGTCCCTGGCGCGCCGCAGGAGCGGCTCCAGCGCCTTGGGCGGCATCTCCGTCTCGAAGAACTGGTCGAAGTCCTTGCGGATCTTCTTCGGGAAGTACGTCGTGAGCGCCATCTCCGGGTAGGCGATCAGCTCCACGCCCTGCTGCTTCGCCTGCTCGAGGAGCGCCAGCATGCGCTCCACGATCTCCTCGCGGCTCGAGCCTTCGTTGTTGGGGCCCATCTGGGCAGCGGCGACGGTGACGTTGCGGGCCATAGGGGATCTCCTTGGGGTTCTACGTGACGCCGAGCTTGGCGACTTCCTCACGGACGAGGCGCTTGATCTCACGCTCCAGGCTCACGAAGGCGGCGCTCGAGCGATCCCGCGGATGCGGCATGGTCACGTCCACGATCTCCTTGATGGTGCCGGGTCGCGTGGCCATGACCACGATGCGGTCCGCGAGGAAGATGGACTCCGAGATGCTGTGGGTGACGAACACCACGGTCTTCTTGTCCTCACCCCAGATGCGCAGCAGCTCCTCCTGCATGACTTCCCGCGTCTGGGCATCCAGCGCGCCGAACGGCTCATCCATGAGGAGCACGGATGGATGATTGGCCAGCACGCGCGCGATGGCCACGCGCTGCTTCATGCCGCCGGAGAGCTCGCGCGGGTACTTGGTCTCGTGCTCGGCCAATCCCACGAGCGAGAGATAGCGGCGGGCCACGGTGCGGCGCTCGACCCGCGGCAGGCCCTGGATCATGGGGCCGAACTCCACGTTCTCGATGGCGGTGCGCCACGGAAAGAGCGCGTACTCCTGGAAGACCACGCCGCGGTCGGCGCCGGCACGCGTCACTTCCTGGCCGTCCACGAGGATACGGCCGGTCGTTGGCTCCACGAAGCCCGCGATCATGTTCAGGAGGGTGGACTTGCCGCAGCCTGACGGGCCGAGCAGGCAGGTGAAGCTGTTCTCCGGCAGCTCGAGGCTCACCTCGTCGAGCGCGAGCACGCCCTCCGTGTAGCTCTTCGACACGCCCTCGATCAGGATCGACTTCACGCCTGGCCCCGCGCCTCGCCGCGCCAGCGCAGCAAGCGCCCTTCGAGCTTCCGCAGGAGCACGTTGGCGAGCACGCCGATGACGCCGATCACCGCCGCCCCCAGGAGCATGTTGGAGACGAGGAAGAACGTGCGGGCGTCGTTGATGAGAAAGCCCAGCCCCGAATCGGCCGCGATGAACTCGGCGGCCACGATCACGAAGAAGGACAGACCGAAGGCCAGACGCAGGCCCGTGATGATGCTGGGCGTGGCCGCGGGCAGGACCACGTGCCAGAAGATCTGGCGCTCGCTGGCGCCCAGGCTGGCCGCGGCGCGGAGCAGCACCGGGTCGACGTACTTGATGCCCTCGATGGTGGTCGTGAAGATGGGGAAGAACGCGGCGTAGGCGATGAAGGCCACCTTGGATGCCTCGCCGATGCCGAACCACAGCACCATCATGGGCAGGAAGGCCAGCGGCGGAATGGGCCGGAGCATCTCCAGCATCGGCTCCACGAGGTGCTCGAGCAGGCGCGAGCGGCCGAGCGCGGTGCCCGTGACGATGCCGAGCGCGGCCGCGATGCCGAAGCCCCAGAGTACTCGCGAGAGGCTCGCCAGGATGTGCTTCGCAAGCTCGCCCGACGCCGCCATCGTGATGCCCGTGCGCAGCACCTCGTCCGGCGCGGGCAGCAGGATGGGGTTGAAGACCTTGAGGACGTGCGCGTTGAGCAGGCTCACGCCCCACCAGATGACGAAGAAGAGCACGAGCGAGACGACGCGCAGCCCGAGAATGGTCGAGCGGCTGAGTCCGCGCCGGGAGACCCCGCGCTCTGTGGCTTTGGCCGGGGACGCGGCGACGGTGACGGTCGCCCTCGGCTGCCTTACCGCTTCGGCTTCCATGTCACGAGCTTGGGATCGATCTCCGCCATGAGCCCCGTGGAGAAGACGTCCTCGGGGGCCACGGGCGAGGGAATCCGCTTGATGTCGAGCGCCCACTCGCTCTGCGACCGGATCGCCATGGCCGCGTCCTCGTCAAAGGCCATGGTGTACCGGTTGGCATCGGTCATGACCTTGAGCGCCTCGATGTCGTCGATGCGGAGGCTCTTCGAGAGGGCCTCCAGCGCCTTCGGCCGGTCGTTCACGAGCAGATCGTTGCCGCGCTTGAGCGCGCGGATGAGCGCCTTGAGCGTCTTCGGCTTCTCCTTGATCCACGTGTCCGAGGCGAGGAGGAACGCGTAGACGTGCAGGAGCTGCCGATCGCCGGTGAGAGGCTCCGGCTTGCCGCTGATGTACGACACGGTGGCCGTGGTGTAGAGCGTGCCGCCCAGCTTCACGAGGCGGAAGAGATTGGGCTGCCAGCCGAGGAGGCCGTCCACATCGCCCTTGGATGCCGCCACCACGCCTTCGGACGGCTGCATGTTCACGAGGGTCACCTTGGCGGGATCGAAGCCGTACTGCTTGCCAAGCTTGGCCAGGATGAGCACCTGCGAGTTGCCCTGCGTGTGCGCGAGCTTCTTGCCCTCGAGGTCCTTGGGGCTCGCGAGCTTGGTCTTCGGCGAGAGCACGAACCCCTGCGTGCCCGCGATGTTGGCGAGCGGTGCGATGGTGCGCACGGGCAGCTTCTGGCCGCCCAGCACGATCTGGGCGAAGCTGCCGCCGCCGGCCACGCCCTGCTGGCCGCTGGCCATCAGCGTGATGATGTCGCCGCCGGACTGCTGCCACTTCACCGTCACGGTCAGCCCTTCGTCCTTGAAGTAGCCGAAGTGATCGGCCAGCGCGATCTGCGCGCCGAGCTGCGGGTCGCGGACGGCCGGCAGGTCGAAGACGGCCTGCTCCACGGCGCCCTGGGCATGGACCTGGCCCGCGAGCAGAGCGACGGCGGAGAAAAGCAGGGCAACGAGTCGAATCGTGGATGTCACGGCATCCTCCTCACGTGGCGATACGAAGCGTGGCTTCCCAGGGAGCAACGCCCATGCCAGCAGCTGCGCGCCCCCGCCCCTCCCTCTCTCCGCTGATGCGAGGCCCGCTTAGGGAGATACTCCAAAGTTCGCGCCTGGGCAAGCTGCCGAATCCGCGGGCACTCGCCCACTACCTGCGCACTCCCCTCTCCCCCACCCGGGGGAGAGGGTTAGGGCGAGGGGGCAGGCGAAGGCCGACGAATGTATGTCCCGCGCGCGGGGCCCACGATCTTCCCGCGCTCGTAGACGAGCTCGCCCCGCAGGAACGTGGCCACGACCTTGCCCGTGAGCTCCTGCCCCTCGAACGGCGTGTAGCCTTGTCCCGACGGAGAGTCCGCGGCGCGCACCGTGAAGCTCTGCGCGGGATCGAGCAGCGCCAGGTCCGCGTCGAAGCCCGGCGCCACGTCGCCCTTGGCGAGGAGCCCGTACCGCTGCGCCGGATTCCACGAGCAGAGCTCCGCCATCCGGTGAAGCGGCAGGCCGCGCTTGCGGCCCTCGGAGAAGACGCCGGAAAGCAGGTACTCGGTGCCGCCGAAGCCGGACTTGGCGAGCCAGATGTCGTCGGGCCGCTCCCGCGCGACCTTCACCTCCGTGGCGCAGCACGCATGATCGCTCACGATCCAGCTCACCTCGCCCGCGAGCACGGAGCGCCACAGGTGCTCCACGTCCTCGCGCGGCCGGATGGGCGGATTGACCTTGGCCAGCGCTCCTGCCGGCGCGCTCGTGTCCAGGAGGAGGTGGCCCACCGTGACCTCGCGGCGGAAGTCGATGTGCGGGAACACGCGCTGCATGGCCATGGCGGCTTCCATGGCCTTGCGCGACGAGAGGTGCAGGAGGTTGATGTTGGGGCACGCTGCCTCGTTGGCGAGATAGGCGGCGATCCAGACGGCCAGCCCTTCGGAGTGCGGCGGCCGCGCGGCGCTGTAGGCGGCGAGGCCCGTCAGGCTCGGGTCCTGCCCGACGATGCGCGTGTAGGCGTTGAGGATGTCGGCCAGCTCGCAGTGCAGGCTCACGCTCACGTAGTCGCGGAGCTCGGGGAGCCGCGCGATGACGCGCGCGGCCCCGCGCATCACGAACTCGAAGTGCGCGAGGTCGTAGCTCTCGTCCTCGGGCAGCATGAGGAACCTCCGCTGGGCGGCCGGGTCGGCGGTGCCGTGGAGGCCATAGCCGCCGTAGAACATGAAGATCTTGAACGACGGCACGCCGTGCTCGACGGCCAGCATCTCCATCTCGTCGATGTGGGCGCGCTCGATGGGCGCCACGTGATAGGCGTAGTCGCACCAGTAGCGGTCGGCCGACTGGCGCAGCACCTCGGGGAAGAAGTCGCGATAGGCGCCGCCGCGGTTGAGATAGTACTGGCCGGTACGGAAGTACGTCAGCATCGCCGTCACGCCGCCCATGGCGGCGGCCTTGCTCTCCGTCACCGCGTCGTCGGCGAGCGGCGCGTAGATGCCGGCGTGAGTGTGCGCGTCGACCAGGCCGGGGAACCCCAGCAAGCCCTTGGCGTCGAAGACGTGGACGGCGTCGCGCGCGGCGATCTCGCGCTCCACCCTCACGAACCGGCCGTCCTTCACGCCCAGGTCCATGGGTTCGATCACGGTCTGCCGCGGGCGAACGAGCCGCACGTTCTTGACGACGAGATCGAGCGAGCCCGCGGTCATGTCTCCACGATCTCGATCGGGAAGAGCTCCAGGGGATCGTCCACGACGACCAGGTGGTGGATGTTGAACTCGAACACCTCGCCCGCCTTGATGTCGGAGGGTGAGAAGGGGAACGCGAGATTGCCCGCGATGGCCTTGCGTCCCGGATACGTGACGTGAAGCCCGGCGGAGCGTGCGAGGGCGAGCACGGCCGCGGAGGTGTCGGGGTCGTCGGCGACCACCTCGATGACGAGGCCGATCTCGTGGGAGCGAATCTCCTTCACCTGCTCGAGCCGCCCCATGACGCCGTCGCGCCCGTACACGTGAAACAGCAGGCGATAGCCGTCCGGATACGTCTCGGCCACGCGCTGGCGAACGTTCTCGAGATACGCGTCGATCTGCGAGATGAGGACGGGATCGCGCACGCCGGCGATGGCGATGGTCCGGTGGCCGACCCGCCGCACGCCCTCCAGCTTGAGCGTGTACGCGGGCGCCTTGACCCAGCGCGTGCCCCTCACGCGCACCTGGCGCGGGTTGATCTGTTCGAACGTGGTGCGTGAGAGGTCGATGGCGCCGCCCGGCAGGTGCAGCAGATACGGATCCGGCTTCTCGTAGAGCGTGTGCGCGGCCACCGAGGCGACCGTGCACACCCTGTCCGGATTGGGCGGCTCCACGACGAAGCCGTCCTCCTCCATGAAGCCCAGCAGGCTGTCGGAGCCGTGCCGTGGATAGGCGGCGGCGCCGCCGCACTCGAGGATCTTGCCCATGTGGATGACGAGGGCGGTGTCGAAGCCTGCGCGCATGGGCAGGGCGCCGATCGGCGCGGGATCGTAGGCGCGCCCGGCGATGACGACCTCCGCGCCCATGTCGAGCGCTCGCATGAACGGCTCGTAGCCCATCTGCGCCACGATGCGCACGCTCGCATCCACGTCTTGCGCAGTGAGAGCCGTCTCGAGGTCGAGGGGCGAGGTGCGCCCGCGCGCGATTTGCCGCTTGAGCCAGTCTTTGTCCACCTCAGCGCCGATCGCGGCCGTCCGGAAGCGGTAGCCGCGCTCGCGACAGATCTCGCGGTAGACGTCGAGCGTCCACTCGAGGTGAGGCTTGCCGCCGCCGCCACCCGCGGAGCCGATCAGGACCGGGATGCGGCGCTCCTTGGCGGCCTCCAGGATCATGGCGAGATCGCGCTTGAAGGCGCGCCGGTTGGTGAAGGGGACGCCGGCGCCCAGATAGTACGGCCCCGGATCCGTGGAGCCTGCGTCCACCCCGAGCACGTCTGGATTGCGCTTCATGCCCTCGGCGAGAGAGCGCGGCGGGATGCCGTAGCCCAGCATGCCTTCCGGAGCGAGGATCGTCATGTGACGCCCGGTCGTCCCTGTGCTCATCTCTCCTCCCAGGCTACGGCGTGCTCCATCAACGGCACGTGCTGCTGGGCGCCGTAGACGTCGCCCTCGCCGAGGGCGCCGGAGCCCATCGGCCGCCGCAGGGTGATCTTCACCGCGTAGGCGGGATCGAACTCGATGATCTTGAGCACGTCTTCGGCCATCACGCCGTAGAGGCCGGCGATGGTGACGCGGTCGAGAGCCTTCAGCGCCTTGAAGCGCTCGTAGGTGCTCTTGTCGGGGAACACGATGTCGAGCGTGAGCAGGAAGGGCCCCGCGTTCTTGCTCGTGACGAAGGCCGCGATCTCACCGATGGTGCGGCGCATGGGGCCCCATGGCACCACCAAGCCCAGGGGCTGTCAAGACGCTGTCGCGCTGGCGAGTTCTCCGCGCTAGACTCTCCCCGCGCCATGGCCATCGTCTACGACGACATCATCGCTGGCGCCGGCTCGTCCGGCGCGGTGCTGGCGGCGCGGCTCTCGGAGGATTCGGCCCGCCGCGTGCTCCTGCTCGAGGCGGGGCCGGACTACCCCACGATCGAGTCCACGCCCGTCGATCTCCGCGACAGCACGTGGATCTCCGTGGTTCAACACGACTGGGGCTTCAAGGCCGACGCCGTCAAGGGCCGCGAGATCGAGTATCCGCGCGGCAAGGTCGTGGGCGGCTCCTCGGCCGTGAACGCGACCATCGCACTTCGCGGCGTGCCTGCCGACTACGACGAGTGGGCGAGCCTGGGCAATTCGGAGTGGGCGTGGTCGCGGGTCCTGCCCTATTTCCGCAAGCTCGAGGACGATCAGGACGAGAGCGGCCCCTTCCACGGACGCGGCGGGCCGATTCCGGTGCGGCGCTGGAAGCAGGGGGAGCTGCGGCCTCTCCAGCAAGTCTTCCTCGACGTCGGGCGCACGCTCGGCTTCGGTGATGTGACGGACCACAATCACCCTGAGGCCACGGGCATCGGTCCGTGGCCCATGAACCAGCGCGCCGGTCTGCGCATGTCCACGGCCATCGCCTACCTTCTCCCGGCGCGGGGGCGCCAGAACCTGACGATCCGGCCGGACAGCCTCGTGAATCGTGTCGTCCTCGAGGGGAGTCGAGCGGTGGGCGTTGAGCTCCACGGCGCGGCCGGCCAGGAGATCGTGCGGGGCCGGCGCGTGACTCTGTGTGCCGGCGCGGTCGCCTCGCCGGCCATCCTGCTCCGCTCCGGCGTGGGGCCGCGTGCCGATATCGAGGCACTCGGAATAACGCCCGCGGTGGATCTACCCGGTGTCGGGGCGAACCTGATCGATCATCCGATGTGCAGTGTGGCGCTTGTCCCCCGTCCCGGCGTCTGCGACAAGACGCAGCCCGTCGTGCAGGTGGGCCTTCGTCACACCGCGGCCGGCTCGGCGGAGTGGAACGACATGCAGCTTCTGATGATCAGCCAGGCCGACCTGACCGAGATCCCGGCGATCATGGCGCTGGTGGGCGCACCCATGGTCTTCGCAGTGGGCTTCGCGCTCCAGCGCCCGCGCTCGCGGGGCCGCGTGTCGCTGACGGGCGTGGATCCCCGCACGCCGCCGCGAATCGAGCTCAACTACCTGGACGATCCCGAGGACATGCGCCGCATGGTGGCGAGCGTCCGCCTGGCCTGGCGGGTGGCTCAGGCGCCGGCCATCGCGGAGCGCACGGAGCGCATCGCCATCCTCACGGAGGACATGATCGCCTCGGACGAGATCGTGCAAGGCTATCTACAGATGGCGGTGAACACCATCTACCATCCCGTGGGCACGGCGCGGATGGGACCGGCGGGCGACGCCGGCGCCGTGGTGGATCAGCACGGGCACGTGCGCGGAGTGGACGGGCTCTCCGTCGTGGACGCGTCGATCATGCCGAACGTGCCGCGCGCGAACACGAACCTCACGTGCATCATGATCGGGGAGCGCGTGGCCGACTGGATGCGCGCGGAGTAGACGCCCGCGCGTTGACACCTCACGGGGGCGAATGCTACGCTCGCGCGCATTCGCACGCACATCACATCGTCCCGCGCGGTCGCGGACACACCAGCCAGGATCGGAGGCAGACCATGAGCGAGCAGAGAGAGGCGCAGTCGTCCGGGCGCGTCAGCCGCCGGAGCTTCCTCGCCACGACGGGGGCCGCCGCGGCCGTGGCCGGCTTCCCCGCGGTGCTGAAGGCGCAAGCGCGCGAGGTCAAGGTCGGCTACATCCTGCCCGTGACCGGCCCGCTCGCCTTCGAGGCCGCGCTCGCGCTCAACGGCCTCACGCTCGCCACGGACGAGATCAACGCGGGCGGCGGCATCAAGTCGCTCGGCAACGCGAAGATCGCTCTCCTCCCCGGCGACACGCAGAACAAGGTCGAGCTGGGGAATTCCGAAGCCTCGCGGCTCATCGATCAGGGCGCCGTGGCCATCATCGGTCCCTTCTCGAGCCTGGTGGCCTTCTCCGTGCGGCAGGTGACCGAGAAGAACCGCACCCCGTTCCTCCTCCTGGCCGCGGTCGCGGACAATCTCACCGAGGGCGGGCTCAAGTACACGTTCCGCATGCAGCCCAACGGCAAGGCCATGGCCACGCTGACCGTGAGCAACATGTTCGAGATGGCCAAGAACGCCAACGTGCCCATCAAGCGCGTGGCCATGATGCACGAGGAAGGCAACTTCGGGACCACCATGGGCAACCACGTCGAGGCGTTCGCCAAGACCATGGGCTACGACCTCGTCCAGCGGATCCCGTACAACCTTCGCTCGCCCGATCTCACCGCGGAGCTGTCCAAGGTCAAGGCGTCGCGGCCGGACCTGCTCATCGTCAGCGGCTACTACGGTGATTCGAAGCTCATCGCGGAGACGGCCTCCAAGCTCAAGATCGGCGTCAACGCGCTGGTAGGCCTGGCCAACGCTGCCTACTCGAATCCGAAGTTCATCGCCGAGAACCGCGAGCTCACCGAGCATCTCTTCGACGGCAACTACTGGCACAACCCGCAGAGCCCGCGGGCCAAGGCCGTCTTCGAGGCCTACCAGAAGAAGTTCGGCTCGCCCATGTCGAACCATAGCGTGCAGGGCTACCAGGTCATGTTCGTGCTGCGCGACGCGCTCGAGCGCGCCGGTTCCATGGACCGCGACAAGCTGCGCGAGGCCATCGCCAAGACGAACCTGACCGACCACATCCTCACGCAGGAAGCGATCAAGTTCGACGAGGCCGGCGAGGATATCTACGCCACGCCCGCGCTGATCCAGGTGCAGAACGGCAAGCCGGTCGTGGTGGGTCCCGCGAAGTACGCCGAGGCCAAGCCCGTCTTCCCGGTAGCGAAGTGGAAGGGCTAATGAATGTCGCGGTCTACGTTGACCCCGCGAGGCGGGGCGTGGGAGCCGGGGTGCCCGGGCGCACCCGGTAGCGCCGCGCCGGTCAGCAGGGAGCGGGCGGGGCGAGCGCGACCCCCCATCCCCCATTGGGGGCAGCGCGAGGGCTGTCGATCCGCGATCGTGCGCCCGCCCCGCCCGGTGCGCGAGACGGTTCGCTACAGGGCGCACCCGGGCATCCCGGCTCCCACGCTCCGACGTCAAGCGATTCCGCGAGACCCGCCAGTGAGCGACAGGTGACCTGGGGCCTCCTCCTCCAGGCCGTCGTCAGCGGCCTGCTGCTGGGAGGCGTGTACGGGCTGGTGGCCTGCGGGCTCAGCCTGATCTTCGGCGTGCTGCGCATCATCAACTTCGCCCACGGCGCCGTGATGATGCTGGCCATGTACGCCACGTACTGGCTTTTCGTGCTGGCCGGTGTGGATCCGTACCTCTCCATCGTGCTCACGGCCCCGCTCTTCTTCCTCCTGGGCGCGGTCATCCAGAAGGTCGTCATCGAGCCCAATCGCGCGGCCGCCGAGCACAACCAGCTCCTCCTCACGCTGGGGCTTGCCCTCTTCTTCGAGAACCTGGCACTCGTGCTGTGGCAGGGAGATTTCCGCACCGTCAAGGTCTGGTACTCGGGCGCGTCGTTCATGATGGGCGATGCGCTGGTCGAGGTGCCTCGGCTCGTGGCCTCGGGCGGCGCCGTGCTCATGGCGCTGGGGCTCTTTGCGTTCCTGCGGCTCACGGACGTGGGCAAGGCGCTCCGCGCGCTCGCCGAGGAGCCGGAAGGCGCCGCGCTGGTCGGCATCAACGTGGCGCGCATTCGCGCCGCGAGCTTCGGCCTGGGCTCGGCCTGCGTCGCCGTCGCCGGCGCCCTCATCACGCCGTTCTTCTACGTGGCGCCCGACGTGGCGGAGTCGTTCAACATCATGGCCTTCGTGGTGGTGGTGCTGGGTGGCATGGGGAGCTTCCTGGGCGCCCTCGCCGGCGGGTTCATCGTCGGGCTCGCGGAGTCGTTGGGCGCCGCGTTCCTGCCGGGCTCGCTCAAGCTGCTCGTGGTGTTCCTGATCTTCGTGCTCGTGCTGCTCTTCCGCCCCCAGGGGCTCTTCGGGGGCGCGCGTGGGCGCTAGGCTCGTCGGCATGCTCGCGCTCGTGGCGCTGGTGGCGCTGCCGCCGCTCCTGCCGAAGTACCACCTCGAGGTGCTCATCAGCATCGTCTTCTGGGCCTATCTCGGGATCGCGTGGAACATCCTGGGCGGCTACGCGGGGCAGTTCTCGTTCGGGCACGCCGCGTACTTCGGGATCGGCGCCTATGCCTCCACGCTGCTGCTGCTGCGGGCGGGCCTGAGCCCGTGGCTGGGCATGGTGCTGGGCGGCGCGCTGGCCGCCGCGTTCGGCCTCTTCCAGGGCTACCTGTCGTTCCGCTACGGGCTCAAGGGGCCGTACTTCTCCCTGGTCACGCTGGCCTTCGCCGAGATGCTGCGCGTGGTGGCGGTGAACACGAAGGCCGTGGGGTCTTCCCTTGGCTTGGTGGTGCCGACCACACAGGAGGCGGCTCGCCTCTTCATCTTCGCGGGCAAGCTGCCCTACTACTACATCATCCTCGTGATGGGCGCGCTGGCGCTCGCGCTCACGTGGAAGATCGAGCGCTCGCGCCTGGGGTTCTCTCTGGCCGCCGTGCGCGAGAACGAGGATGCCGCGGAGACGGCGGGCGTGGACGCGCTCGGCACCAAGCTCCGCGCCATGGCGCTGTCGTCGTTTCTCACCGCGCTGGGCGGCACGTTCTACGCGCAGTACTTCGCCTACATCGACCCCACGATCACCTTCGGGCCGAGCGTGTCCATCGGCGCCCTCCTGCCCGCCATCGTGGGCGGCGCGGGCACGGTGCTCGGCCCCGTGCTGGGCTCCTTTGTGCTCACGCCGCTCTCGGAGCTCACGCGCTCGGCGCTGCGCGGGCGCGCGGGCGCCGACATCATGCTCTACGGCGCCGTCCTCGTGCTCGTGATCTCGTTCCTGCCCCAGGGCATCATGGGCTTCGTGCGCGAGCGCAGGATGCGGGGACGGGCATGAGCCTCCTCGAGATCCGGGGGCTGTCCAAGCGCTTCGGCGGACTCCTCGCCGTGAGCAACTTCGATCTGGGCGTCGAGGCGGGTGAGATCGTCGGCCTCATCGGACCGAACGGAGCCGGGAAGACCACCGTATTTCACCTGATCGCGGGCTTCCACAGCCCGACCTCGGGCGAGATACGGTTCAAGGGCGCGTCGGTGATCGGCGCGAAGCCGCATGTCATCTGCCGCCTCGGGCTCACGCGAACGTTCCAGATCGTCCAGCCCTTCGCCGGTCTTTCCGTGATCGAGAACGTGATGGTGGGCGCCTTCAATCGCGAGCGCGACGCCCGCGCGGCGAGACAGGCGGCCGCCGAGATCGTGGACTTCGTGGGCCTGGGCCCTCGCCGCGACGCGCCGGCACGGAGCCTGACGCTGTCCGATCGCAAGCGGCTGGAGATCGCGCGAGGCCTGGCCACGCGCCCCGACATGCTGCTCCTCGACGAAGCCATGTCGGGGCTCAACCCCACCGAGATCGACGAGATCGTCAAGCTGATCCGGGCCATCCATGCGCGCGGCGTGAGCCTGCTCATCATCGAGCACGTGATGCAGGCCATCATGGCGCTGTCGCACCGGCTGGTCGTGCTCCATCATGGCGAGAAGCTGGCCGAGGG
>Ga0335069_10007052_pt1 | contig 16264 bp, 13 predicted proteins | sample Lox_Sample_11_FD_206714 | JGI IMG/M metagenome (GOLD analysis project Ga0335069, IMG submission 206714) | Soil microbial communities from Loxahatchee National Wildlife Refuge, Florida, United States - Lox_Sample_1.1 | ecosystem: Environmental > Terrestrial > Soil > Wetlands | place: USA...
TATTCTTCGCCGGGGGGGCCATTCAATTTGCGCCCCGGGGGGGGGGGGGGGGGGCCCCGACTTCAGGTCAGGTGACCAACCCGGGAGGCGCGGAGTCCAGGGTGGCCTCGATCGCCTTGGCCAGGGCCCGGGCCGATTCCGCGGTGAGCTCGACGGCAACCCGCGCCGACGGGCCGGCGCCCGGGTCGAGGAAGTCGATGTTGAGGGTGTGCTCGGCCTGTGCGTGCACCGGGTGGTCGAAGTACACGCTGGCGTCGGTCAGCCGAAACCATCCGGATGGGCCCTTGCCGCTACCGCTGATCGAGACCTTCTCCGTCAGGTAAGTGCACATGGCGATTCCTCTCCGATCACGGACGATAACAGGTAACGGCCGAAGAAGGCCCAGATGCGCTGCCAGGCGTCCACCGCGGCCCCGGGCCGGTAGCTAGGGCGGTCCACCTGCATGAAGGCATGCCCGGCACCGTCGTAGGAATGGAACTCGTAGGGCTTGCCGTGCGCCTTGAGCGCCTCCTCGAGCTCCGCGACCTGCTCGGGGGACGGCGCCACGTCGTCCCGGCCGAACAGGCCGAGCAGCGGGCACGACAGGTGACCGGTTCGCTCGACCAGCGGCGGCACGCCGTGCAGCGGATGGCCCTCGGGCGGGGTCCCGACCACGAAGCCGCCATAGCAATCCACGGCCGCGTCGAGCGGCAGGCTGACCGCGGCCAGGAACGCGTGCCGGCCGCCCGAGCAGTGACCGATCACGCCGACCTTGCCGTTGGAGTTACTCAGCCCGCGCAGGTAGGCCGCCGCGCCCGCCACCTCGCCGACGACCCGCTCGTCCGAGAGAGGGATCACGCCCGCCGCCCGCGCCGCCGCCATCGCGTCATCCGGGGCCGCCCCGGGCGCCTCACGGTGGTAGAGGTTCGGCATTACCGCGTTGAGGCCGCCGCCGGCGAACGCCCGGGTGAACTCCTTGGTCTGACGGTCGTAGCCGGGCAGGTGATGGATCACTACCACGCCGCCGACCGGGCCGGCCTGAAGCGTCCGGGCCGAGTAGGCCTCGATCTCGTCACCGGCGTGCCCGGTGATCGTTACGCTCTCGGCCAGCATCGCGTCGTACATCGCCGTCCTCCTCGCGTCGTATACAGCCGGCATCATGATGTCACGGGGTAGCCGGCGCCGGGACCGGACGCCGGCAGTGACAGACTTCCGGCATGACCTATGTCGCTGCCGGTGACCGTTATAGCAGGCGTCCCTACCGCCGCTGCGGGCGCAGCGGGATCATGCTGCCTGAGGTATCACTCGGGCTGTGGCAGAACTTCGGCGACGGCAAGCCCATCGAGGAGCAGCGGGCGATCCTGCGCCGCGCGTTCGACCTGGGGGTCACGCACTTCGACCTCGCAAACAACTACGGACCCCCGTACGGATCGGCGGAAATCAATTTCGGCCGGATCATGCGGGAGGACCTGCGCCCGTACCGCGACGAGCTGATCATCTCCACCAAGGCCGGCTACGACATGTGGCCGGGCCCCTACGGCGACCACGGCTCGCGCAAGTACCTGCTGGCCAGCCTGGACCAGTCGCTGCGCCGGATGGGCCTGGAGTACGTCGACATCTTCTACTCCCATCGCTTCGACCCGGACACCCCGCTCCAGGAGACGATGGGCGCGCTGCACACCGCGGTCCAGTCGGGCAAGGCCCTGTACGCGGGCATCTCTTCCTATTCCGCCGAACGGACCCTGGACGCGGTGGCCCTGCTCCGGCGGATGGGCACGCCGCTGCTGATCCACCAGCCGTCGTACTCGATGCTGAACCGGTGGATCGAGGGCGGGCTGCTCGACGTGCTCGGCCGCGAGGGCGTGGGCTGCATCGCGTTCTCGCCGCTGGCCCAGGGCGTGCTGACCGGCAAGTACCTGGGCGGCGTGCCGACGGGCTCGCGGGCCACCTTGAGCGGCTCGCTGTCCGCCGACCAGATTTCCGGGCAGACCCTGGCGCACGTACGGGCGCTGGCGGAGATCGCCGCGTCCCGGGGCCAGTCCCTGGCCCAGCTCGCGTTGTCCTGGGCCCTGCGGGACCTGCGGGTGACCTCGGTGCTCATCGGCGCCAGCAGCGTCGCGCAACTCGAGGAGAACCTCGCCGCCGCCGGGCACAGCACCTTCACCGACGAGGAGCTGGCCGCGATCGACCGCGACGCGGTGGAAGCCGGCATCAACATCTGGGCAGATTCCAGCGCCCACTGATCGGCAGCACGCGCCTTTGCGATTCAATGAGAGTGGCTCTCTGCTGTATAGAGTCAGCAGAACGTCACATTCTCTGAATTTCACAGCCTTCGGACGAGACCGGTACGGGGCAAATGTCCCGGTTTAGGAAGGCGCGGAACGGCTGGGGGAAGCTGGGGGCCGCTCCCAAGGGCCGGGATACTGGGAGCCGACCCGGGGGCCGGATGCTGGGGCCGGGACCGGGCCGGAGGCGGGAGGGCTCAGGAGGCGAGGTAGCGGCCGAACCAGGTGAAGATCTTCTCCCAGCCATCGACCGCGGCTTCGGGGCGGTAGGCGGCGCGGTTCACCGAGAAGAACGCGTGCCCGGCGCCCTGGTAGGTGTGGAATTCGTATGTCTTGCCCTGCGCCTTCAGTTCCTCTTCGAACTCGTCGACCTGGTCGGGCGAGGGGTACTGGTCATCGGCGCCGAACAGGCCGAGCAGCGGGCAGGACAGGTCCTTGGTGAGGTGCTTGATGGGGCCGACCTTCAGCGGCATGCCCCCGGGCGGGGCACCGGTGATGAACGCGCCGTAGCAGTCGACGGCGGCGTCGAGGGGCAGGCTGCACGCGGCCAGGAACGACTGCCGGCCGCCGGAGCAGTAGCCGATGACGCCCACCTTGCCGTTGGAGGAGGTCAGGGCGCGAAGATGGGCCGCCGCGCCGGCCACGTCGCCGATCAGCCGCGCGTCGGGCACGCCGCCCTTGGCGCGCGCTGCCGCGGCGGCGTCGTCCGGGCTGGCCCCGGGGGCGTCGCGGTGGTACAGGTTCGGCATGAGCGCGTTGTAGCCTTCCGCGGTGAACCGCCGGGTTATCTCCTTGGTCGGCGCGTCGTAGCCCGGCATGTGGTGGATCACCACCACGCCGCCGAACGGTCCCCGGCTCATCGGCCTGGCCAGGTAGGCCTCGATCTCGTCCCCGCCGTCACCGCGGATGGTGACGGTCTCGGCCAGCGTCGCGTCGTACATCGGTCTCCCTTGGTATCCCGGTCATAGCGCTCAGAGATCCTATCGCCGGCCTATCCGGCCTTACCCGGGCGGGACGGAGCGGCGGGGGCCGCGGGCGTGCGAGGCCCCCGCCTCCGGAGGGTCAGCGGTGCACGTGGGACAGCGGGCCCGCGTTGACCGGGAACTCAGCGGTGTTGAGCACCTGGATGCCGGCGTGCTGCTCGCCGTTGAACGGGGTCACAACCGGCGCCGGCGCGCCGGGCTCACAGCCCAGGCTGAACGGGAGCCTGGGATCGTTGAACCACAGCCCGAGGTGGTACTGGTGAGTCGGCGCGAACGTGGTGGTGCCGCCCGGCGACACCGAGAAGGTCTCGCGGTCGAAGACGCCCCGCACCGTGGCCTGGCCGAAGCCATGGCTGTCGGCGTTCACGTCGGTCTGGTACCACGACACGCCGAACGGCTTGAGCGGCTGCTGGATCACGAACAGGTCGAAATCGGCGTTGCGCGGCATGCCGAAGATCGAGACATGCATGGTGTCGTTCTGCGAGCCGGGGATGATGGTGACCAGGCCGCCGGCGTGCGGCAGGCACGACTTGATGCCGGGCGACGGCACCAGCGGAAACGTGAACGAGCCGCCGAGGCCCGCGGCCCTGGCACTGGTCACGGGGGCCGCCGAGGCAGCGGTGAGGCTCAGGGCGCTGGCCACCGCGGTGGCCGCCAGCCCCGCGACGGCCCAGGTCACGGCGCGGCGGCGCAGGTGCTTGAGGATGGGCATGAATGGTCTCCCCTGCTTCGATGGCGGCGCCACGGTGGCGCGGCCAGTGTCGGGCAGGGGTACGCGGCGCCGGGCTCGCCGGGTTCAGCCGATTCCGGAAATTATTTCCGTTGAACCCTCCGGCGGTTCCGTCACGTATCTCCTGTGAACGGGGTGTGAGTGCTAGGCGGGGAGCTTGACCAGGGTCAGGAAGAACGTGTCGATCTGCCGGATGGCGTCGATGAAGTGCTCGAAGTCGACGGGCTTGCTGACGAACGCGTTGGCGTGCAGCGCGTAGCTGCGCACGATGTCCTCCTCGGCCCGCGAGGTGGTCAGCATGATCACCGGGATCATCAGCAATTCGTCGTCCTGCTTGAGCTCGGCCAGCACCTCCAGCCCGCTGCGCCGGGGCAGGTTGACGTCGAGCAGGATGAGCCCGGGACGCGGGGCATCGGCGTAGGGGCCGGCCCGGTGCAGGAACTGCAGGGCCTGCTCGCCGTCGCCCACCACGTGAAGCCGGTTCCGGATCTTGTAGTACTCGAAGGCCTCCCTGGTCATGAGGACGTCGCCTTCATCGTCCTCCACCAGCAGCACGTCGATCACCCTGGAGCCATCCAGCTCAGTCATCGGCTTCCTCTTCTTGGCGCAGCAAGGCGTCGGCTGCTTCCCGGGTAAGTCTTCCGGACGGTTCCAGGACCGGGTCCTCCGGGGGCGGGTTCAGCGTCTCGTCCGGCACGGGCAGCGTGAACAGGAACCTGGACCCTTCGGTGCAGGTGGTGTCGAGCCAGATCCGGCCGCCGAAATACTCGACGATCTTCCTGGTCATGGCCAGCCCGATGCCGGTACCCGGGTAGGCGGTCCGCTCGTGCAGCCGCTGGAAGATCACGAAGATCCGCTCGGCGTACTCCGGGTCGATCCCGATGCCGTTGTCGGCGAAGGAGAACAGCCAGAAACGCCCGTCGCGGCTCGTGGTGATCACGATGCGCGGCGGCTTGCCGCCGCTGAACTTGAGCGCGTTGCTGAGCAGGTTCTGGAACACCGCGGTGAGCAGCGTCAGCTCGGCCAGCACCAGCGGCAGATGGCCGGCCTCGATGGTGGCTCCGGTTTCCCCCATCGCGGTGGCCAGGTTGTTCCTGGCCTGCGCCAGCGCGGCGTCGCTCGACACCAGCGCGGGCTCGCGCGCGGACCGGCCCACCCGGCTGTACTGGAGCAGGTCGTTGATCAGTGCCTGCATGCGCTTGGCGCCGTCCGCCGCGAACTCGATGTACTGATCGGCCCGGGCGTCGAGCTGGCCCGCGTAGCGGCGCTGCAGCAGCTGGGTGAAGCTGGCGACCTTGCGCAGCGGCTCCTGCAGGTCGTGCGACGCGACGTAGGCGAACTGCTCGAGCTCGGAGTTCGAGCGCTCCAGCTCCTCGGCGTGCGCCTGCAGGACGATATTGGCGTCCCGCGATGCGGCCAGTTCCTGCAGGATGCGCTCGCGCATGCGGTTGACGTCCGCAGCCAGGTCGGTGACTTCCCGCGGGCCTCCCACGACGACCTCGTGCTCGAAGTCACCGTCGGCCACCCGGCGGGCCTCCGCGGCCAGCCGGTGCAGCGGCCTGATCGCGGTGGTCCGCAGGCCGAGCGCGAGCAGCACCACGATGGCCGCGAGGCCGATCGCGACCGCGATGAACACGGCGTCGAGCGTGGCGGAGGAGTCGTTCAGGGCCGCGATCGCGTGAGCCCTGGCGTCGGCGATATCGGCCTGAAGCACGGCGACCTTGGCCCGCAGGGCGTCGAAATCCGCCTTGCCGGTCAGGATGTCGGGGCTGACCACAGGCTTTCCGGTACGGCTGACCTGGGCGATGGTCGGCTCCGCGTAGTGGGTGCGCCAGTAATGCGCCTGGGCGGCCACGCTGGCCAGGTCGGCCGCGGCGCCGGGCGGCAGCTGCTTGACGGCCTGCAGGGCCTGGATCGCGTTCCTCTCCTCGGTCACGCCGGTGGTGTACGGAGCCAGGAAGTCCTTCTGGCCGCTGAGCGCGTAACCGCGCACGCCGGTCTCCTGGTCGACCAGCGCGGTGTCGAGCCGCTGAACCTGGAGCGCGGCCGGGTCGAGCGTGCTGACCACCCGCTCGCGGTTGTCATGCAGGCTGAGCAGCGCGATTCCGCCCGCCACCACGGCCGCCACCGAGAAGAGCAGCAGGATCAGCAGGACGACGCCGACGAACCGGCTGAGCGGCCAGCGTTTCGCCGCGCCGGCCGGGGCCGCGGTCCTGGCAGCCAGCGCGGTCCCGGCGGCCGGCGCGGTCCCGGCGGCCGGCGGGGAGCTGGGCTGGCCATCCCGCAGGCCGGTGTTGACGTCGGTCATGGTGCATCCGGGGACGAGAACCCGAGGGCCAGTACGGCCAGGTCGTCGTCCAGGTCTCCTCCGTTGAGCTCGCGGACACGGTCGATCACCTGGTCGAGCAGCTCCTCCCCGGGCTTGCCCGGGCCGCTGAGAGCGGCTCTGATCAGGTCCATCAGGCCTTCGCTGCCGAGCCGCTCTGACCCCTTCCCGATCCGGCCCTCGATAAGCCCGTCCGTGTAGAGCAGTATCGACCAGCTGCCGTCCAGCCGGATCCGGGTGCCCGGCCAGTCCCGGACCTCGGACAGGCCGAGAGGCGGAGCGGACAGGGTCGGGAGCTCGGCCACGCCGCCGCGGCTGAGCAGCAGCGGCGGCAGGTGGCCGGCTATCCGGACCCAGCCGCTGTCCCGGTCGGGGTGCACCGACGTCATGCACAGCGTGGCGAACATGGTGTCGTCTTCCCGCTCGTGCTCGAGCAGTTCGCTGAGCGTGGACAAGATCTCCTCGGCGGGCCGGCCGGCCAGTACCAGGGTGCGCCACGCCACGCGCAGGCAGACGCCGAGGGCGGCTTCGGCCGGGCCCCGGCCGCAGACGTCGCCGACAAGGGCGTGCACCCAGCCGTCCGAGGCCTCGACCACGTCGTAGAAGTCGCCGCCGAGCAGCATGTGCTTGCCGCCGGGCAGGCAGCGCGCCGACACGTCCAGCCGTGCGTCGGCCAGTAGCGGCGACGGCAGCAGGCCGTGCTCCAGCCTGGCGTTCTCCTGGGCGTGAATCTGCGCCACATGCAGCGCCCGCTGCGCCTCCTCCGCGCGCCGCCGCTCGACCGCGTACCGGATGACCCGGTTCAGCATGGGACCGGCGACCTCGCCCTTGACCAGGTAGTCCTGGGCGCCGGCCCGGACCGCCTGCTCCCCCAGGTGCTCGCTCGCCTGGCCGGTCAGCACGACGATGGCCGCCTCCGGCTCGAGCTGCAGCAGCTGCCTGAGCCCGTTCAGGCCCTGCGAATCCGGCAGGCCCAGGTCGAGCAGGACGCAGGCCACGCCGGGCACCAGGTCCTTCGCCTGGGTGAGCGATCGCGCGCGCCGCACGACCACGGCGGCTCCCGCCTCGCCCAGCAGCTCGCTGACCAGCAGCGCATCTCCGTCGTCGTCTTCGACGAGCAGGAGCTGCACCTGACCGTCGCTGGCGGGGGAAACCGCGGTCCGGAGTTCAGCGTTACTTGTCATTCGGAACCTACATCGGTGGGCGTGCGGGCGTCGTCGGTGGGGTAGCTAGCGTACGGGAACAGACAAGGGAACAGATAGGACCTTAGACCGCCTGCGGGAACGTGAACACGCGGTGCGGGTCGTACTTGGCCTTGACCTGGGTGAGCCGGGTGTAGTTGGCGCCGTAGTAGGCCTGCCGCCAGTTGGTCAGGGCCGGGTCGATGTAGTTCTGGTAGGCCTGGCCGCTGGCGTAGGGGCGCATCGACTGCCAGAACGACTGCTGCCAGGCGTGCTGGCGGGCCACCGCGGCGGCCGCCGAGCCCACCGGCCAGGTGGTGGTGTACTGAGCCTGGAAGAGCGCGTTACGGTGCACGAACGCGGTGGCGCCCGGGGCGACCCGGTTGACCGCGCCGCCGAGCGCGTCGAACGCGATGCCTCCGGACGCGCCGGGCGCGCCGCCCGCCCGCTGGAACTTCTCCACGCCGGCCAGCAGGGTGCCGATCCCGTGGCTGTTCAGCGGCTTGGTGAAGAAGTCGGACTTGGCGTACTCAGACGCCCGGGAGAGCTGGCCGGCCGGGTTCTGGGTGGGCAGGTGGCACTCGTTCACGGTGAGCGACGCGCAGCCCGCCTCGACCAGCATCGCGTGCAGCCAGGAGGTGGTCTCGATGAACGGCGAGGACGGATGCGAGCCCGCGGCCGCGTACAGCTTCTCCAGCTGGGCGGCGGCGGCGCTGATGCTGCCCAGGTAGGTGCCGCCCACCTGGAAGGACGGGACCGAGCCGCCCGGCGCGGCGGCCAGGTGCAGGTTCGACCAGAGCGCGTCCGGGGCGTGCGGCGCCCAGGACTGCCAGGCCGAGATCACCCGGGCGGCCTGCGACCACGGCCAGGACAGGAAGAACAGGACGATGCTCCCGGCCGCGTGGGTACCGAAGCTGAACGAGGTGACCACGCCGAAGTTGCCGCCGCCCCCGCCCCGGCAGGCCCAGAACAGGTCGGAGTTCTGGCTCGAGTTACAGGTCCTGACCTGGCCGTCGGCCGTGACGATCTGCAGGGACCGCACGTTGTCACTGGTCAGCCCGTAGGCGCGGGACACCACCCCGACACCGCCGCCCAGGGTGAGCCCGGCGATGCCGACCGTCGGGCAGGATCCGCCGGGCACGGCGCGGCCGTGCGTCGCCAGCCCGTTGTAGAAGTCGATCAGCCTGGTGCCGGCCCCGACGGTGGCGGTGGTCCCGCTGATGCTCACCCCGGCCATCCTGGTCACGTCCACGATCAGGCCGCTGGTCGAGGACCAGCCCGCGTAGCTGTGCCCGCCGCACCGGGCGGCCACCGGGACGCCGTACTTGCGCACGAAGGCCAGGCAGGTGGCCACGTCGTGCGGGTTGCGGCAGTAGGCGATCCCGGCCGGGTGCAGCGAGTCGAAGCGCGGGTCGAAGAGCCGCTTGGACACGGTGTAGGCGGCGTCGCCCGGGCGGACCAGCGGCCCGGACAGGTCGCGGGCGAGGGCCGTCCAGTCGGCGGGGGTCGGCGACCCTGTGGCCCGCGGGGTGGCGATGGACTGGGCCGCGCCGTCCGCGGTCGCCGTGGCCGGGCCCGAGGACCCGCTGGCCGCGGCGCTCGTCCCGCTACCCCGGCTGCAGGAAACGAGCAGCCCGGCCCCTCCGGCCACCGCCGCCAACCGCAGGAAGTCGCGCCGCCCCTGGTCCTTACCCATCGTGTGAGCCTTCCCTTCGACCTGCCCAGCATTGGCCAATACTGGGTGTGAGCGCCCAGCGGTAAGGACGCCGCGGGATCCCGGATGGTTGGGCACTGCCAGTCGTGCGCGGTGAATCCTGAGGGATTCTGCCCAAAAAAGACTTGCTTGCACCAGCAAGCGGAAATATAGTTGAGTTACTCAATGATTGAGAGACTCAGGTAATCGTCTAGAGGATTCGGTCCGGGCGAACGGAGGTGGGCATCGTGGACGAACAGCGGGGCACGGCCACGGTGCTCGGCCCGGGGTCGGATAGCGGTGCCGGAGGCCCGGGCCCGGTGCGGGACATCGAGCCGGTGCCGCACGTCACGCCGCTGGAGGCGGGGTCACTGGAGGCAGGATCGCTGGAGCAGGGATCACTGGAGCCGGGGTCGCCGGAGCTGGAGCCGCTGACCGACGAGCAGCTCAACCAGCAGATCAGCGATACGTTCCCCGAGCTCTTCAAGCACTTCCACGAACTCGGCCAGCGGATCGCGACCGAGTTCGGGATGAACGGCAGCGACGCCATCGCCCTGCTCAAACTCGATGCCCCCATGACGATGAAGGAACTCGGGCAGCGGATGGGCTGCGACCCCTCCTTCGTCACCACGATCGCGGACGCCCTGGAGAAGCACGGGCTGGCCCGCCGGGAGCCCTCGCTGCGGGACCGGCGCAGCAAGAACATCGTGCTCACCCCGGAGGGCGTGACGGTCAGGGACCGGCTGTACCGCGAGATCTTGTCCCAGGCGCCGTGGTGCACGGCGCTCGACACCGGCGAACGCCGGTGCCTGCTCGGGCTGATGCGGAAGATGCTCAGGTCACGAGGCAGGAGGTGATGCTGTCACAACCGCGGCGGCTGCCTCGTCACAGATGAGAAGCGTGCCGCAGGGTCGTCAGTACCGAGGACGGCGACCACACGGGGAAGGAACGAGAGTTACGGGGAACGGGAGCCTCGGTCCGTTCGGGCCAATAAATCTTTAGCAGCGAAGTACGGCGCGTGACTTCGGCACCGGCCCAGGTCACGGCGGTAGTTCACTATGCCCTCAATCTAGGGAGATTGTCTTGTCCGCCACATCACCAGACACCGGGCAGCCGACCCGGGAGGTCAGTATCGCGGCGGCGTCCAGCGCCGCCAGGACCTCCGCGGGGCCGCCGCGCCGGCTGGGCCTGGCCCTCGCCGTCATCGCCACGGCACAGCTCATGGTCGTGCTCGACGCGACCATCGTCAACGTCGCCCTGCCGCACATCCAGGCCGCGCTCGGCTTCTCCGGCACCGGCCTGGAGTGGGTCGTCAACGCGTACGCGCTGGCCTTCGGCGGGCTGCTGCTGCTCGGCGGCCGATCCGGCGACCTACTGGGGCGCCGCCGGGTCTTCATCTTCGGCATCCTGCTGTTCTCGCTGGCCTCGCTGCTCGGCGGGCTCGCCACCGGGCAGGTCTGGCTGCTCAGCGCGCGCGTCTTGCAAGGCGTCGGCGGCGCGTTCGCCGCGCCCACCGCGCTGTCGCTGATCGCCGTCACCTTCCCCGAGGGACCGCCGCGCAACCGGGCGATGGGCGTCTACGCCGCGATGAGCGTGGCCGGCGGTGCCGTCGGCCTGATCGCGGGCGGCCTGCTGGTCCAGTACCTCGACTGGCGCTGGGTGTTCTTCGTGAACGTGCCGATCGGCCTGGCGGTCGCGCTGCTGGCACCCCGGGTGCTCGGCGAGTCCGAGCGGCGCCGGGGCCAGTTCGACCTGCCCGGCGCGATCACCGGCAGCCTGGGCCTGGCCGCGCTGGTGTACGGGCTGTCGAGCGCCGCGACCAGCCCGAACGGCGTGTCGCACTGGGGCGACACCAAGGTGATCGTGTCGCTGGTGGCCGCGGTCGTGCTGCTGGCGGCGTTCGGGATCATCGAGGTGCGCAGCAGGTCCGCGCTGGTGCCGATCCGGGTGCTGCGCAGCCGGGACCGGACCGGCGCCTACCTGATCAGCCTGTGCATCGGCACCGCGCTGTTCGGCATGTTCTTCTTCCTCACGCTGTTCGTGCAGGGCGTGTGGGGGTACAGCGCGCTGAAGACCGGCGTCTCCTACCTGCCGATGGTCGCGATGATCATGGTGGCGTCCGCGGCGGCGTCGCAGCTGGTGAACCGGATCGGCGCCCGGCCGCTGATGATCACCGGGAGCGTGCTCGGCACCGGCGGGATGTTCTGGCTGTCCCGGGTCACCGAGCACAGCACGTACGCCGGCGGGCTGCTGGGGCCGATGATGCTGACCGCGACCGGGATGGGGCTGATCTTCGTGCCGCTCTCGCTGGTCGCGCTGTCCAAGGTCGCCAACAACGACGCCGGGGTTGCCTCCAGCCTGCTGAACGTCGGCCAGCAGGTCGGCGGCGCGCTCGGGCTGGCGATCCTGGGCACCGTGGCCTGGAGCGCGGTGGCGAACAGCCTCCACTCGCAGGCGGCCGCCGCGGCCGCGGCGGCGAAGCACGCCACGGTGCACCTGTCCGCGGCCCAGCAGGCCGCGCTGCAGAAGGCGGCGTCGAATCACGCGCTGGCGCACGGGTTCTCCCAGGGGTACGTCGTGTCGGCCGGGATCATGCTGTTGGCGCTGATCATCACGCTGGTGGCGATCCGGGTCACGCGGGAAGACCTGTCCGGGGTCAACCCGATGGCGGCGCCTACCGATTGAGCACTGGCCGACTGAGCCTTCCTGCTCTGGTGCTCGGGCCCCGCGGCGGTTCGCTGTCGCGGGGCCTTTGCCGTCAGCCCGGGCCTTTGCCGTCCATCCGGGGGCTCGGCATACGATCATCTCATCGCCTAGCCGGGAGGTTCGCATCCGATGGCCGCAGGGCTTTTCTACGTCTATACCGAGCCAGGTTCGGTCGATGAGGCGGAGTTCCACGACTGGTACGACCACGAGCACGGCCCGGCCCGGCTGACCGTGCCCGGGTTCCGCGGGGCCTGCCGGTATCAGGCGCTGGATGGCGAGAAACCGTCGTGGCTCGCGCTGTACGACCTGGACAGCCCGGAGGTCATCGAAAGCCCCGGATATAAGGCGCTCGGCGCGCAGGCGAGCGACCGGGACAAGGCCGTCGCCACGGGCCTGGCCACCCTGGACCGGCGGGTCTACGAACAGATCAGCCAGGACGGTCCCGGGCCGGCCGCCGGCCCGGCCCCGGTGATCCTGACCGTGGCGATGTCGGTGCCCGCGTCGGCCGAGCAGGACCTGGCCGCCTGGTACGACGAGGAGCACATCCCGATGCTGCTGAAGGTGCCCGGGTGGCGGCGGATCCGGAGGTTCCGGCTCGTCCGCAGCATGGACGTCCCCGGCCCGGACTTCCTGTCCCTGCACGAGCTCGCGGGCCCCGAGGCTCTGGAGGAACCCGGCTACCGGGCGGCGGTCAGCACGCCGTGGCGCGACCAGGTGGTGGCCCTGGCGCTGCGGCGGGAACGACGGGTGTTCGGCCTCCGCAACGCGATCGGCGTGACCGGCTGACCCCTCGGTCCCGGTTGTTAACCGGAGTCCGGGGCACCGAATCTACCGGCGCGCCGGCACCGGCTGACCGTATCGTTAGTCATTGCACCAAGCGGGCGTATCGGGAGGTTCCGGGTGCATACCGGCAGTTACGGTTTAATGTCGGCGGACGGTTCGGTGCAGGCCACCGGGCCGGCCCAGGGCCAGACCCCCACGTGGCCGGTCTGGTCGGGTCCGGTACCTCCGCTCGCCGATGGTTTCACGGCCAGGCCCGATACCGTGCCTGGCCTGGAGACCACGCTGCTTCCCGGCATGACGGTGGCGCTGGTTTCCGACCAGGGGCCTGCGCCGGTGCCCGGGACGGGAGCGCGGGACTGGCGGGAGTCGAGCGGCAAGACCCAGCTGGCCAGGCAGTTCGCCGAGTCACTCTGGCGATCACCCGGGGTGGACGTGCTGACCTGGGTGGAAGCCACGAGCCGGGCATCGTTGCTGTCCGGCTTCGTGCAGGCGGCCGCGGCGATGGGAGCCAGCGACGCGAACGATGCCGAGTCGGTCGCGGCCAGGTTCGCCGGCTGGCTCAGCAAGACCAGCCGGCCGTGGCTCGTCGTACTCGACGACCTACGTGACGCGGCGGACCTGCGGGGGCTCTGGCCCGCGGGCCCGGCGGGCAGGCTGCTGATCACGACCGCGAACCCGGCGGCCGTGCCCGCCGAGCAGCGGATCCTGGTGCTGCCAGTGCCGGCCTTCAGCAGCCGGGAGGCCATGAACTACCTGTCCGGCCGCCTCAGCACGGATCCGGACCAGCGCAGCGGCGCGATAGACCTGGTGGGAGACCTCGGCTGCGAGCCGATTGCGCTGGCCCAGGCCAGCGCGGTGATCGTCAGCTCCGGCATGTCCTGCCGCGACTACCGGCAGTACTTCACGCAGCGGCAGAAACAGCTCGCGGAGGCAGGCCGGGCAGAGACGTCGGCCGCCGCGGTCACCTGGACGTTCTCGGCCGAGTACGCCGAGCACCTGTCGCCAGGCGTGAGCATCCGATCACTGGTGACGCTGGCCGCGCTGCTCGACGGCCACGGGATACCCGGTGTCGTGTTCACCACGCCTGCCGTCAGCCGGTACCTCGCCGGCGACGGCAACGCGCCGGACCCGCAGCGGACGTGGAACGCGATCCTCAGCCTGACGCAGGCCGGGCTGATGACCGTCGACCCGCCGGGCACGCTGCCGGCCGTCCGGATAAGCCCGGTGATACAGGCGGCCATCCGCGCGGCCGTGCCCAGGGATGTTTACGATCAGGCGGCCCGGGCCGCGGCGGATGCGCTGCTCGAGGTGTGGCCCCGGGACGAGCCGCAGTCGCGGATGGCCGCGGACATGCGATCGTGCGCCGTCAGCCTCCGGCAAGCCGCGGGAGACGTGCTCTTGGCGGATGGCCGCTGTCATCCCCTCCTTCTGCTAGCCGGGCAGGGCATGGACAGCGCGCGGCTGACCGGCCCGGCCGTCGCCTACTGGCGCGAGCTCGCCTCGGACAGCGAACGGGTTCTCGGTCCCGGCAGCCTGGAAACCCTCACGGTGTGCGGCCACCTCGGTGAGGCGCTGATGACGGCCGGGCAGGCGACGGAGGCCGTTTCCTGGCTTCAGCGAGTCCTCGACGGCCGCGCCAGCATGCTCGGGCCCGATCATCCGGGCGCCATCACGGCCAAGGTCTCTCTCGGCCGCGCCCTGGTGGCCGTCGGCCGGCCAGACGACGCCGTCGCCGTCCTGGAGGAGGCCGTCGCCGGCAGCGAACTCGTCCGCGGCGCCGACCACATCGATACGCTCGCCGCACGGGAAGAGTACGCCGCGGCGGCCCGGAACGCGGGAAAGCCCGCTGAGGCGATCCGCTCATACCGGCACTCGCTGGCCGACCGGGAGCGCATCCTGGGCCCGCAGCATCCCGATACCATGACCACCAGCCTGGGGCTGGCCGACGCCTACCTGGCCAGCGGCCAGACCAAGGACGCCATCGCCCAGTACAAACGGGTTCTCGCTGACCGGGAAGGCGTGCTGGGCCCGGACCATCCGGATACGCTCCGGGCGCGCGGCGGCCTTGCCTCGGCCCATTTCGCCGCCGGGCGGATGGGTCCGGCGCTGCAGCTCTACGAGGAGACCTGCGCGGGCTACGAGCGCACCGTCGGTGCTGATCATCCCAAGACCTTGGCCAGCCAGGCGGAACTGGCGCGCGGCTACTACGCCACGGGCCGCCTGGGCGACGCGATGGCCCTGCTCACCGACATCGTCGCGCGCGGCGAGAAGGCCCTGCCACCAGGCGATCCGCTGACGCAGCAGATGCGGGAGTCCCTGGCCAACATCACGGGGTGATAACCGTCCGGCGCCAACGTGAACGTGTTCAACGTCTTCCTCGGCGGCGTGGTCGTGTCGCTCGGCCTGACGTTCTGGTGGGCAGTCATCGCCATCGCGGCCGGGACGCTGGCGGGGCGCGCTGCTCATCGCCCTGCACGCGACCCAGGGTCCCCGGCTCGGGGTGCCGCAGACGATCCAGTCCCGGGCGCAGTTCGGCTTCTACGGGTCGGCGTTCCTGTTCCCGTGCGTCCTGCTGCTCAACGTCGGTTTCATCGCGGCACAGCTTGTCATCCAGGCGCAGAGCGCCCAGGGAGTCATCAGCTCCCTGGCCATCCCGGAGTGGATCCTGATCCTGGCCGTGCCCGCCGTGGTGATCGGGATCTTCGGCTACCGCTGGATCCACCGGGTCATGCAGGTGACGATCGTCATCACCGGCCTGTCCATTATCGTGATGTTCATCCAGGCCCTGCGGTACGGGTCGCTCCCGGCCAAGGAGACGGCCATGACCACGCCGACGGCAGGCCTGTTCATCGCGGGCGCCGCGCTGCTGGTCATCGACATGCTGAGCTGGGCTCCGTTGGTGTCCGACTACACCAGGTACCTGCCGGTGAACACCAGCGGACGCCGGCTGTTCTGGGCCATCTGCAGCGGCAACGTCGTCGCGACGATCGCCGCCTGCTCGGTCGGCGCCTACCTCGCCGCCCTGCTGCCCTCGGTCGCCGTTGACGGGCCGGTGCCGGCCATCGGCAAGATCTCCGGCAAGCGGGCGCTGGTCGTCATGGCGCTGAGCCTGATCAACTCGGACACGCTCAACGCGTACACCGGCGCATTCCAGGTGCTGGCCCTTGGCAATATGTGGCGCCGGTTCAAGTCGGTATCGGTAATGCTCCGGGTCGTGCCGTTCATCGGCGTGATGGTGGTGGGCGTGGCGATCGTATTTCTCGGGTACCAGCATTTCGTCAGTAACCTGTCTAATTTCCTGAACGTGCTCCTGGTTATCTTCATCCCGTGGTCCGCAGTCAACCTGACCGACTATTTCCTGGTTCGGCGCGGCAATTATGACGTCACGGCGTTCTTCATCCCGGACGGCGTTTACGGCAAATTCGCGTGGCGCGGGCTCCTGGCCTATGCGGTCGGCCTGGCCGCGGAATGGCCATTCGTTTCGCAGCTGGACTACACCGGGCCGCTGGTCAAGTATCTGGGCGGCGCGGACATTTCATGGATCGTCGGCTTCTTTGTCTCGGCGATCGTCTACCTGATCCTGGTGGTCAGCGCCCCC
>Ga0335069_10007054_pt1 | contig 16262 bp, 15 predicted proteins | sample Lox_Sample_11_FD_206714 | JGI IMG/M metagenome (GOLD analysis project Ga0335069, IMG submission 206714) | Soil microbial communities from Loxahatchee National Wildlife Refuge, Florida, United States - Lox_Sample_1.1 | ecosystem: Environmental > Terrestrial > Soil > Wetlands | place: USA...
CGGGCTGGGCTTCCTGCTGGGCGACGGCAAACTCAACTATGGCCGCGAGAATATCGTAGAAGGCTACTACAACTGGCACGCCTGGCGCGGGCTGTTCTACGCCGTCGGCCTGCAGCACATCTGGAATCCCGGCTATAACCGCGACCGCGGGCCGGTGTGGGTGGGCTCGGTGCGCGCGCATATCGACTTCTAGGCCCGGCGCAGCCCCCGGATGCATCCGATATGCTAAAGCAAAATCGTGGCAGCCAGGAGGACCTGGTGGCAGGTTCCAACAACCGCGTTCTGGTCTATGACGTGGGAGGGAGTCACATTTCCGCGGCGGTCTTTGACGGCGAGAGTTGCAGCCTCTCTGGCGTCGTCAGCGCGGGTTACCCCTCAGAACAAACAACCGAGACGTTTCTCAACGTGCTCGATTCACTGGCGGCGAACGCAATGCAAGGCGGCCCGGAGGTTCACGGCGCATCGCTTGCCATGCCGGGACCATTCGACTATGACGCCGGCGTGAGCTGGATCCAGCATAAGCTTGCATATCTGTACGGCGTCGACCTGCGCCGGGCCCTCGCCGCGCACTTCGGCTGGCCGGCATCCAGGGTCCATTTCCTGAATGATGCCGCTGCCTATCTGATGGGCGAGGTGGCGGCCGGAGCGGCGCGCGGAGTCTGCCGAGTGGTGGGAATCACTCTCGGAACCGGCGTTGGCTCGGCTTTTGCGGTAGGCGGCCACGTGGTGAGAGAAGGAACTGGCGTCCCGCCAGGCGGCGAAATCTGGAACGTGGCGTACCGGGGCGGCATTGTCGAAGACCAGATCTCGACGCGCGCCCTTCAGAAGAGTTACCGCGAACGCACTGGGCAGGAACGCGAAGTGGCAGCCATTGCCGCGGCGGCGACCGACGATCCTCGAGCGGCGGAGGTGTTCTGCGAGTTTGGCCGCAATCTCGGCATGGCACTGCGCGAGGTGCTCTCGGCATTTGGTCCGCAGGCCATCGTTCTGGGCGGCGGCATCGCCCGCTCCGCGCATCTGTTTCTCCCCGCCGCGCAAGGTGAGATCGGGGACTTTGCCGAACTGCGCATCTCCGCGCTCGGGGATCATGCGCCCCTGGTGGGAGCTGGAGCAGCATGGTTCGAGACCCGGGGAGAGGGGCTGGCCGTCGCGCGAGGCAGCTCCGCTTCCGAGACCCAGGAATAACTGCCGGGTGTGTTCATCACCGGGTAACTGACGGCCAGGCGGTGATTCGCCCGGAACTAGTCTGTGAGTGCATCGGCGATTTGGCACCACCTGAGGTGCGAGATGCATGAACTATGGGAGACGCATCGGGAGAGGAGCAGGTCCGGTTGGCGACGGAGGCGCACCTGACGGGGAGTTATTCAGCTCGCGGAAGCCGCCTCGGGTTCCGGTACTTGAGCGGAGGCGACGCCGTTGCCGTTCGAGCCGTGGACGGGCGCCGTGGCTCCGGCGGTCCCGGGCTCCGCTGCACTCCTCGTCTCACCGTTCTCCTTCGGCTCGAAGGTCGCCGGATCCTCCGAGTGGATGAGAGGAAGTCTATTAAAAGTTACCGTCTACATGAACCACGCTGTTGAATCTAGGATGACACCCAGTCCCTCCGACGGCCATTCCCCCTCACACTGGACCGCCCAGAGCAGGCCCTCGACCTCATCCGCCGCCGCCGGCTGTAGACGGCGACTCGAGCGCTACGCGACCCGCCTCAATAATCGTGGCTCACTCTCAGCCCAACAGGACTGGTCAGGACCAGTTTCCAATTGTTTTTTGGCGTCACATTCGCCCCCAGCTTAACTGTGATCTCGGTTGCGCTTTTGAGGGTCACATTGGCATCGACCACCGGTAAAGTATTGCCCTTATCGTCTTTCCACTCAGCGGTGGGTTTTTGCGTGAAGTTCGTCCCCGTCACGGTGGCATTCGTGGGGGGATTCGCGCTGGTGTCGGGCAACACACTCACAATCGTCATGCCGTCCACGGGAAACAGCACATCCGCCGCTTGAGCATCGCTGTTCACGATGGTGAGCGTGTGTGTTCCTTCGAGGTAAGCGGCCGCATCGTTGAGGCTCACGTTGAGTTCATTGCAGAACTTCGTTTGCGGATCGGGCGTGCCGTGGGTGACCCAGTACAAGTACTTCCCCAGCGGCTGGCTATCGACCTTGACAAGCGCATCAGGATCCAGGTTCTCGCCCTGCACATTGAGAGTCAGGACCTTGCCGGTGGGTGTAACTCCATCGGGGGGCTTCGGGAGTGTACTGCTCGTCGGGGTCATTGTGATCGATCCCGGCGAAGTCACCGTCCCGACACTGAGGGCGGAAACCGTCTTGATCACCGGTCCCGCCTTGCGCGCCAACTTGCCGGCGAGGTATCCCGCGGAGCTGATGCCCATCAGTTGCAGGAATCCATCGGGAATGCGCGGCAGGTCTGTCACGGTCATGGGGTTGCTCTTGAACACGATGGTCAGAAAAGTGAAGATACCCACCACGGTCCAGACCACAAACTGCAACCGCTCCGGGGCCACCACGCCGCCCGACGTGATGAAGTCGGCGAGCGAGGGATGCACCGCCCCGGCGCCCTTTGTGCCCTTCGAATTGGTGATCGTCGACGCCAGCACCCCCGTGCCCACACTGACCATGAGGATGCCGGGCAAGCCGGCGGGAATATCGGGAAACACCGCGCTGCCCTGAACCACGCTCTTTGCCACCGCCAGGAACACGTACCCCAGAATCGCGGCCAGTGTCCAAGCGTAGAACTGGCACTTCGACAGGCTGTACGTCATTGTCTCTTCATCGAGAAAGAGAGCTGTGAGGAAAAATGTCCGCCCATTCGTGCCGGCGGCCAGGCTCCTTCTGCCCGCGCTCAGCAGAAGATAAGTGAGAAGAATGAGCGCCGCCGCTACTCCGATGGCAATATTGCGCGGCGTGCTGTTCGACGCATCGACAAACAGAACCTTCTGGGTATCCGATTCGGCGCCGTTATGCACAAATGAGAGAAACTGCGGGCCCGATAGCTTATCGAGGACCTTCGGATTCCCTTGTCCAATCTCGCCCGTTCCATCGTGGAGTTCGAAAGCGATCTCGCCGCCGGATGAGCTGGCGGATTGGGGTTGAATCTTAAAACAGATCGGGATTTTTGAAGAATCGATTTTCTTCGCGGCGTCACAGCTCGGAAGCACATGATCCTTGATGCGGATCGAATCATTAGGCCCCTGCACGAGCGAACTGGGACCAAAAAAGACAAGGGAGTAGTAGTCCGTACCTGTGAGCTCGTCCTCGCGGAAGAGGGCCTTGGGAGAGATACCCGTGACCACCGGTTTCTCGGTCACCAGAGGAGTTTGCTTCACCTGCAGCTTCGGGACGGGCAGGTTTGGAATGTCAGTTGATGTGATGCCGCCTCCGGTTTTCGGGATCTGCTGAGCGGCCGTGATGGAATACTGTCCTACGCAGAGGCTCTTTGGAGCAGCGAATGAGAAACCGGTGGTAGTAACCGTCCCTGCCCATGACTCGGTGTTCACTGAGCTGGAACATCCGGTTGGCAGACTGGCGGCTGAGGTGTCCCAGGTGAGCGTGACCTTGATGGGATCGGTCGTTGAGGGTCCCTTCCCCTGGGTGAAGTTCTCCTGGACCGTGTCGCCGGGGAAGACATCCTGAGTGATAGAGGTCGTCTGGCCTGCCGCCTGAACCACCGAAGCTGCAAGCAACACCGTCGCGACATAAAGGGCGCGCATAAAGGTCCCTCTCATTTTCCAACGTTCGAAAAACTAACCACCATGTGTCCCAGCAGCATGCAGGCATAACCGGAAGCGATCACGTTGCGCAGCATATTCGATGGATCGTAATAGAGCACTCCACACACAGCCGAGATAGCCACGGCGAAGAACACCAGAAACGCCAAAATCCGCCTGCGAACGACAACAGCCGCATTCCGAAACGTTGGGATGCGGGGCACTACGCCCCGCCCAATGCCCGCCAGCAGGCCAAGTGCACCCGCGATCGCGACCACCTTGAATGTAGGGCAGTAGCAATCGATCGCATCCTTCGCGTAAGCCAGCAGCAACCACAGCGCGATCAGGCCTAAAAGAATCCCGGCGAGCCACGCTCTCCCAATGGCTGTGCCCAGATCCGCCGACTCCTCGTAAGTTTGCCGTGGAAGCGGCGCACGCGACCTGTCAGCCTCGCGCTGCGGCAGTCCCATCCATCCCACGATGTTGAAAAGGATGAACAGCGGGACTAACCAGCTAGTCACAAGGCCGGATAACTTCTGCATGACTGTCCCGGTCGTAAGCAAAAGGAGAAGTTTCATGCCGGTATAAAGACAGGTTGTTGTTCAGAAGTGCGGTTGGGGGACTTTACCACAAAGCGCACCGTCGCGCAACGGCTATGTTTGCGAGAGTTTGGCCGGCTCGAAATCATTTATCGGGTCGGCTTATTCCTGGAGGGTCTGACTTATCGGTCTCATGACTCCAGCCCTCACGCCTCCACCTCCATCGCGCTCACCAGCCCCCTGATCGCCCGCAGATCCACCTTTCCCGGGCGGCAAATTCCCGGACTGCCTGCCGACTTATCGTTCGCTAAAGGTGTCGGTGAGCGATTTGGCGATGAATTGCGAGCTGTAGCGGGCTGGCCATGCGGAGCTGGCGCGAACGGGCGAAATAACCTTGGGCCACTGCCCAAATAGCAGCAGTGCCGCGATAGCGTCCCGCCAAACTTTGCGCCTCCCACCCAAGCCTGCTCATCTGCAACGACTTGGCCTCTTCGCGCACACCGAGTGTTTGGCGGACGAACTGCACTCATTCAGTTCGAACGCAGGATCCGGCACGTACGGGCTGTCCTTAGTCCATGTCTCAATCTCCTGAGATCCTGCTTGCCACGGTATTCGCCAAGGAGTGCCGAGCTAAACACGCCGAGAGGTCTGATTCTCATTTGGAGGAATCATGAAATTGCTCGTTCCGTACGACCGGAAAAAGGTGGCCGTAGAAATCGATGACCGGAATTTTGCGGGATCGCTCGAGTCCAATGCGGAAACTTATCGGCCGAACAAGTCCGAGCATGAATTGGTCGAAGACTCCCTGGAGAACCCCATCGGATCTCCCCGCCTCGAGGACCTTGCTAAGGGCAAAAAGAACATCGTCATTATCAGCTCCGATCACACTCGGCCTGTTCCATCCAAGATCATTACGCCCATCCTGCTGCGGCGAATCCGGTCAGCGCAGCCCGACGCGAACATCAAGATCCTGGTCGCAACGGGCTTCCATCGCCCTTCAACCCATGTGGAGCTGATCGACAAATATGGGCAGGAAATCGTGGAGCGCGAGCAGATTGTGATGCACATCTCGACCGACGACGCCTCGATGAAGAAAGTCGGAACCCTTCCATCGGGAGGAGAGTGCATCGTCAACCGGCTCGCGGCCGACTCCGACCTGTTGATATCGCAGGGCTTCATCGAGCCTCATCTGTTTGCGGGTTTTTCCGGCGGGCGCAAGTCGGTACTTCCTGGAATCGCCTCTTATAAGACGATCATGGCGAACCACTGCGCCGAGTTCATCCATTCGCCGTACGCGCGTCCCGGGTTTCTGAAGGGAAATCCGATCCACGAGGACATGGTGTATGCCGCGAAAGCGGCGGGCCTGAAGTTCATTGTCAATGTTGTGCTCGACGGCGACCGGCACATTATCGCGTCGTTTGCCGGCGGTCTCGAGAGGGCGCATGAAAGCGGATGTGAATTCATCAGCTCGCTTGCCGCGGTCAAGAAGATCCCGTGCGATATCACGGTGGTGACCAATGGCGGCTATCCGCTGGACCAGAACATCTACCAGGCCGTGAAGGGCCTGGTCTCCGCGGAAGCCACCAACAAGGATGGCGGAGTCATCATCATGGTCGCCGGCCTCTCCGATGGTGCAGGAGGGGAAGGCTTCTATCACAACATCGCTGAAGCAGAGAGTGGACAGGATTATCTGGACAGAGTTTCCCGCGTCGATCGCAGGCACACAGTTGCCGATCAATGGGAGTCGCAGGTGCTCGCACGTGTTCTGAGCCGGCACCACGTCATCATGGTCTCCGATCTGGTCAAGCCCGAGTTGGTGACTGGCATGCACATGGAGCATGCCAGGACCTTCGGACAGGCGCTCCGCCGCGCCTACGTACTCCAGGGCCAGGATGCAAAAGTAGCCGTAATTCCGGACGGGCTGGCTGTAGTCGTTCGCTAGCGCCCAGGGGCAATTCAGCACGCCACAGAGCACTTCACAGCGTTCGGTTAGGAAGGGAGAACACGATGAACGATACGAGGCGCGGTTTCATGAAATTGGTCGGAGGCGCCGTGGTCGCAGCCGGCGCCGTCATGGTTGGAGGCCGCGAAGCACAGGCTGAGTCACAGCCCGCCCGAGCCGAGTGGGAGAGCAGAGAGTTCAGGCCCGGCGAGAAGGTTCCGATCACCGCCGTGTATGACGTGATCCACGACAAGATCGATGGTCAGTCTCACGCTGCCGATCATCAGCTCACCCTGGCTGCTGGCGGCAGGTTTCCCAACTGCAAAGTATGTCAGGGGTGGGTAAAGTTTCGACTGCACCAGGCTGGGAAAGAAGTGACGTACTTCTGAAGCACGCTTGGACGAGGTGTGTCAAATGAAGCTTCGGCGAAATTCGATGATGAGGCTGGCGCCTGTATTGTTCGCTGGGATCGCAGCCGCGGCCCTGGGACAGACCACCGTACCGGATCCGGCGCGCGAAGCGGCCCATGATACGCGTTTGTCGACGGCATCCCAGCACGCGAAGCAGGTCTCCGCCCCTGGAGCATCGTACCCAAAACTTGGACCTGCATTGCCGGAGCAGATTGCGCTCGTAGGTCCGATCCTTCCCGCGAATGCGCTCACAGACTGGGGCGCAGCTCACAGGCTGCGGTTCTTTGGATGGGCCGATGGTGGCTACACCTGGTCCTCAAGTGGAAGCGGATTGCTGGCTGTCGAACCGCGCGAGAATCGGTTCGGCGATGCCTGGTTGCTGAACCAATCTGCCCTTGTTCTGGAGCGAATGGTTGGGAGCGGATGGTCGTGGGGATTTCGCGGCGAGTTCTACATGGGCGCGGACGCTGCGCTGTTGCACCCCATCAACGGCTTTGGCCCGTCCCCTACGTCGAACCCACGCTTCAGCACGGACTTTCGTCAGGCGTACTTCTCTTTCCACGCGCCACTCCTGACGGATGAAGGCATTGACGTCAAGCTCGGCCGGCAATACGTGCCCATAGGTTATGAAACCACCATGGCTCCATACAGGCCTTTGTATTCCAACGGCTACGCGTGGCTCTATTCGCAGAACGGAGCCACCACCGGTGCGATCGCGACGGTTCACTTCAACCCTGCTCTCGATATCATCGCGGGCGCCACGCTGGGCGTGAACTCCATGTACGACTTCCAGGGGCGCGCGCCCGACTATATCGTCCGAAGCGTCTATTGGCTTGGTTCTTCCCGGAAGACGAAGCTCGTCGGGACTTTTTACACCGGTCCAAAACCCATAGCCGCCGCGAAGGGCCGCGTGGGCAGGTGGCAGAGCATTGCCGAGGCGCAGGCAGTCCACAACGTGAGCCAGAGGTTGACCCTGGTCTCGGAAACCAATTTAGGCTGGCAGACGCGCGATCCTGGCCACCAGTTTCATACCTCGCAATGGTATGGGACCGCCGGCCTGGGGATCTATCACGTGAATCCGCACCTTGATGTCAATACGCGCGAGGAGTGGTTCCGCGATGCTAACGGTTCGCGCATTGGAAAGAGCGGAGACTTCGGCGAGATCACAGCGGGCCCTAACCTCATGCCATCGCGCATGATCAACTTCCGTCCCGAAGCTCGCTGGGATACGGCCAGCGAACGAGTCTTCGGTTCGGTGGGCGCTTCGAACCTGAAGAGCCATCAGTGGACGTATGCCTTCGAGACATTGATCAAGTTCTAAAGAGCCAAGTTACGCCACTCACAAGGATAGCGCTTAACCGTGCGGCTCTTAACCCGAGATCGGGACGGAAAAGTCGGCTAGCATGCACCGATTGATCGTCACCCTCGGGTCAAAGGTCGCCAACAGGGCTTATCGCTCATTGACGAGGTAGCGGTAGGATTGCCGGCGATTCGCCCCTATCTGAGATATCCACCTTGGGGAACAATGCGCATGGTCTAAACCAACTACTTCCCGGCGGGCGGGTTCTGTGCCGGCGGATCGGGCGGAAGAGAATAAATGACCTCGCCCGGCTTGGCGTAATGGAGCTTCTCGCGGGCTTCGCGCTCGATGGCGTGCGGATCCGACTTCAACTTCTCAACGCGCTCGCGCAGGCGCGCGTTCTCCTGCTCCAGGCTGTCGATCTCCTTGCGCAGTTGCTTGTCTTCCAGGCGCTTTTGCTGCCAGACGGACAGGCCGTGCTTGCCATTTACGACATGCCATGTGAGCAAGAGCGCAAGAGCGACCGCCAGCACACTGCCCGCAGGCCTCCATATCCGTACCACCACGTTCACCGCCCGTTCGGATAACGAGGGTGGCGGCGGCCTTCGGCCGCTTCGGCCGTGTGTCTGCTGTTGCGGGCTCCCTTCCTGCATTAATGTCCGGTTCTTCCCTATCCTGTAACGAAGTTCTTGGCCGCGGCGCTCAACGATTCCATGTCCTTCTCGCTTCGCGCCTCGGTGTAGGCCCTCACCATTGGCTCAGTCCCCGACAAACCGGTAGCAGACCCACGATCCGTCGTCGAGAATCAGCTTCAGACCGTCGGTACGCACCACCTTCGCCACCTTTCGGCCGCTCAGTTCCGCGGGATCAGCCTTCAACTTCTCAGTGAACGCGGTCTTCACTTCCGGGGTCAACCGAAAACTCTCGCGAATCGGATAGTAGGAACCAACCTTGGCAAGCAGGTCCCGTAATTGCACGCGCAGGCTGTTGCCACGGGCGGCCACCATCTCTGTAACCGGCAGGCCGGCGAGGATGCCGTCCTTCTCCGGAACGCGGCCGCGGATGGTCAATCCCGCCGACTCCTCGCCGCCGATGGCGATCATGTCCTAGATGATCAGGTGCGTGTCAGACGCCTGCAATGGCGCACTCGTACACTGATTCAGGGGTTTTCTCATGCCCGAAGCTACTGCCTCCGCCCGAATCGTCCTGACGACCACGACCAGCCTCGACGAAGCCAACCGCCTGGGCCGGACTCTCGTCGAAGAGCGCCTGGTGGCCTGCGCCACGCTGATGCCGGCTGTGGAATCGATCTGCTCCTGGAAAGGCAAGGTCGAAACAACGAGCGAATCCATGCTGATTCTGAAGACCAGCAGCGACCAGCTCGATGCCCTCGAGGCGCGCTTGCACCAGTTGCACAGTTATGAGACACCGGAGTTTCTGGTCCTTGCCGTGGAAGCAGGCAGCCACGCCTACCTCGCGTGGATGTTCGGCAGCCTGGGTGCGCAGCAATAGGCCTACCGGAGGCCTCGGCCCCCCTCGGCCCCTTGGTCCCTCAGTCCCTGCCTTTGGTATTCTTGGCTTCAGCGGTTCGCTCATTTGTCGAGGCCTTGATGCACTACCCCGAAGCGGCTGGTTGACGGCGGCGGATGGTTATTTTCATGCCACGCCAGTTGCAACATGATCGCCGGCAGGGCCAATTCATCTGGAGAAACCTTTCGACCCCCGATGCGCTGGTTATTGATTGTTCTGATCGTCTCGGTTTGTGCGCTCGTAGTTGTCTCGGGCGGACTGGCCCTGCACATCTGGCGGCAGCGGAAAGAGCCTGCGGGACACGCCGGAACGTCAGTGCACGAGGAGAGCGATGTTGAATCGGAGGAAGCTTCATGAGCACTGAAACCCGCTTGCCCGCCTCGTCCGCGCCATTGGCCGTAGCCGGTCCCCTGGCCTGGTTGCGCGGCGCCGGAATTGTCCTGGCGGCCACCGCATTCGTCGCCCTGTGCGCCCACGTCGCCCTGCCGCTTTGCTTTACGCCGGTGCCCCTTACCTTGCAGCCTTTCGCCGTGCTGCTGGTGGGCCTGCTGCTTTCTCCGCGCCTGGCTGCCGTATCTCTTTTTGCCTATCTCGGCGAGGGCGTGCTGGGGCTTCCGGTATTCGCTCCCAGCCCGGCCAGCGCACCCGGACTGGCTCATCTTTTTGGGCCGACGGCCGGCTATCTGCTGGCCTATCCATTTGCCGCATTGCTCATTTCCCTGCTCTATCGTCGCAGCCGCCGTGGATTTCTCCCCGCACTGCTCAGCGCAGGGGCGGGCAACCTGCTCATTCTGACCATGGGCGCTCTGTGGCTCGGGATGCTGACCCACGCGCCGTCGCCGGCCCTCCTGGTGCAATCCGTGATTCCGTTTCTCCCCGGTGATGCGCTCAAGGTGATCGCCGCTGCCTCTCTGGCTGCCGGATGTCTCCGCTTGCGCCGTCGCAACTCGCGTTTCTCTGACCCCGTATAGTTTTTCGTTGAAAGGACTTCTCCATTCTGTGAGTACCCAGGACTTCGAAGCGGCAACTCCCGCGGCCATCCGCGAAATCTCGATCGCCCACAGCCCCGACTCCGACGATGCCTTCATGTTTTACGGGCTGGCAACCAATAAGGTGCGCGTCCCCGGCTACAAGTTCACGCACACCCTGTGCGATATCGAGACGCTCAATCTCCGCGCCCAACAGGAAGCGTTCTTTGACGTCACCGCCATCAGCTTCCACGCCTATCCCTATGTCCAGAACAACTACACGCTGATGGGCTGCGGAGGCAGCGTCGGAGAAGGATATGGGCCAATGGTCGTGTCCAGCCGGCACCTCACCCCAGACGACCTGACCAAGGTTCGCATCGCGGTTCCCGGCAAGCTCACAACCGCTTACCTCGCGCTGAAGGTATTCAACGCCAACGTGGAGACGGAGACGGTTCCCTTCGATCAGATCATCCCTTCGATCCTTGCGGGGAAGTTTGACGCCGGGCTCATCATTCACGAGGGCCAGCTTACCTACAGTTCGAGCGGACTGCACCGGGTCATCGACCTGGGTGTGTGGTGGCGCGAAGCAACCGGCCTGGTGCTGCCGCTTGGAGGCAATGCCATCCGGCGCTCACTCGGGCCCGAAGTGCACACGATCGTCTCGAAAGCCTTGCGCGACAGCATCCAGCACGCCCTTGACCATCGTGACCAGGCGCTCGAATACGCCATGCAGTTCGCGCGCGACCTGGACACGTCGCTGGCTAATCGCTTCGTGAGCATGTATGTCAACGACCGCACGCTCGATTACGGCCCAGACGGCCGTAAAGCCATCCGCAAACTGCTCGATCTTGGGCACGAGCGCGGCATCATCCCGATTGCCCCGCTGGTCGACTTTGTCGACTGAGGAAGTTCGGGAGTCAAGCGGAATTCGATTACCATCGGGGCGGGCTATCGTACGAACGAGTCATTACAAATGACTCAGAAAGCCCTCTCCCTTTCCTAAGATTTCTCTTAGGCGCGCCGATGCATCCGGTGTAGACGATCCTGGCATGCCCGACGACTTCCATCCTTTGTTCCTTCTGGCTTCGGGCTCGGCGCCCCTGGCTGCGGACATCCGATCAAGCCTGCTCGACGGCGCCATCCAGCTTCAGCTTGTGGCTTCGGCGGACGCGGCACTCGAAGCGATGCTCGGCCCCCCTCTTCCCTCCCTTCTCCTGCTCGATGCCGAACTGCAGGGGCTGCCGATCGATCAATTGCTTGCCGCGTTGCACGTGGGCAGCGATGAGCGCCGGTTCCCCATTGTCGTGATCGCGGACGAGGGGATCCCGGAGTGGATGAAACGGCTGGCCGAAGGCGTGATCGACAACATCTTCCCGCACAACCTGCCGCCATTTCACTGGCGCCCGCAACTCGAAATGGTCCTGCGCACATTTCGGCGAATACGCGAACTCGAACAGTTGCGCGCAACCGCGACCCTGAATCGCGATATCGATCCGGTGACCGGTCTCGCAAATCGTGCCGCGCTGTTATCGATGCTGTTTCGCGAGACGGATCGCGTGCAGCGGATGAACACGTCGCTGTCGGTGATGCGCTTCGCTGTTGACGACATTGCGCACAGCCAAGGGCGGCTCGGTGAGGCAGCCTGGGATGAGGTTGTGAAAGAGGCGGCCGCCAGGGTGCAGCGGCTCTTGCGCACTTACGATTTATTTGGACGATTGGGCATGGCCGATTTCGCCGTTGGTCTTCCCGGATGCGCGCCAGTCAATGCGGTTTCCCTGGCTGAACGCATTCGCGCCGAGGTATTTAGCGTGCCATTCCGCGCGGAAGGCGCGGCGGTGCGCCTGACCGTCAGTTTCGGAATTGCGCCGAGCCATGGGCGGTCGCCGCTGATCGTTCTCCGCGAAGCGGAGCAGGCGCTGCAGGCGGCCAGGATTGCCGGCCCAGAGAAAATCCGGACGGCGCGCGATTGTGGCCAGCCGACGGCACGGGCTGCATTCCTTTCCACGTGATCGAGGAAGGACCTCTTCACCTGGTAAGAGGGTCTCAGACGCGGCCGGAAACTTCGGTCTCCAATCCGAGAAACTCCTGAAAGACCTCGTTCGACAGGAGACGGCCCCGCGCGCTCAGCCGCACGCACGATCCCTCGAAGAGCACAAGGCCATCCGCGGCAAGGCGATGCGCAACGTCGAGCGCGGGCCGGACCCGCTCGCGCCCAAACTCCTCTTCGAGCGCTGCGGTATCCACTCCTGCATTCAGACGCAGACCCAGGAACCATGCCTCTTCGTGCTGACGATCGGGCGAGAGCCATGCTGTCTCGGGCGGTTCGCTTCCGTCGAGATATGCCGTCAGGTCATCGGTGGTCTTCGATCGCAAGACGTGTGAGTCGCCGGCCGGCAACGCCGATGAAGCATCAAGGCCCAGGCCCAGGTAGGGCCGCCGCTCCCAGTAACGCAGGTTGTGGCGCGACTGATATCCCGGGCGCGCGAAGTTCGAGATCTCGTATTGCTTGATACCCGCATCGGCAAGCCTCTCAATGGCTGACTCATACATGCGCGCGATGGCGTCATCCGATGGAACCAGCCCTGCGTGGTAGCGCGTGCCGCCCTGCAGCATCTCGCGCCCGAGTCGCGAATCCTCATCCACCTCGAGCATGTAGACGCTGGCGTGCGGAACCCCGCTGCCGGTCAGCACATCCAGCGATTCGTCCCAGGACGCGAAGGTCTGTCCCGGCAGGCCGGCGATCAGGTCGACGTTCAGATTGTCGATCCCCGCCGCTCGCAGCCGCCGCAGATCATCGAAAACCGTGGCCCGGCTGTGCAGGCGTCCGGTCTCGCGCGCTTCGCGGTCGACGAACGACTGGACCCCCAGGCTTACCCGGTTCACGCCTGCTTCGGCAAGGGCGTGCAGCGTAGCATCGGCAAGCTGCCCGGGCGCACATTCGACCGTGATTTCAGCGCCGGGGTCGAGGTCGAATTCCTCCCGGAGCGCGCCGAAGAGCTTTCGTATCAATTCCGGAGCGAGCAGGGTGGGCGTGCCCCCACCCAGGTAAACTGTATCCACGGACCGGGGAAATTCCACACCCATTTGCGTCGCCCATCCGGGTACCGTCGTCAAATCCTCTATGAGCCGATCCACATAGCGCACGTGATCCCGGGCCGGGTAAACACCGGAAGCGAAGTTGCAATAGGTGCACTTGGACCGGCAAAAAGGCACTGCAATGTAAACGCCGAGCGAGTGACGCGACCCCCGCGTTTTTGGCTGCATCGATACCATCGAGGTTTATTCTTTCACGTGTTCAATCCCTCCGCCGACTCTTTCGATCCCCTGCCATCAGGCAGACATCATGACGCAATACAAAAGCAATCAAGGAGAGATGATTTGAGAGTTTGGGCATTTGCTGCTGCCGTGGCCTTCCTCCAGACCCTTTTGTCTTGTTGTCATTTGTTTCTGTATCGCACCCTGGTGGCGTTCTGGCCACCGTTCCTGCCATTGACCGCAGACGGCAGCCTCTGCCTGCGCAATACGCTGTTGGTGCTGTCGGCCAGCTTTATCGTTGCCGCGCTGCTCGGGTTTCGCTTCGACAACCGATTCGTCGCGTGGATGTACAGGCTGGCGTCGGGCTGGCTGGGCATTCTCAATTTTCTTTTCTGGGCGGCGTGGCTTTGCTGGGTCGCGGCTCTGCTGCTGAGGCTCTTCCCGCCCGGCACCGCGGCGACGATCCGCCCATGGATCGGGACGGCGTTCTTCGGTGCGGCCCTTCTCGTCAGCCTCTACGGACTCATCAATGCCCGCTTGATTCGCGAGCGTCGTGTCGCGGTGACCCTTCCCCGGCTCCCCGAATCGTGGAAAGGCCGCACCGCGCTGCTGGTCACCGACCTTCACCTGGGACACATCAACTCAACCGGATTCGCCCGGCGTATCGCCGCCATCGCGCGGCGGCTGGATCCCTCGGTCATCCTTGTGGCGGGCGATCTCTACGATGGGTCGAAAGCCGATCCGACGCGGCTGGCCGCTCCCTTATTCGCGCTTTCGCCGTCGCATGGAATCTTCTTCAGCGGAGGCAATCACGAGGACTTCGGCAATGCCGAGGAATATAACGCGGCGATCCAGAGGGGTGGCATTCGCATCTTGCACAATGAGTGCGCGATCGTGGACGGATTGCAGCTGATCGGGGTGTCTTATGCCGACTCCACCCTGCCCGCGCATCTGCGTTCTTTCCTGGACTCGTTGCATCTTGCCGACGGGCCGGCGAGCATTCTGCTGAATCATGTTCCGCACAGGCTGCCCATCGTAGAGCAGACGGGCGTCAGCCTGCAGCTTTCGGGACACACCCATGCGGGGCAGTTATTCCCGTTCACGCTGATCGTTCGCTGGGCCTACGGCAAGTTCAGTTACGGCTTGCAGCAATTCGGCAATCTTCAGGTTTTCACATCGAGCGGCGTGGGCACTTGGGGCCCTCCCATGCGCGTGGGAACGCATCCCGAGGTCGTGCTCATTATGTTCGAATGACCTCAACACTGTGTGCGCTTCGTCATTGATTTCATATCGGGCAACGGGAGTAGCATGAAACATCAGAATTGGAGCATGCTCCACTGGAGAACATCGCGTGTCCGACTCCCCCGACTCTACCGAGAAGACCGAAAAGACCGTCATCCGCACTCATCTCTCAGGGTATGACCTGCTGCTGCATCCCGAGTTGAACAAGGGCACGGCGTTTACCGAGGAAGAGCGCACCACGTTCGCGTTGCACGGCCTGCTTCCCCCGCATATCGGCAGCCTGGAGGATCAGCGCGAACGCCGCAAGAAGACGCTCGACAACCAGCCCAACTCGTTTGCGAAATACACAGTGATGCGCGATCTCCAGGACAGCGACGAGACCCTCTTCTACTCGCTGATCGAGCACAACACCGAAGAATTGCTGCCTATCGTCTATACGCCCGCGGTCGGCGAGGGCTGCCAGCGTTTTTCCGAGATCTGGCGAAAGCCGCGCGGCCTGTTCATCAGCTATCCGAATCGCAACCTCATCGATCGCATGCTGTCCGATCGGCGCTATGACCAGATCCGCTGCATCGTGGTCAGCGACGGCGAACGCATCCTGGGCCTCGGCGACCAGGGCGCAGGCGGCATGGGCATCCCTATCGGCAAGATGGCGCTCTACACCGCCCTGGGCGGCATTCCACCGCAACACTGCCTGCCGATCCTGCTGGATGTGGGCACGGATAACGAAGCGCTGTTGAATAACCCCATCTACATCGGCTGGCAGCATCATCGCGTGCGCGGTCAGGAGTACGACGACTTCATCGAGGCCTTTGTCAGCGCCGTTCAGCGACGCTGGCCGCACATCCTGCTGCAGTGGGAAGACTTCGCCGGGGAAAACGCGCTGCGCATCCTCGCACGTTATCGGGACCGCCTGTGCACGTTTAATGACGACGTTCAGGGCACTGCGGCAGTGACCACCGGCGCGCTGTTTGCCGCCGTGAACGCCACCGGCATTCCGCTGCGCGAGCAACGCATCGCAATGTTCGGGTCAGGATCGGCCGGCGTGGGGATTATTGTTCTGCTCGTTGCGGCCATGAAGGAACAGGGACTGTCGGAGGATGCGGCCCGCGAGCGTATCTACGCCTTCAACCGGCGTGGCCTGATCGTGGAAGGCGACCCGACCCTCCGCGCGAGCCAGATTCCACTCGTGCGGAAGAAGGCGGAAGTCGCCGGTTGGGCTTTGTCAAACTCCGGCCCGATTTCGCTGCGCGATACGGTTGAAAACGCGAAGATCACGGTGATGGTGGGCGTGTCGGCGCAGGCGGGCGCGTTCACGGAAGAGATCGTACGCACCATGGCGCGCAACACACCGCGTC
>Ga0335069_10007055_pt1 | contig 16259 bp, 13 predicted proteins | sample Lox_Sample_11_FD_206714 | JGI IMG/M metagenome (GOLD analysis project Ga0335069, IMG submission 206714) | Soil microbial communities from Loxahatchee National Wildlife Refuge, Florida, United States - Lox_Sample_1.1 | ecosystem: Environmental > Terrestrial > Soil > Wetlands | place: USA...
CACGGCGTCGGCGCCGCCGGTCCCGGTCAACCCGACCTCGACCGCACCGCCGGCGGGCACGAACTTGAGCGCGTTCTCCAGAAGGTTGGCGAGCATCTGCGCGAGCAGCTGCCGGTTGCCCTGCACCATGCAGGTCGGCGGCGCGTGCACGGCGAGCGCCAGTCCCGCCTCACGCGTCGCCGGCGCATACAGCTCCGTCATCTCGCGCGCCAGTTCCGCAAGGTCCACGGTTTCGGATTCGGCGAGTCCGGCGCCGGAGTCGGCGCGCGCAATCTGCAGCAACGTCGCCAGCGTGCGCTGCACGCGGTCGAGGTCGCCGATCGCTGCCCCGACGGCCTCGCGCAGCTCCTCCCCCTCGCCCTGGCGCTGCGCCGCCGTCTCGAGGCGCACGCGCAGCCGGTACAGCGGCGAACGCAGGTCGTGCGCGGCGCTGTTGAAGGTGGCGCGCACCACGGCGGTCTGGCGTTCGACGCGGTCGAGCGCGTGGTTGACGGCGCCGGCGAGCTGATCGAACTCGTCGTTCGCACGGCTCACCGGCAGGCGCTGCGCCAGGTCGCCGGAAATGATGTGCTCGCAGGCCGCCGCCGCCGCGCGCACCCGCGCACTGACGCGCCGGCTGTACCACCACCCGATCAGTCCCGACAGCAGCGCCGCGAGCGTGACGCTCCACAGCATCGCCTGGCGCAGCCGCCGCACGAAGGTGCGGCGCTCGGACACGTCGGTGCCGACCAGCAGCCGGTGGCCGTCGAACGCATCGATGCCCGCGCGCACGGGATGATCGATCTCGGCACCGTGCTCGCGCGCCTGCAGGTCGAACTCGATCCACTGGGCGCCGGCCGCCGCGGCCGGCGGCCATGCGGAGAGGTTGCCCGCCACGCGGTTGCCGTCGGCATCGATGAGCATGTACACGGCGCCGGTGCGGCCCCAGCTGTCGGTGCGCCGGTTGAGCGTCTCGATCAGGCTCTGCAGCCCTCCCTCCTCGTACTCGTCGTGCAGGCCTTCGAGCTCGGCGCCGATCACGAGGTCGACCTCGCGCGCCAGCTCGCGCTGCGTGGCGAGAAAGACGGCGGCGAGCAGCACGCCGACGGCCAGCGTGAAGACGCCGACGTACAGGAAGGCCAGGCGGACCGCGGAGGATTGCAGCACGCGCCGCACGCTGGAGGCCCTCAGACGCGGATCATGTAGCCGGCGCCGCGCACGGTGTGCAGCAGCGGCGTCTCGAAGCCACGATCGACGGCCTGGCGCAGCCGGCTCATGTGCACGTCGATGAGGTTGGTCTGCGGGTCGAAGTGCAGGTTCCAGACACTCTCCAGCAGCATCGTGCGCGTGACCACCTGCCCCGCGTGCCGCATCAGGTACTCGAGCAGCTGGAACTCCTTGGTGGTCAGCTGAATCTCGCGCCCGGCGCGCTGCACGCGCCGCGACAGCAGGTCGAGTTCGAGGTCCGCGACCCGCAGCACGCTCTGCGGCGGCGCCTGCGTCGCCGCACGCCGCATCAGCGCCTCGATCCGCGCCTGCAGCTCGGAGAGTGCGAACGGCTTGATCAGGTAATCGTCGCCGCCGGCGCGCAGTCCCTCGACGCGGTCGTCGACGGTGCCGAGGGCGCTCAGCACCAGCACCGGTGTCTGCCGGCCCTGCTGCCGCAGGGCGCTCACCAGCGAAAGGCCATCGAGCCGCGGCAGCATGCGGTCCACGATCAGCAGGTCGTGGCGTCCGGTGCTCGCCTCGCGCAGCCCGTCCTGACCGTCGCTGCAGCGCTCCACGGCGTAACCCGCGGCGCGCAGCCCGTCGGCGATGTGGCGCGCGGCCTCGGCGTCGTCCTCGACCAGCAGGATGTTCACGGGCGGCATTCGACCATGGAAGGTGTCGTCCGTTCCAGTCGGCCCCACGGGCCCCGGCAACGCCCCGGGACTTGCAAAGATATTTCAGTCATGAAATATTCGGATTCCAAATCTCACCGGCCTGAAACATGTCCTACCCGGTCTGGTCGTCGAGCATCGAGCGCGTCGAGGCGGGCGTGCGCCGCGTCGCCGAGCGCCACGGCGACCTGCCGGTCGAGCTGCTCGTCCTGTCGCGGCTGCTCGTCGGCCTCGGCCGTGACCTCGCGGCGAACGCCGACGAGCTGTTCCGCGAACACGACCTGAACGAGAGCGACATGCGCGTGCTCATGCAGCTGTTTGGCCGCGAGGACGGCACGGCCAACGCCGGCGATCTCGTGGCCAGCGCGGCCCAGAGTCCCGCCAACATCACCCGCATCGCCGACTCGCTGGTCGAACGCGGCCTGATCACGCGCCAGCCCGGCGTCGCCGACCGCCGCTGCGTGCTGCTGCGGATCACCCGACGCGGCGAGCACCTGGTGCGGTCGATGCTGCCCCGGGTGTCGGAGCACGCGCGCCGCACGTTCGGCGCCCTGGGACCCGCTGAGGTGCGCCGCCTGACTGCCGATCTGCGCCGCATCGCCGCGACGCTGGCCGAGATTGCCGCCGGCGAGAAGCCCTCCGAGGAGGCCGCCCCATGAACCCGATTCGCCCGGCTGCGGCCGCGGTCGGCGCCGCCCTGCTGCTGGGCGCGTGTGCGGGACTGCCGCGCGCCACGCCGGCGCCGGCCCTGCGCTCGGCGGCACCACTGGCCGAAGCGACCATGGCGGGCGCGCCCGCCGGCGCATGGCCCCGGCAGCAGTGGTGGCGCCGCTACCAGGACCCGACGCTCGACGAACTCGTGCAGCGCGCGCTGGACCGCTCGCCGACGATCGACACGGCCAGGGCGCGCTTCGACACCGCCCAGCAGCAGTTGCGGCTCGCAAGCGCCGCGCGCGGCGTGCAGATCGACGCCTCGGCGACGGCCGAGCGGCAGCGCCTCAGCGACAACGGCATGTTCCCGCCGGCCTTCCTCGGCTTCCACTGGTACAACCAGCTCGATCTCGGCGTCCGCGCCCGCTACGTCTTCGACTGGTGGGGCCGGCAGCGCGCCGAAATCGCCGCCGCGGTGGACAGCGCGCGAGCAGCGCAGGCGGAGGCGTCGACCGCCGCGCTGGCGCTCGCGGCCGCGGTGAGCGACACCTATTTCGGCTGGCAGGCGGACCAGCAGCGCATCGCGCTCGCCCGCGAGCGGCTCGACGTCGCCGAGCACGCGCTGCGCATCACCACGGCGCGGGTCGCCGCCGGCCTCGATCGCGACGATGCCGCGCAGCGCGCGAGCGCGCTGCGCGCCGCCGCCGAGGAACAGCTGGCCGCCTTCGAGGGTTCGGCGGAGCTGCGTCGCGTGCTGCTCGCCGCGCTGCTGGGCTGCGCGCCGGCGGAACTGCCGCCGCTCGCGGCCCGACCGCTGCCGGCGACCGCGGCTGCGCTGCCCGCCAACGCCAGCATCGATCTGATCGCGCGGCGCGCCGACATCACCGCCAGCCGCTGGCGGGTCGAGGCCGCGGTCCAGAACGTCAAGGCCGCGCGCGCGCAGTTCCTCCCCGACATCAGCCTGAATGCGCTCGCCGCGCTGTCGAGCATCGACTACGGCAAGCTGTTCGAATACGGCAGCCGGGCACCCGCCGCCGGCGTCGCCGTGCACCTGCCGTTGTTCGACGCGGGACTGCTGCGCGCCCAGCACGGCGCGCGACAGGCCGAGCTGCGCGCCGCGATCGCCAGCTACGACGAGACCCTGATCGCCGCGGCGCGCGACGTGGGCCAGCAGGTCGCGATCCGCCAGCAGCTCGCTGCGCGGGCCGCCGCGCGCGCGGCGCAGGCCCAGGCGGTAGGCCGCGTCGTGGCCGCCGCCCACCGCCGCGTCGAGCAGGGCGTCAGCGACCTGCGCGCCGAGCTCGACGCGACCCAGTCCGAGATCGATCAGCGCGCCGCGGCCCTCGAGCTCGACGCCGCTGCCATCGCCGCCGACATCGCGCTCACGCAGGCGCTGGGTGGCGGCTTCGAAGCCAACGGGAACGCCTCATGAACACGCCCGCCCCAACACCCGCCGAAGCGCCCGCCGAGAACGGCAACCGCCGCCGCGTGCTGCTGATCATCACCGCGGCGCTCGTCGCGATCACCATCGCCGCGCTGCTGTGGTGGAAGCTGGTGCTGTCCGTCCGCGAGACCACCACCGACGCGTACGTCGCCGGCCACCAGGTCAGCATCTCTTCCCAGGTGCCGGGCACCGTCGTCGAGGTCCGCGTCGAGGACACCCAGCTGGTGCATGCAGGCGATGTGCTGGTGCGGCTTGATCCCGCGGATGCGGACACGGCCCTGCAGCGCGCACGCAGCGCGCTCGCCACCGCAGTGCGCGCCGTGCGCACGCAGACCGCCGGCGCCGCGGAGGCCGATGCGCTGGTCGTCACGCGCCGCACGGAGCTCGCGAACGCCGAGGCCACGCTCGCGCGGCGCGAACCGCTGGTCGCCGACCAGGCGGTGTCGAAGGAGGAGCTGACGGACGCGCGCACCGCGGTCGAGCGCGCGCGCGCCGCGCTGCAGCAGGCCGAGGCGCAGGCGCGCGGCGCGCACGCGGCGATCGACGGCGTCAGCGTGCGCGAGAATCCGTCGGTGCTGCAGGCGCGCGCAGCGTTCCGCGAGGCCTGGCTCAACGCGCACCGCAACACCATCATCGCGCCGGTCAGCGGCCGCGTCGCCCAGCGCAGCGTGCAGGTCGGTCGCCACGTGCAGCCCGGCGAGCCGCTGATGATGATCGTCCCGGAGGACGAGCTCTGGATCGACGCGAACTTCAAGGAGACACAGCTGCGCCACATCAGGATCGGCCAGGCCGTGCGCGTGATCGCCGACGTCTACGGCAGCGGCGTGACCTTCCACGGCCGGGTCGCCGGCGTGTCCGCCGGCACCGGTGCGGCCTTCGCGCTGCTGCCGCCGCAGAACGCCTCGGGCAACTGGATCAAGGTCATCCAGCGTGTGCCGGTGCGCATCGCGCTCGATCCCGGGGAACTTGCCGCGCACCCGCTGCACATCGGCCTCTCGACCGAGGTCAACGTCGACACCGCTTCGACGCCGGTCGCGATGCCGCCGCCCGCGGCGGCCGGCACCGACGTCTATGCGCTCGACACCGCGCGCGAGGACGCCGAGGCCGAGGCCATCATCGCGGCGAACCTGCGCGGCGCGCCCTGAGTCCCCGCCACCGGCCATGAGCGAACGCGCTGCACCCGAAGCCGCGCCGGAGGAGCACACCCCGTTCGAGGGCGCGCAGCTCGTGCTGCTGACGATTGCGATCGCCGCGTCGACGTTCATGGAGATCCTGGATACGACGATCGTCAACGTCTCCGTGCCCTCGATCGCCGGCAGCCTCGGCGTGAGCCCCAGCGAGGCGACCTGGACCGTGAGCTCGTACGCGCTCGCGGCCGCGATCGTGCAGCCGCTGACCGGCTGGCTCGGCCGGCGCTTCGGCGAGGTGCGTACCTTCGTCACCTCGATGCTGCTGTTCATCGCGACGTCGGCGGCCTGCGGCCTCGCGCCGAGCATGGGCATGCTGGTCGCCGGGCGTGTGCTGCAGGGACTGGTTTCCGGACCGATGGTGGCCCTGGCGCAGGCGCTGCTGATGCGCAACTACCCGCTCGCGAAGCGCGGCATGGCGCTCGCGATCTGGGGACTGGTCGTCGTGGTCGCGCCGATCTGCGGGCCGGTGCTGGGTGGTTGGATCACCGACAACCTGTCCTGGCCGTGGCTGTTCTACATCAACATCCCGGTCGGGCTGCTGGCGGCGAGCATCAGCTGGACGCTGCTGCACAAGCGCGAGTCGAAGCGCGTCAAGGTCCCCGTGGACGCGATCGGCCTCATCCTGCTGGTCGTGGGCGTCGGGGCGCTGCAGTACACGCTCGACAACGGCAACGATCTCGACTGGTTCGGCTCGCCCGTCATCATCACGAGCGCGCTGCTGGCGGCAGTCGCACTGATCTACCTGGTCGCCTGGGAGTTCACCGACCGTCATCCGATCATCGACATCCATCTGTTCCGGATCCGCAACTTCACGGTCGCGTCGGTGCTCACGGTCGGTGCATTCTTCTCGTTCTTCGGCTCGACGGTACTGTTCCCGCTGTGGCTCGAGACCACCGTCGGCTACACCGCAACCTGGGCGGGTCTGGCGATGGCCCCCTTCGGCTTCATGATGATGATCGTCATGCCGGTTCTCGGTCGCAACCTGCCGCACGTCAACAAGCGCGCGACGATCACCATCGGCTTCTCGCTCATCGTCGTCAGCATGCTGTGGATGACGCGCCTCAACGAGCATTCCTCGTTCTGGCAGCTCGCAGCACCGCGCATGCTGATGGGCTTCGGCATGCCCTTCTTCTTCCTGCCGCAGAACGTGATCCTGCTGTCGCGCATCAAGCCCGACCAGTACGCCTCGGCGTCCGGGCTGTGGGGCTTCCTCCGCACCTTTGCCGGCAGCATGTCGACCGCGGTGTCGGTCTACATATGGAATCACCGCCAGGACTACCACCACGCCGTGCTGGTCGAGCACGTCAACTCCGCCGCCGCCGGCTGGAACGCGGTACACGGCTCGCTGGCGCAGGCGGGGTTGCCGGACCGCGCGATCAGCGCGATCACCGAGATGACGGTGGCGCAGCAGGCCAGCACGCTCGCGATCAACGACTCGTACCTGGTGTACGCCGTCCTGATCGTGTGCCTGATCCCGCTCATCTGGCTGGCGCGGCCGCCGTTCCTGCCGCCGCAGGGCGCTGGCGGCGCGCCCCACTGACGGCGGCCGGCGCCTCGAAGAACTGCGCGGGCGGCCGGCGCGCAGGGCGCCCGGGCCGCTGCGGTATAGTGGGCGTCGATGAGCGATCTCAAGCTCAAGGATCTCCGTTACCTGGTGGCCCTCGCTGACACGCGGCACTTCGGCCGCGCCGCTGCGCGCTGTTTCGTCAGCCAGCCGACGCTGTCGGCACAGTTGCGCAAGCTCGAGGAGTACCTCGGCGTGCAGCTCGTCGAGCGTGCACCGCGGCGCATCACCCTGACCGAGGCCGGCGAGGCGATCGCGGCCCGCGCCCGCGGCATGCTCGAATCGAGCCAGGAGATCGTCACGCTCGCGCACGCGCTGCGCGACCCGCTGGCCGGCCGCTTGCGGCTCGCGCTGCTGCCGACGATCGGCCCCTACCTGCTGCCGCTGGTCGCGCCGAAGATCCGCAAGGCGCTGCCGCGCCTCGAGCTGATGCTGTACGAATACCAGACGCGGCCGATGCTCGAGCATCTGCGCAATGGCGAGATCGACGTCGGCATCCTGGCGCTGCCCGTCAACGAGGAGGGGATCGAGACCCGCGCCCTGTACGACGAGCCGTTCATGCTCGCGATGCCGGAGACCCATCCCCTCGCACGCCGCAAGGAGGCGCGGGTTACCGATCTCGACGGCGAGACGCTGCTGCTGCTCGAGGACGGCCACTGCCTGCGCGACCAGGCGCTGGCGGTGTGCCACAACACCAGTGCGCACGAGAAGCAGGATTTCCGTGCGACCAGCATCGAGACGCTGCGGCAGATGGTGGCCGCAGGCGTCGGACTGACGCTGCTGCCGGCGCTCGCGACGCGCGGCGCCTACGGCGCGGCCAGCGGGCTCGCGATCCGGCCCTTCGCAAAGCCGGCGCCGATGCGCCACATCGGCGCGGTGTGGCGCGCGAGCAGTGCGCGCACGCGGGCCATCCAGGCCGTCACCGACCTGATTGCGCGGCACGCCGGGCTCGCATGAGCGAGCCTGAGCCGGCCGACCTGTCGATCTACGACCGGCTGCACTGGTCCGACGAGCAACTGACCGAGCTGCTCGCGAGCGGCGCGCAGCGCCGCGAGCTGCAGGCCTACTTCGGTCACGCCGACTACGAGCGGCTCGCGGGGCTGGCGCGGTTTCGCGCGGTGCATCGCGGCCGGGCCCCAAGGCCCCGGGTCTACGTCATTCCCGGCATCCTCGGCTCCGAGCTCGGCATCCCGCGGCCGGCGCCGTGGCCGCCGGACCTGTTGTGGCTCGACGCGATCGACATCATCCGCGGCCGCCTCACCGAACTCGGCCTCGACGCGCCGCGCGGTGTCGTGCCGCTCGGCGTCCTGCCGACCACTTACCTGCCGCTGCGGCTCGAGCTCGAGGCGGCCGGGTGCGACGTGGTGATGCACGCCTACGACTGGCGCCGCAGCATTCTCGATGCCGGCCACGAGCTGGGCGAGCGGCTCGCGGCGGATCCCGCGCCGGCGATCCACGTCGTCGCGCACAGCATGGGCGGCCTGGTCGCGCGCGCGGCGTTGCGCCACGCCGGTGGTGCGCGCATCGCGCGGCTGATCACCGTCGCGACGCCGCACCGCGGCGCGCTCGCGCCCCTGCAGGCGCTGCGCGGCACCTATCCCGTCGTGCGCCGGCTCGCGGCGCTCGACCTGCGGCACGACGCCGGGCAGCTCGCGCACGAGGTATTCAGCACCTTCCCGAGTCTGTACGAGATGCTGCCGCCCGCCGGCGCGATGGGCGAGCTCGACCTCTTCGATCCCTCGAGCTGGCCGGCCGGCCAGCCGGCGCCGGATCCTGACCTGCTGCGGGCGGCACGCGCGCTCACGGCGGGGCTCGCGCCGCTCGATGCGCGCTGCGTCGCGATCGTCGGCGTCGGCCAGCGCACCGTGATCGGCGTCGAGCGCGAACAGGAGGAGTTCCGGTATGCGGTGAGCGGCGCCGGCGACGGCACCGTGCCGGCATCCAGTGCCGCCGCCACCGGCATCGACCACTATTACTTCCGTTGCGAGCACAGCGAGCTGACGCGCAGCGGGACGGTGGCGCGCGCGCTGCTGGACCTGATCGCCAGGGGCGCGACCGGCCGCCTGCAGCGCAGCTCGGCGCTCGCGCACCAGCCGGCGATCAGCGTCACCGACGCCGATCTGCGCCGTGTCTACAACGACAAGGTCGACTGGCACGCGCTGTCGCCCGAGGCCCGGCGCATCTACCTGCAGCGGCTCAACGAGCCGCCACCGCAGTACCTGCGACGCGCAGCACGGCGCGGCCGCTGAATCCTCTGGAATCTTAGGTCAAACCGCCGGTCAACGCCCGGCGGTCGGCGGCGTTGACGCCGTAACCGCACCCGACCGAAGGAGAGCCCATGCGCCCGCGTCTTCTCGCATTGCCCGCCGCCCTGCTCGTTGCCGCGAGCGCCTCCGCCGATGCGGCCGGTGTCGACGTCGCGCTCGGCGCCCTCGCGGGCGGCGGCGGCAGCAACAGCTACACCGCGTCGGCCAGCCTGACCGCGGGCCCGCACTGGACCCTGGGCGCGGGTGCTGGCAGCAGCCGCGCGGCCGGCCCGGCCGGCTCGCTCTCGGGCACGCAGTGGGACGTCTCGGCGGACGTGCACGCCTCCTGGATCGGGCTCGAGGCGCGCTACGCGCAGTGGGACGACTCCGGCAACTTCGGCGCCGAGACGCCTGCCGCGACGCTGTACCTCCAGCGCGATGCGCTGCGCTTCGAAGCACTGGGCGAGTGGCCGCGCTATCGCATCGACTACCAGCTCACGCTCCTCGGCCGCACGCTAGATCGCAGCTACAGCTTCTCCGCCAGTGGCTACGGCGCCGGCCTGTCGTGGAACGGCGAGCACTGGCAGGCCTACGTGCGCGGCCTCGACTACCGTTACGGCGACCAGATCGACCGCCTCGCGGCGATCGTGCAGTCGCCGGACCTCGCGCACTTCCCGCGGCTCGCGGCGTTGCTGGGATCGGTCGCAACCCTGACGCAGGGCGCGCTCGACTACCAGTACGGCGCCGGCCTCGGCGCCAGCTACGGACGCTATGGCCCGCATTTCGACTGGCAGCACGTCCGCGACGCAATCGGCGGCGTGAACGCCGACAGCTACACGCTTGGCCTGCGATTCGCGCTGTCGGAGCGCTGCGACCTCGACCTGGGCGGCGGCGTGACGCGCTCGGCCGTCACGGGTGATCAGGGCTTCGGCAGCCTCACGCTCGGCATCCACTGGTAAAGTGCGGCGGGTGAACGCGCCCCGCACGACGCTGCTCTGGCTGCGCCAGGACCTGCGGCTCGCCGACCATCCGGCCCTGCATCACGCACTCGAGCGCGGCAGCGCCGTCGTGCCCGTCTACATCGACGGCGCTGGCGAGGAGGGCGCCTGGCGCGCGGGCGCGGCTTCGCGCTGGTGGCTGCACCATTCGCTCGCCGCGCTCGACGCGGCGCTGCGGGCCGCAGGCTCGCGCCTCATCCTGCGGCGCGGGCCGGCGCTCGAGACCTTGCGCGCGCTGGCGCGCGAGTGCAGCGCCGATGCCGTGACCTGGAACCGCCGCTACGAGCCGCTCGCGATCGAGCGCGACCGCGCGCTGAAGGCCGCGTTGCAGGGCGATGGGCTCGAGGTCACGAGCCACAACGGCGCGCTGCTGGTCGAGCCCTGGGCGGTGCAGACGAAGTCCGGGCAACCGTTCCGCGTCTACACCCCCTTCTGGCGGACGCTGATGGCGACGCTCGAGCCCGCGACACCCCACCCGGCACCGCGGACGATTCCGGCGCCCGCGACCTGGCCGGCGAGCGAGCCGCTCGCGGCGCTCGATCTGCTGCCCGCGGTCCGCTGGGACTCCGGGCTGGTCGCCACCTGGCAGCCGGGCGAGGCCGGCGCGGCGACACGGCTCGCCGCGTTCTGCGCGCAGGGCCTCGCGGGCTACCGCGACCGCCGCGACCGACCCGACATCGAGGGCACGTCGCGCCTCTCGCCGCACCTGCACTTCGGCGAGCTCTCGCCCCGGCAGCTCTGGCACGCGATCGGCGCCGCCGAGGCACGCCGCGGCCTGCCCGCGGCCGAATGGCGCCATGGCAAGTTCCTCGCCGAGCTGATCTGGCGCGAGTTCGCGCATCACCTGCTGTTTCACTTCCCCGCAACCGTCGACGCGCCGCTGCAGGAGGCGTTCCGCCGCTTTCCGTGGCGCGAGGATGCGGCGCAACTCGCGGCCTGGCAGCGCGGCCGCACCGGCATCGCGCTCGTCGATGCCGGCATGCGCGAGCTGTGGAGCACGGGCTGGATTCACAACCGCGTGCGCATGGTCGCGGCCTCGTTCCTGGTGAAGAACCTGCGCATCGACTGGCGCCACGGCGCCCGCTGGTTCTGGGACACGCTGGTGGATGCCGACCTCGCCAGCAACACGCTCGGCTGGCAGTGGGTCGCGGGCTGCGGCGCCGACGCCGCGCCCTACTTCCGGGTCTTCAACCCGCAGACACAGGCGGAGAAGTTCGACCCGGATGGTGCCTATCGTGCACGCTGGCTGGGCGCGGGCGATCGCGCGCGCGCGCCGCTCGTCGATCTGGGCGCGTCGCGGACTGCGGCGCTGGAGGCCTGGCGCGCCATGCGCGCCGCCGCCGGGGATTCATAGCGCGTCCTCGAAGCCCGCGAGTCGCGCGGAGATGTCCCACAGACGCTGCGCGTCCGCATCGCTCGCCGCCGCCGGCGCCGGCTCGCACGGGGCCCGCCGCACGTAGTAGCCGCCGGTCGCGCCGGCGAGCTCGGGTGCCGCGGCGAGGTGGATCAGCGTATCGGCGCCGGCCTCGGGCGCGAGGCCATGCGTGGCCTTGCGCAGCCGCATCAGCAGGCGCCACGGCAGCGGGGTATTGTCGGCGAAGCGGGTGGCGACGAATCCGGGGTGCAGGCTGTTGACCGTGACGCCGCGGCCCGCGAGCCGCCGCGCCAGCTCGCGCGCGAACAGCAGGTTCATCAGCTTCGACTGCGCGTAGCCGCGGATGCCGTTGCGCTGCAGGTCTGCGAAGTCCACCCGGCCGTAGCGGTGCGCGCGCGAGGACGTGCAGACGATGCGCGCCGGCGCGGCGGCGCACAGCCGCGGCAGCAGCAGCCGCGTCAGCACGTAGTAGGCGAGGTGATTGAGCGCGAAGGTCGCGGCCAGGCCATCCACGGTGCGCTCGCCGCCCATGAACACGGCACCGGCGTTGTTGACCAGGACGTCGATGCGCGGCTCGCTGCCGGCGATCCGTTCCCCCACCCGCCGCATCTCGGCGATCGACGTGAGATCGGCCAGGTGCACGACGTGCCGGGCGGCCGGATTCGCCGCGCGCAGCCGTGCCAGCGTCGCCTCGGCGCGCGCGCGCTCGCGCGCCACGACCACGATGCGCGCGCCGCGGCGGGCGAGCTCGACGGCCGCGACGCCGCCGATTCCCGATGTGGCCCCCGTGATCACGACGGTCGGGGGCACCGCCGGTGCCGCCACGCGGTCTGCGCGCGTCATTGCTCCCTCCTCAGCACGGCCTGGCCCATGCGCAGCGGCCGCCCGGCCTCGATGCCCGCCTCCAGGGCCCAGCCCGGCGGCGCGACGACGATGATCGTCGAGCCGAGCTCGAACCACCCGAGCTCGTCACCGCGGCGGTAGCGGGCATCGCAGTCGACGGCCTCGACGCCGCTGTACCGCAGCCGCGGGAATCCGGGCAGACAGTGCAGGCGGATGCTCGCGACCAGCACCGCGCCGACCGCGACCAGCGTGAGCGGCGCATCGTCCGGCAGCCGGGCATGCAGCACCGCGCGCTCGTTGCGGCAGTACAGCCGCGCGACGCGCTGCACCGCGGGTGGATTCACGTTCCACACGTCGCCCGCGACGTGCGTCACGCGCGCCACGCGGCAGTCGCCCGGCGCGTGGAAGCGATGGTACATGCCCGCCGTCAGGCGCAGCGTCAGGTACGCGCAGCCCTCGTGCCGCGCCGCGAGCGCTGCGTCGGCCAGCAGCTCACCGATCGCGTAGCTCGAGCCCTTGGCCTGAAGCATCGTGCCGGCGTGCACCGTCCCACGGGCGCCCACGATCGCGTCGCAGGGACTGACCAGCACGGCGGGGTCCGCCGCAATGGGGCGGGCGCCGGGCCGCAGTTCGCGCGTGAAGCAGTCGTGCAGGCTGCGGAAGCGCGCTGCACGTGCGTCGCGCAGATCTGCGCCGGAGAAGAACTTCCACACGGCGATGCTCGGGACCCGCACCAGCGGGTGCTCCACGCGGCTGAGCCAGCCGATGAACCGGGTCAGGCCGCGGCGCGGGATGCGATTCGTGAGGAGGAAATTGAGCTGCGGCTGCAGCAGCACGCGCTCGCGCGCGCGACACCAGAGGCTCATCGTGTCATCGGATTGTCATGCAAATCGCCACAATAGGGGGCACAGTGTATAGACCCCTGTCGTATATCGCCGCCGCGGTGGTGCTGGCCGCGGCCCTGCGCTGGCTTTGGCTGCGCATCGAGCTGTCGCTCGCGAAGCATCGCTCGCTCGCCGGACACGCGCGCTGGGGACGGCGCCTCGCGCGCTGGCTGCCGTTCTACGAGTACGACGAGCGCCGCTTCTTCCGCGCCGACGGCGCGCCCGACGCGGTGGCCGAGCAGCGTCGCGCGGGCTTCGAGCGGCTGGCCGCGCTGTACGCCGCGCGCTTCGCGCGCTCGGCCGCGCTCACGCAGCAGGCGGCGACGCGGATCTCGGACCTGCAGCTCACGGCGCGCTATCGCGTGCCGTTCCAGTTCAGCCGTTACGTGCGCGAGCGACTCAAGCCCGGCGGCTTCGTGCAGGCCTCCGCCGGCACGACGCTCACCGATCTCGACGGCAATCGCCTGTACGACCTGACCGGCTCGTACGGCGTCAACGTCTTCGGCAACGATTTCTACAAGCAGTGCATCGAGGCCGGCAGCGCGCGCGTCCGCGAGCTCGGACCGGTGCTCGGGCCGCTGCACCCGCTCGCCGCCGACAACGCCGAGCGGCTGTGCGCGCTCTCCGGCATGGACGAGGTCTCGTTCCACATGTCGGGCACCGAGGCGGTGATGCAGGCGGTACGCCTTGCGCGCTACCACACCGGCCGCCGCTGCCTGGTGCGCTTCTGCGGCGCCTACCACGGCTGGTGGGGCGACGTGCAGCCCGGCGTCGGCAACCCGCAGCCGGCGCGCGACACCTACACGCTCGCCGACATGAGCGAGCGCAGCCTCGCGGTGCTGCGGCACCGTCGCGACATCGCCTGCGTGCTCGTCAACCCGCTGCAGGCGCTGCATCCGAACGCCAACGCGCCGGGCGACTCGGCGCTGCTCGACAGCGCGCGCCGCGCACACTTCGACCGCGCGGCCTACGCCGACTGGCTGCGCCGGCTGCGCGCGGTGTGCAGCGAGCGCGGCATCGTGCTGATCTTCGACGAGGTGTTCCTCGGCTTCCGCCTCGCTCCCGGCGGCGCGCAGGAATACTTCGGCGTGCGCGCCGACCTCGTGACCTACGGCAAGACGGTCGCCGGCGGCCTGCCGATCGGCGTCGTCTGCGGCCGCGCCGCGCTGATGCGCCGCTTCCGCGATGACCGCCCCGCCGACGTCTGCTTCGCGCGCGGCACCTTCAACGCGCATCCCTACGTGATGGGTGCGATGCACGAGTTCCTGCGCCGCTGGGAACAGCCGGAGCTGCGCCGCCTGTATGCGGACCTCGATGCGACCTGGAACGGCCGCGCCGCCGGGCTCAACTCGCGGCTCGAGGCCGCGGGCGTGCCGGTGCGCGTCGCCAACCTGTCCTCGATCTGGACGGTGTGGTACACGCAGCCAGCCCGCTACAACTGGATGCTGCAGTACTACCTGCGCGCCCAGGGACTGGCGCTCAGCTGGGTCGGCACCGGCCGGCTGATCTTCAGCCTCGCCTGCACGGCGGAGGAATACGCGGCCATCGCCGAACGCTTCGTCGCCGCCGCGGTCGCGATGCAGGCCGACGGCTGGTGGTGGTCGGACCCGGCTCTGAGCAATCGCGCCATCCGCCGCCGCGTGCTGCGCGAAATGCTTCAGGCGCGCTGCTCCTCGTGGACGTGGTCCATCGGATCCAGCAGCTCGCCGCGCAGCAGGTAGAGCGGCGACTTCCAGTACAGCAGCACGTCGTGGAACGGATCCGTCAGGATCTTCGTCGCCCACACCAGCCCCGTCTGCACGTCGCGCACGATGCACAGCTGGATCACGCGGAAGGCGAGCCCGCCGGCGCCCAGGCACAGCCACAGGATGCCGACGTTGTCGACGAAGCCCGCGGCATCGGTCGCCGGCGCGACCAGGCCGAACAGCGACGGTGCCAGCCACAACAGCGCGGGTGACAGCGCCCAGGCCAGCAGCAGCCAGATCTTGCGATGGATGTTGTAGCCGACCTTGATCGACTCCTTGTACTCGTCGCTCGCCTGGTTCACGCTGTCGTAGCCGCGCGGCTCGAAGAAGAAGTGCCCCGACTGGCGCGTCACCATCGACACCAGCCAGCCGATGAGGCCTGACCAGGCCGGATGCACCGGCAGCAGCGCGTACGCGCACAGGAAGCCGAGGGCGCTCACCAGGTGCAGCGACTGGTTGATGCGGCTGTGATGGTAGTAGCGATGATCGTCCCAGCGCTGCGTGCGCAGCGCGTCGAGAAAGCTCTGCATGCGGTGAATCCCGTGGTGTGCGATGAAACCGGGATGAAGGGAATATAGTGTTTGCATTGCGGGCGTATGACAGCCGCGGCGGGCGTGCCGCTGTCATGCGATGGTCGCTGCCGCGTCACCACGCCGTAATGCGGCGCTGCGAGCCTCGCAGCGCGAATGAAGATCCTCCTCGTCAGCGACGCGTGGTTGCCGCAGACCAACGGCGTCGTGAATACGCTCGCCAGCACGGCGGCGAGCCTGCGGCGGCGCGGTCACGAGGTGCAGCTGGTCACGCCGGATCAGTTCCGGAGCGTGCCCTGCCCGACCTATCCCGAGATCCGCCTCTCGCTGCTGCCGGGGCGGCGGGTCGCCCGGATCATCGAGCAGTTCCACCCGGCGGCGATCCACATCGCCACCGAGGGACCGCTGGGTCTCGCGGCGCGCCGCTACGGCCTGCGCCACGGCCTGCGGTTCACGACGTCCTACCACACGCAGTTCCCGCAATACCTGCGCATGCGCTTCCCGGTGCCGCTGTGGGCCTCGTATGGCCTGCTGCGCTGGTTCCACGGCGCGGCCGCCCGCTGCATGGTCAGCACCGCGACGCTGCACCGCGACCTCGAGCGCCGCGGCTTCGCCAACCTGGTGCGCTGGCGGCGCGGCGTGGACACCGAGTTGTTCCGTCCCCGCGACAAGGGGTTCCTCGACCTGCCGCGGCCGATCGCGACCTACGTCGGCCGGCTTGCGATGGAGAAGAACGTCGATGCCTTCCTGCGCATGCCCTGGCCGGGCACGCGGCTGGTGATCGGCGACGGGCCGGAGCGCGCACGGCTGCAGGCGACCTACCCCGGCGCGGTGTTCGTCGGCTACCGCTACGGCGAGGACCTCGCCGCCCATCTGGCGGCGAGCGACGTCATGGTGTTCCCGAGCCGCACCGACACCTTCGGCCTCGTC